>ERZ1370068.1986-contig-11949_pt1 | contig 42615 bp, 75 predicted proteins | sample MGYA00561227_ERZ1370068 | MGnify/ENA primary metagenome ERZ1370068 (study PRJEB38410, sample SAMEA6850437) | metagenome | study: Metagenomic assessment of the ecological functions of the soil: analysis of the soil microbiota associated with the... | reverse complement strand
TTGATGCGGACGATGATGTCGAGCTGACGTGGGTGACGTAACATGCCGTTAGGCGATCTGGCACGGGAAGACGACTGCGGCGAAGCTGATCCCTGGACTGCGGCCGCCAACGCCCTGCAACGTCGCTACGCCGGCCGTAATATTGCGCGGGGCCGGGCGCCGAGCGTGATCCGAATGATGTCCCTCCGGCTTCTGACTGGTGCTTTGGAGCGCGGTGCCGAGACCGTGGCATTCCCCGGCCGCTATGGCCGGACCCGATCCAGCCTACCCATCAGGTTCGGAAGAGGCGCAATTCCTTGCGGACAGCCGCGAGCGGTCGGCGACCGACTGGGGCCGTAAGATGGGGTTCAACACGGTATTTGACCCTGTTCCCGGCCTGATGGGCCTCGCGAGCGGCGGATCGCCGCGCGGGTCGATGGGTTCGGCCGGATCGGGCGCCGCAAGGGATCAAGGCTTATCACTCCTCGCCGCATGATTTCGAGCGGTTCGATGCGTCGCGGATTGGCACTGGTGAGGGTGCGCAGGTTTATGGGCACGGCATCTATTTTGCTGGAGAATCCCGCGGTCAGCGGGCGCGGCGCAGTATTGGGGCCAGTTTTTAAATCGATTTCCAGAAAATGAGCAGTTAGCCGCAGTGCTTGAGAGAGCATGGGTTTGACCGCAACAAGGTAATGTCTTTATTGGAGGCAGATAGAGCTGGTCTAAAATCATGGGAGTCCGATCCGACTCCGTCGCTTGCTACCTGGAAACGTGACAATGAAGCATTGAGAAAAGTTAGCTGAAACCGGCAAACCGGGCTCGGGCCGCGCACTTACGAGGTGAACATCAAAGGCGGCCGGAAGAGATGCTGGATTGGGACAAGCGATTACGCGAACAGCCCGAGGCCATTCAAAGCACACTCAAACGCATGGTGCCTTATCTTTCTGAAAACTATCCAGGGTCTGACAGATTCTACGCCAATCCCGGAAGCGCCTGCGCGGGGGCGCCGGTAAGCAAACGCCCTTGTTAGCATCACAAGCACTGAACGAAGCCGGCATTCCCGGCATTCGCTATCTCGACCGTGGGTCGCGGGCCGCTGGCGAAGGTAGCCGTGCGACAATTATCGTCGTGTTTCCACGAGCGCTGAGGATCAGCAGCAGCCATTTTGCGTAACACGGCCTTTGCTGGCATGGCCCCGTGCGGGACGCCGCTATGGGCGGCTCCGGCTCCAAAGACCAAGTTAATAGGGACTTGCTTTCGATTGCATATTTTATGAATATCGGTATGGCCAGATCGTTCGAGGGGCGCCAATGAGCGAGAGCGTGTTTCACCGCTCGTGAATGTGATCACGAGTTGAGAGCGAGCCTTTACCAGGCGAGAGCGCCAAGCGTGGGTGAGCTGAGCCATATTCGTCGAGAGTGCCAAGCTGTGCGAGCGAGTCAACACTACAGAGTGAAACCAGATGGTTGGCGAGCGAAACCTTCATGTCCTGGGAGAGTGCCAGGGACGCCAGGTAGGAGCCACGTCCTGGGAGAGTGCCAGGGTTACAGGAGCAGAGCCATTATAGGAGAGGAGCAACCAAGGAATATGAGCGACCCATCGAAAGGGAGGGATACCAAGTTTTGCAGAGCGAGAGTCATGCCGCACGAGAGAGCACCATGTGTGAAGAGCTGAACCACAGGCGCCGAGGGACCATACAGTTATCAGTGAGTCTCAGAGGCTGAGCGTGCTCCATTCAGCGCGAACGAGGTCATAACATGAGAGGTGAGTGCCAAGTTGCCATGAGCGAGCCAGCACACGCGTGAGCACCAGAGTAGTCGAGCGCGTCATCAAAGCAGTTGAGTTAACCCAGGGTAGTGGGTGTGCCGGTAAAAAGGCGTGAGGCGAGCGCGTCGTCATGTGCGGGTGAATCCGGCTGGCGAGAGCGAGCTCATCCGCTGGCGAGAGTACCGCACGTCCGAACGAGTCGCAGCGCTGGAGAGTGCCGCAAACGCGGCTGAGCTGAGTCATCTGAGTGCGATAGAAACACGCTTCACGGGAAGCGGAATGTCCTTAGGGGCCGAGAGAGCCAAAGTTGGGTTGAACGACCCATGGAAGAAAGAGAGCTCCACACCGAAGTGAGTGAATCAACTATGAGCGAGAGGGCCACTTCAGAGGAATGAAACCAACTTTGTCGAGAGCGCCATGGAACCAAGAGTGAGCCATGAGTGACAATATCGATGACACCGGCGCTGACGACCCAAAGATCGAGATCTCCGCCGACAATTGATCTGCCGGCCGTGCAGCGTCTAAGCAAAGACCTTGTCACGGCCGCGCGGACAATTAGTGATGCCGAAGCTCCGGTTCCTGGTTGACGCCTATTACCTATGCAAGCACGGCTGCATCAGGGCGGACAGCCACAATCCGTTCAATCGGAAAAGAATCCGGTCGATACCGGCGAGTTGATGACGACGGTAAGCCCATCAAGATGATTCGCGAGCCGCACGACGCTAAGCTGGTTATCAAACCAAAGTTGGGTGTTAGAAACGCAAAGTCGAAGCGCGCTTTGTCAAAGTATGTCGACGGCCATATTGTCGGTTCGTGGTTGTTAAGCAATTACGGCATCGGTCCGGTGATTTCAGCAGTATCCGTTTGCCCACGTCGATAGTCCCGGAAGGCACCGACGGTTGGCTACGTTGGCGGTTTGCGGGTCTCGATCCAACGGTCAAGTGGTTGCCAAAACAAAAAAGGCCCTGGAATGCAGGTTTAAAGGTTGTTTGTTGGAAGGCCGGCGACTCGTTCGTCAAGTTCCACAATGATGATGACGTGTTTTTACGGTAAGATTTGGCGGAAACAAAAAGATGTCTATGAGGCCGAAATGATGCCGGCAACTACGCTGAACGGTCGGCAGAGATTTTGAAAACGCGCAATTACAAGAAGGGATCACTGATGCTTACGCGGCTTACAGTGTTGGTCGCTTTCCACCCGCGCATATTCACGCCTATGGCGCGAAGCGTACGCCGTAAAGCTGTTCATTGCGCATTTTCATCATGTTCTATATGTGCGTATTCTAGAAAAGGAGCCGCCATTGCCCTATCCAATCGCGCACCTCCTCAGCCATGCGCACTCACATCCCGCCGCCCGGGACAGAAATGACGAAGGATGGAATGGTAACTCGCCGGCATAACTGCACTCATGCGCGTTGTCCGCATGATTGCGAGCATCCCAGCCTCTCGCTTGACGAGCACGGCGAGCTAATCTGCGGGCGCTGCTGGATCAAGGGCGGGGTACGCTCGCGCATGCTGCCATGTGTGCCAGGCGTTTGCGATTAGAGGGGAGAGCATGAGATGACGACACGGCAGGAAGAGCGCGATCACAAGCGCGACGGTAAAAGTGCCGAGCGCGGGCGGCTGGCGGACGAGGAACTCAAGCGCGGGCAGGAAGAGTTGCGGGCCAAAGAGAGCCCCGTACTTGATGTGAAGGACGAGATCGTCCGCCAATCGGCGTTCGATGAAATCTTACGCGATCATATCCGGGACGCGCTGGACGAGGACAACAGCCCGGCATCAATCCGCTGGCAGCTCCGGCTTTGCTTGGCACTGGTCTATACGGTGACGGTCGCTAATCCGACGCTACCAACCAACATCAGTTATGTGCCGTGGGCACCGCCTCATTACACCATGACGGCCAACTCCTTCCCGGAGAGGCGCTCCGACCTATACCGACGACCTCAACCTGTCCGCGGTTGCCGGCACGCCGGCCGCCTTGACGGTCATCTCCTCGCCGATTGCCGCCAGCGGGCCCCTACCCGGAGGCAACCGGGACCGTGGTGATTGCTGACCGCGCCAGGGAGCAGTGCCGCGGCGCCGACGCAGACGGTCAGTGTGCAGGGCAGCTACACGACCACGCCCAACGCGTCGCACCCCAGCATGGCGGCGCCTGGCACGTTGCCGACCATTACTGGCTCGCCAGTAGCGCCGGTGGAACCTGGCGGCAGTTCGTCCTTGACCGTCACGATGGCACCGGCTTCCGCGGGGACAGCATCGTCAACATCGCGGGTGTGCCGTATAACACGCAATCAATAGCGCGACCCAGCTGATGGTACTCCAACGCGCCGAAACGGACCAGTGCCGGCAATACGGCGATCACTGTTGTGACTGGCGGACTGCTACGGCTGCAACCAACTGGGTCTTCTCCTGATGCCGGTCGCCGCGTCCCCGTCGTGACCGTTGCATCCGGGCGGCCTGCCGGTCGTTGACGGGCCGCGGGCAAGCCTGCCCCTGCCCGGTCACCGAGGCCACGAATGGCAGGGGCCGCCGGTCACCAAGGTGACGCCAATGGGTTAGGGTTGCCTGTGGTTTACCGTGGTGCCATCGTGACCCGCCGATCAGGATTATCCGCTCCTCACGTCATCACCGACACCATGCGCGCTACTTGCGAGCAGGTCGACGGCCGGTTTTGCTACGAGCAAGCGCGCCTTCCGGGCGGTCGGGCCGAGAAGCTTCAGCCCACGGAGGTCGGCAACGAGAAACTGCCGCCCAAGAGTTCATCTGGCCTGCCGCGCCCTGCCCTGCGGGAAGCGTTTCAGAGGGCGATGGCGCAGTACCGGAGGGCCGGAGACCAAAGCGCTAGGTTTCACGGAAACCGTAAAAACAGGGCAAGTATGCGGAAACCCAGTGAACAAACGCAGAATATGAGCTAAAAGTCGAAAAATCATACCATTGAGGGATAGACCGTGCCTTCCGAGTCGAAAGCCGCAAAACCGTACGATGAAGCTGCCGCTACACGATCAAGGAATTCGCCGCTAAGGTTGGTATCCCGCAGCGTGTGGCCAAGGAATACGCAGCGAGGCCGACAAGCGGCGCAGTGCCAAACTGCCAGCTAAAAAGGGCAAAGTAGTCCATGTCCAGACACGGTTCAGGCGCCACTCCACCGTCCGGCACCGTCCTCGCCTCCGCCTCCGAGGCGCCGATCAGGTCCCGCGTCGGGCGCACCAGCATCGATTACCAACACCCCGCCCGAGCGGTCTGTCGCGCCCAATGATGGCCGTGGCGGCTCACCGGCAGGATTCCATCGGCAAGGCCTTCGAGCGCGCGCGTGCGGAGCGCAAGCCGGCGGCTGATGCCAGATCGGGCCACAATCAGCCTCCGGAGCCCATGGAGACGTGATGCGCCGCTCGATCTGAAGAAACGCCCAGACGAGCAGCCAGCAGCCTCAGGATCGCGAACGTGGGTGAAGGGGGCGGTTTGCAGCCAAGCCCTCTCCGCGGAACAGACCTCCTGGACGCGGCCGCGGGGTCTGCAACGGCGTCACCTGATGCAACGCCTATACGGGCAGCCGCTCAGGCGAATGAGGGACGACGCGAAGGCGGAGTGGTCAAAGGCTCCGGAGAGCGTGCGGCGCGATGTGCATCGCATGCACCAGGAATATTCGCGCAGCTTACAAGCAGTACCGCGGCGACCATGAGGCCATGAAGACCATACGGCCGTACTACAGATATGGCGCGGTCGCAGGGGACATCGCTGCCGGCCGCGCTTAATAACTACATTGGTATTGAGCATAAACTACGCTCCGATCCGATTGGTGGACTGGACGTCATCGTCAACAATCTGAATTTGCGGACCAGCGACGGCCGGAGGATCACGTTGGCGGATGTCGCTGTACCACATTTTAAACCAGTCGCCAGAACAGCATAAACTCACCGCAGCACAGAACCAGCAAATTGCCTTACAGCGGCAGCTACAATACGTGCAGCAGCATCAACATGCCCTTGCGCAGCAGCAGGCGCGCATGCAATACCAGCAAAAGTTCGTCCATAGCCCGCAGTGCGGTCGATCGGTTTGCCGAGGCCAACCCGAGGCTGACGAATTGGGTGACTTGATCGAACGCGAGCTACGGCTCGGCTTCGATCTTCCTACCGCTTACCAACGAGCAAATTTGCTCCGACCGGCAAGCGGTCCGGCGGCTCAGACCCGCGCCCGGCGCCTCAGACGCGCATATAGCGATAGGTCGATTTCCGGCGCCCCTGATGGCGGCAGCGCTTAACGGCGTCAGATGCGCAAGCGATCGACCGACCGACGCGGGTCTGCTGGTCAACGCTATAAGGCGCGCGAACGGCGCCCTATAAATTCTGACACGCGACTCGCTCCGATTAACGCTCTTTCGGAGAGAGTCGACTCATGCCGAATATCAACTCGTAGCGCCTACTATCAGCAGAGTCCTGAGTATGGCGCTAGGAAGACCGATCCTCTGGAATACCAGGATCTGGTTCGCAACAATAACGCGCTCTTGGCGGTGACCAAGCGCAAAGGCCTGTTGGCAAACCTACAGTGGTCCAAAGATCAGACAAACACTTCAGATCGCAAAGCAGGTTGCACAGTGGTATTCTGGATACGATCAGCTAATGAACCCAGCACTAGACCTGTTCAATGATGCATTCTTTGATCCCAAAGATGGTTGTTAGTTCCAGTTATTCTTGTCGATGCAGGAGATATTAAACAATGAAGCGAGAGAATCAGCTTAATCGACGTCTACGATTGCATATATGCGATGCAGGCCGAGCGGTCGCTTTCCGACGCTATGGATACCGCCATCTATAGCGACGGAACTGCGAAATGGCGGCAAAGCAACTAACCGGCCTCAAGGCCGCTGGTTCCGATTATCACAAATGCACTGGTGTCTACGGCGGCATCGATCGCGCGCCGGCCGGGAACGCGATCTGGCGCACGACCATCGTGGGACGCGCAGAGCGCATTTCCCGGCGATCGGCACGCAGGTCAACGCGACCACGATCTGTCCTCTGCCCAATGCGGTTATGACCAAACAAAGCCGCGGCCGCGACCATGCTGACTTGCTGATCATGTCGCCGGAGCACTACGCCGCATACGACGCGGCAACTACCGCCATCCAGCGGCAAAACCAATGAAACCTCCCTGGGTAAGCTAGGTTTCAGCGCGTTGGGATATATCGGAGGCGGCAAGCGCGCCGAGATCGTGCTGGATGGCGGCATTGGTTCCAACATCGATGCCAGATACGACGTTTGGCTTGACACCAGGCAGCTTGCGTCTGCGTTATCATCCCGAACCGAAACTTCGACAAAGCTCATTCGATGGCGAAGGGATGATGCCAATAGATAAAGACGCTATAGCTCAGTTCATTGGATTTATGGGCGAGCTCAACAATGGTAAATCCGCTATTCAACTGGAGTATGCTGACTCAAATCCGGCAGCTAAGCCGGAATAGGGCAACGTCACCGTATGTTTTTGTTATTGGCGTGTTGGTGGCACGCTCCCTCGCTGATCCCTTCTTGTTGCTGATGTGGCTGGACCCATGGAAACAGTATGAGTATGCAAAAACTGGTGACGAGGCCGTCGTTCCGCTGTTTCGTGAATCTGTCGCAGATAAAATAAGCAAGTCGGACGCTGCCGGGCGCGTCCGATCTCACGATGACGTCGAGGCTGTCGAAATCCGGTTTGCCGGGTCTCGCAACTATGGTGTTTATCCCGCTAATGAGATGTCGCACTGGATCGCTGATCGCTACACCGGCGAGCAGCGGGCGATCACTACGCTGAGCGGTTCCAGCGTCAATACCGACAGTTTAAGAACATCAGTGCGCAGACCAAAGCGGACGCGCCGCTAGAACATTATCTCGTTCCCGACAGAGGCGCGAAAGGCTGAGCTGCGTGAGCGCAGAACATCTACACGGTCGAGGCGCTAGCGCAGTGGAAGGGGCCGAGCTTAAGAATTTAGGTCCCGGCGGCCGTGAGATGAAAGACCAAGCCGCTGAATACATCGTGCAAGGCTAAAGGCTAATATCCCCAATATCCAACTACAGGCCGATCTTGATGCTTTAGCGCGCCAAGATGGCGGTGATGGAGGAAGATAACGCCTCTGCTGAAACACAAATCAGTATCAGGCGAAGCGCAGATTCGAGGCTATGGATCTCGAGGCGTTGAGGAGTTCATTACAACCAACACTTGGTCATTCCCAATGGGCTCCTCAACAAAAAAGCCTTGATACGTCTCGCAATGGAAGCTGCCGCCACCTAAGGCAGTTGCGTAATAGCTGCTGACTGTTGTCCAGGATGTCTGCGAGGTTGTTGGCGTCGCGCAGCCGAGCACGGTATTTGGCGCGATCAATACCGATCGCACGATGCAGAGATGGTGCGCTGTGCCAATGAAATGGCGCAGCGTATGCTGGCGACACGCGCGAATGGGCGAAATGCAGGCCGTCGGCACGTTTACCGGACCAGGTGGTGAGTTCACTCCGCCCGCCGACTTCAAGCGCATGCTGTTGTCGACCGAAATTTGGAAGTCGGTACAGACACAGTACCCGATGTTATACATCTCGGATTTAAACGAGTGGCTGCAGCGGCGGGCACGCAATTACATGCGACAGCCGAGGCGAATGGATCAATTACGCCGGTAAGATCCGTTTTTGGCCCCCGCTCGCTGCCGCCGAGACTGCGACGTTTGCTTATCTCACAAAGAACTGCATTTTGTTTGATGGCGGTGGCGTCGGGTTTGCATTTCAGTCGGATGGCGATCGTTATTTGTTAGATGAGCGTCTGCTCAAGCTCGGCATGATCGCGCTCTGGAAGCAGAATAAAGGGATCGCCATACGCCGAGGATATGGGCACCTGGTCGGACGCTCTCGCGTATGGCGTTCGGGTCCAATAAGCCGTCCTCGACATTAATCAATCGTCTTCCGTATCGACACCCGCTCTGCCGCCAGCAGTGGTCCGGTGTCGGGTTCAGGCGTGGCGCTGGAAGGGCCACAGGGCCGGGCCGACCAGGGCCGATGGCACTCCGCGACCTGCAGGGACGGGAGGCTGGCGGCACCACAGTTCTTAGTGTCGGACACGCCGCCCGTGGGCGCGCCTGACAACACGCTTTGGTGGAGAGCAGCACGGGAGTGCTGTATATCCGTTTCAACGATGGCAGCAGCACGCAATGGGTTGCGACACTGCCGTCCGGCGCAGCTGTGATTGGAGGCGACATGGAAGAGGCACCCTTGATGGCCAACAGTACGGCCGCCAGTCTGCTAATTGGACGACAATAACCAGTGGCGGGCGGCGGTGCCGCGCCGCCACTGTTCTCCCTCTGATGGACGGCATCGCCGCCATCGGAATTACGGTCAAATACGCGCGCGAGGATCACGTTCACCCGAGCGACTACGACACGCGCGACAACCGCTTTCGTCACGACATCAATTTCCAATATCGCTGGGACAGCGACTCTCGATCATGGATGGAGCCGCCGCGGTTGGCGCTACGGCCAAATACGCGCATGGGATCATGTCCACCCAAAGAGTTGGCAGCAGATCACGCAGGCCGCCTATGACGCGTTATCGCCCCCGAACGCAAACATGTTGTACGTCATCGTAGGCTAGAGAGCATGTCGGTCATCAATACAGCGACCAAACTTTACGTCGGGTCGAACCTGGCGGCTAAAGCCTATTCCGGTACCAACCAGGTATGGCCAGCCCGTCAGCGCGTTGAGATTCCTCGACGACGGCGTGGATCAATGCTGTTGTTGCGGCGGGCGGCACCGTATCCGGAACGCCAACATCCGGCCGGCAAAAAGCTTGTTAACGATCTGATCGTTGGTTTGAAGACGGACGGTGTCTGGACCAAACTTGATCGACTATGGATATTTGCCGCCGAGAACGCTAAAAGTTCGATTATCGATATGGTTGGGCTTGCATCATCGACGCCGACAGGGCACGACGCTGAACCGAACAACGGTTATTTTTGCAACAACGACTCAGTATGTTGCAACGACCTTTAACTTGTTATCCAGCGGGGTGAAATATACCGCAGAATTCAGCGCACTTGGCCATTTGGATCACGACTGATGGCGGAACGACAGTCACTACAGTAGTGACCTCTGCTGCGGTATCGGGACCGCGCATATTATCGCTCAATACACCGATAGCACTTATTACACGCGCATCAACGATTCTGCTGGTGGTGGTGTTACGCATAAGCGATTGCAGAGGGTTTATCGTTGGCAACCGCAGCGACGTCTACGGTGCGACAAACTTATTTTAACGGCGCGTCTCTTGGTTCCGTGTCTGTTGCGTCGGAGCCCCCGTCGAACGGTAATCTGGCTGCCTGGGACAGGATGTTTTCCGCCCCTGTGCGCCGGCGGCACGCTCAACGCAACCGAGCAGACAAAATATTACAATCGCATGCGCACCTACATGACGGGGGTGGGAGTTCCCTGATGATGGACTTTCCCAATTCCCCGACCGTTGGCCAGACCTACGGCTCTTACACGTGGGACGGCGCGAAATGGGTCGCGACCGCTGGCGGCAGTGGCGGTGGCGCTACGGTGCTGGCATCGGATACGCCGCCCACGGGCGCGCCTGCTAACGCGTTATGGTGGCAAAGCGGCACCGGATTGATGTTCCTCCGGTACAACGACGGCAACAGCACGCAATGGGTGCCGGTGACGATCGGGCCGCAGGGGCCGCAGGGGCCACAGGGTCCGCAGGGTCCGCCGGGCCCTCCGGGAGCCGGCGGTGATCCTGGTCCACCGCTGCCGGCGAGCGCTCAGGACTATGTCGATCTGCAGCGTGGCGTGTTCCTGCATTTTAACATGTCGACATTCACCAACGAGGAGCAGGCCAGGAGCGTTCTGGTCGGAGAATACGTTCAACCCGACCGCGTTGGACATCGGGCAATGGGCTACAGTTTGCAGTGATTATAAGGCCAAGTACGCTGCATTGACGATCAAACATACGGACGGCTTCTCGCTTGTGGCCGACGACCACAACGACGCATGGCGTCGCTAATAGCTCTTGGTATGCGGCGCACGGTAATTTCGATGTCGTTCAAAGTTTTTGTGATGAGTTTCGCGCGGCCGATGTGCTGCCGTTCTTTTATTTCTCTGTTCAAGACCGTAGTGGTCCGGTACCGGCGGGCTCGGCGGCGCGGCTTTCAAGACATTCATCCAGGCTCAATTAACGGAAGTTTTGACCAGATACGCGCCGATAGGTGCGATTTGGCTGGACGCCACGACAGAGTATCTTCCAAATCCATGGTCGCCGTGGGCATCATATGCAGAGCGGAACGCTTTTATCCGAAGCTTGCAGCCTGGCATCATCCTCATCGACAACGCGCATACCTATGTTGCGGGGCCAACCGATATCATCGTTTATGAGGAAGGGGCCGGATCGATTCCGCATGATACCGGTCGATAACGTGTTGCCGGCCGAGCATGCTTTTTCAATGGGTGGGCCAACCCGCTGGTTTTGGAAATCGGACGATCAGCCTAACTACGGCGCTGATTATATGGCCGCTAATTTTGTTAAGCCGGCCAATGCAAAGAAACGGCGACAAGCCATATCAATGCTGACGCCCAACACGACTGGGATAATACCACAGCAGTTTGCCACAAGGTTGGCAGAGCTTTGTACTTTTTGGGTGACCGCCTATCATTGTCGCCAGTCAATATGACCAGCGATGTCTTGCCATCTCCTTATGTGGCGTCGGCGTCGACTGAATATCCAGGAAAGGGCGCATGGGGCGCGTTTAGCGCCGATGCGGCCATGTTCTGGTCTTCGAACGGCGTAGCTGCCGGCCTATATTCAAATTGATCTTGGCGCCGAAAAACCTGCGCATCGTATATGATGCAGACGCGGTATGATGGGACTTTCAGCCAATCGGACTGGATGGACGCTAGCCGGAAGCCATAACGGAACCACTTGGACGACTGTCGACACCAGGTCGGCGCCAGGTGGTTTTGGGCTCGGAGTAGCGACCTTCTTTTTATCTCTCGGCGTCGCAGACCTATCGTTACTGGCGATGGACAATCACAGCTAGCCTTACCGTGACGAATGCCGATTGTTATCGGCTAGCGCTGTTCGCCTGAGAGGCATAGGCCATGATTGATTTTCCCAGCTCTCCGACCGGTCGACCAGACCTTTGGTAATTATAAATGGGACGGCGAGAAGTGGCTGCAGGTCGCCAGTCGCGGCGGGCACGCCGGTTGCGAGTATTGCGCTTCCGCTCATGGAGGGAACGGCCTCGGCCGGTACGGCTTCACCTTACGCTCGCGAGGATCGTGCATCCTGCCGCTGCCGGAGGCGGCGAGGCACGCCGGCGACATTGCCGCCGCTGATGGATGCGCACGGCTGCGGTTGGCGTAGCCACCAAGTATGCTCGCTGAGGATCATGTTCACCCGAGCGACAGCTCGCAGGCGCCGCTCGCGTCACCCGTGTTACGGGCGATCCGAAGGCGCCAACGCCTACTGCAGGGGACAACGATACCAGCATCGCCAACGACTGCGTTTGTCTCGGCGGCTGTAGCGGCCGGCGGCGGGGGTGGAAGTGTACCGGCTACTGTACCGCCGCTTATGGATGGCGTGGCTGCGGTTGGCGTAGCGACCAAGTACGCGCGTGAGGATCACGTCCACCCCGGCGATACGGCACGAGCACCATTAGCGTCCCCGACCTTCACTGGCACGCCAGCCGCCCCGACGGCATCAGTCGGGACTAACACCACGCAAATTGCCACCACTGCTTTTGTGAGCGCTGCCGTCACGACTGCGCTTGCGGGAGGCGCAGCCCCGACGTCTCCATCAGGGCGGCTTACGCTGACGCCTAGCACGCCTGTTATGATTGCGGCAGTAGCTACCGGCACGACCGTCTATTGGACCCCGTACCGTGGCGCACAGATGCCGTTATACAACGGCACTATTTGGACGGTGCAGGCGATTAATCAAATAAGCGTTGTAACGACTGACGTCACGAAAAACCCAGCAGCGATCGGCGCCAACAAGATCAATGATTGGTTTATCTGGAACGATGCCGGCACGGTGCGTATTTCACATGGGCCCGATTGGACAAGTGACACCCTCGCGTTCTGCGGGGACGGCATTGGTGATGCAGGACGGTATCTGGCTCAATAGTATTGACATTACCAACGGCCCGGCAGCGCACCGAGGTACTTACGTTGGAACCACGCGCAGCGAAGCCGATTCAACAATAGCATGGTCGCGCGGTAGCTCCGCGGCCGGCGGCGGCGCGGCCAAGCTTAATGTTTGGAACATGTATAACCGTGTCACGATCTCCGCCATTGTTATAGATAGTACTAGCGCTTGGTCGGTTATTGTCGTCTCTCCGAGACCCGTTAATAACTCGAATAACAATCGCGTTAGTTTTGTAGATGGGATGGCAGAAAATAGCGTGCAAGCGACGGCGCGCGCGACTGCTACCGGTATTGGCACGGGCACTAACGGTTGTTCTGGCGTGGCGCTGGACAGCACAACGGTGTTTGATGCGCAAACCTACGTGCTGACCGCCAGCACTGTCGGCATCGCCGACCTTACGCTAACAACCCACACCGCATACGCTCCGCAACTCGGCTTTCACTTTATCCAGGCGCTGGAATTTACCGACTCTAAGATTATTACGTTTACCGGCGGCGGCGCGAGGCGGGGCTTATAGCCTCGCTGTCAATGTAAAGGCATAAAGACATGAGCCGATATATCGCCTTTCGTCGTCAGCCGGTCGATCCGCAGAGCTGCGCAGCATCTGAAGACGGTGACGTTTCCGGCACCGACGCGTGGCATTATTCAGAACGAAAACCAGGCGTTTATGCAGCCGGGCGGAGCTAACGTTCAAGACAATTGGGCTATCCACCATGCGCGGCGTCAAGTTGCGTGGTGGTTGCGTTCGCTGGTGTGACTTGCACGCCTTCGATGCGCCGGTGCCGCCGGTGCCGAGTGATTTACGCAAGCCGGTGATTAGCGCGTTTGAATACGTCACTGCCAATCAACAGCGCATGTACGCTGCCAACGAGGACAAGCTCGTTGACGTCACGCTTGGGCGACAGTCCAGCGGTTATCAGAACAGGTCACGGCAGCGGTAACTATGTGGCTGCCCAGTTTTCTAATGCCGATGCTGATTGGTTGCTCGCATGTAACGAAGCCGGCGATTTTGTTATGCGGCTAGATGGAACCAATTGGGTCACTCTCGACCCATCGGCGGGGCCGCCGGCCGATGGCGCCAGTGCCATTACAGGCCCGGTTGATAGCGCCGTCTGAACATGGTCGCGGCCTATGCTTTGTCTGGAAATACCGCAGTCGGTTGTTCTTTATCGAAACCGATAGCATGAATGCTTGGTATCTTGGCATCGATAGCGTGGGCGGCTTACTGCAACAAATCCCGTTGTCCGGTGCCGCGACGCGCGGTGGAAAGCTGTTGTTTGGTGCTGTTTGGTCGCTCGACGCAGGTGACGGTACCGATGATAAATGTGTGTTCGTCACCAACTTAGGCGAAGTCCTGATCTTCAGTGGAACTAATCCAGCGGAAGCTACCGGCTGGCGACAGGAAGGCCGTTACACGTTATCTGCTCCGCTCGGCATGAATGCTCACCTCGCGATCGGCGGTGACTTGCTGATCATGACGGTAGATGGCGTTATTCCTTTGAGTCAGGCCATTACCAAGGAGGCCGGCCAGCTTGAGCTAGCCATGCTGACGCGTACCATTAAGCCGCTTTGGCGCGAGTCTGGTCACGGCCAAACGGTCGTTTCCGTGGAGCGTCAAGCAATGGTCAGAATACGGCGCGGTGTTCGTGGCTATCCCCGGCGGTCAGCCTGGTGATAGGTTTTGTCTGGTTGCCAACAATGCGACAGCCGCGTGGTCACGATTCGTTAGGTTGGGATGCAACTTGCTTCCTGCAAATCGGGAGCGATTTGTTTTTTGGCACGCAAGACGGCATTGTCATGCAGGCCGATCGCACCGGCTTCGATGACGGCCATCATGAGAAAATCCCATATACCGCTACGTTGGTGGGTGGTTGGGAAACGTTCGGAAACTCCGCCAATCAGGTCGTCTGGCACCAGGCGAGAGCTGTGTTCGTTGCCAGCGCTGGCCAGCCGTTCGCTCCGCAGTTGAGCGCGTCGCAAGATTATGTCGTTACCTTGCCGGCGCCGCCCTCGGCCGGCCACGATCCCGGCACCGGTATTGATGATAAGTGGGACCTCGGCAAGTGGGGCGAGCCAGGCGCTAGCAGTCACTTGCCGACGCCGGCCGAGTCAGCCGAGTTCTGCGCAGTGGGACGGCATGCTACCTGTTTTATCGATGACGCGCAGCACACTATGGGTTTCAATTGGTGCTACTGGATACGCACACGCCCCTGTCGTGCAGCTCACGGTAGCGCAACAGGCTGGTGCCGCGCATCGAATTGATAGCTATTTCTGCGACTTATGAAACCGGCCGGCGTCAACGTGGATTAGGAGAGAAAGCATGGCCTTGCAGATAGACGAGGCCGCCCGCAATCGTATCGCGCAGGCGATGATGTCGGGCGACCCAAGTTATAGTGGGCTTTCAGCACGAACAGATCGGCTGCAATGACTATGCCATTGTCATATGGCGGCGGCTGGGAAGAAACCGTCCTGATGATGGCATGGATTTGAGCGATCTTGGCGGCAATTACGGCACGCCAGGCTCTAACCCTGGTGGCCTTGGTAGTGGCGTCGGCACGCCAGGGTACGGCCCTGATACTGGTCCCAATACCGGTCCTAATACCGGTCCTCCTGCCACACCAGACATTACCCCTCCGACGGACCCGCTTGAAGTCGAGGCAAAGAAAACCAGAGGATATAACGTTATGGATGCCCAGGCTGGGACCCCTTGGTCCGCGCCGGGTGGCCCGCCGGGTTCGGCGTCGGTATTAGCGCCCCTGCTTATGGGCCGGCGTATGACCCATAACGTTGGCGTTCCGACAAATACCACGCCTGGCTATGGCTACTCTGATTTTTTGAATACTGGGATGATGGGCGCCAATCAGGCTGATCCGCTCAAGCCCTATGAGCTTAGGCGCTATCGATCCCCTTGGCCATCAAACAGCCACTCAAGGAGCGTTTCAGGGTGGATTACATTGATCCTTATTCCGAGCCGCAAACGCTAGGAGACCGATCCCCAACGCTAATCCGTACGACATTCCTGGTTATGATCCGGTTAGCGATCCGTTTAGTGATATTACAGACTTTAGCGGCGAACCGGGCGGCGGCGGCGGCAGCGAGTGGTGCTGATCCTGGTGACCCGTTCAGTGATATCACTGACTTTAGTGGCGAACCTGGTGGCGAACCCGGTAGGCGAACCTGCGTGGCGAACCTGGTGGCGAGCCCGGTGGGGAACCTGGTGGCGATCCTGACGGCGAACCTGGTGGCGATCCTGATGGCGATCCTGATGGAGATCCTGATGGCGATCCTGATGGCGATCCTGAGGCGATCCTGATGGAGTCCTGATGGTGAAGGCGGAGCTGCCTGATCCGCTCCAAAATCTAACTTGGGAGCAGAGACAGCAAGGATGGCTGGACAGATACAGAACCTCGAGGACGACATGACTGGCTTGTCACAAGAAATGGGCAACCGTGATCTCATGGGTTGGGGTCAACACCACCAGGTGGCGACCTAATGCTTTACAGTATCGTTTTTCGGTGATGGCACCGGTGACTACGGCGGCGATTACAGCGGTGACTATGGTGGTGGGCGGCGGCAGTTATCAGGCGCCCGGCATGTTCGGCCGCCGAAGGGCCAATCTGTAAAGGATCAGACACAATGGACTCAAACGAGCAGCGTGACGCTATAGTAAAGGCGATGATAGCTAATACGGCAAATTCGGTAGCACAGGAGCCGGGCTATCAAAGAGAGCGACTTAAATCCGCAAATAGTAGCGAGAATCCTGCAACGATAGGGCAGAAATCAGGAGATGCGACGCCTCCTCGGTATAGTCTTGATCCAGGCTCCGGGTCTAACTTTCCGGAGAGGAGGTCGTCAACCGGCGTCTACGGCCTGGGCGGAAGTCGCGCCAGGCGTGTCGTTGGCAAGTTTCAAGAATTATAACTGGCAGCAACGATCCGGCTAATCGTTCATTGCTGGATACAACGACAAACTACCCCATGGTGCCGGGGCCTTATTCCATCGGCGGATTGGCGGCCAATTCGCTTCGGCACCGACCCTTACGCCAATGCAGCGGATCCGAGATTGAGCGGCCATGTAACGCCGTATGGCGGATCTGGCCCGCCCGCGCCTGGATATTGCGGCCAGACTTAGCCGGGAACACGGGAGTTCCGGGACAGCCTGGTATCGACCAAGCCGGGCTGCACGTCCGCGCCCGCGCTTCCTCCTATACCCACGCCTGCATCAGCTAACGGTCTCTATCCCGGTCTCTGTGTGATGCTACGCTACTATTACAAACAAGACGGCATTGTCGCGGAATTCATCGCTCGCATGATTCCGCATGGCTGGCCGCGCGGGTTCGGTCCATGCCAGACCATTGGCGTGGTCGACGAAACCAATGAACTGATTGCCGGACTTGTTTACCATCACATGACGCCGACCGGTATGATAGAGTTGAGCGCGGCCGCTCTGCCGGGCCGGCCGTGGGTTGACCCGTACAACGCTGGCTATCATGGGACGATATCCATTCGTACAGATGCGGCTGCCAGATGGTGATGATGCATGTACGCTGCATTAGACACGCGGCTGTTGCGACAGTTAGCGGCGGCCGACTTTATGTTCATACCGTTCCCGCGGCTCTATGGCCGGCAGGAAGACGGCGTTCTTTTGTTTATTGACCGACGACGATTGGAAGACCAACAAATTTAATAAGCGATTTGGCCATCATTTGGCCAGTTACATCAAGGAGGCAGCGTGATGGCCTACGGAGGCTCGACACGCTTACTACGGGCTCAACCCGCAGCAGGCCAATGCGCGCGATCGCATCACGCAAGCTCTGATGCGGATCGCCGATCCGCCGCCCGGTGGCATGCTGGCGCCCTGGGCAGCCACCCATTACGCCAGCGGCAGCCGCGCAGCCTGCAGCCATGCAGCCCACGGCCGGCATGGGCATGCCCCAGCAGCCAGCCGCTACGGCGGCGGCTGGGCCCGCCGATGGGACGCATGGGGCCGATCGGGGGCCGTACCAGCAGGGCATGGCGCTACCAGGAGTTATGCCTCCCGGACAGTTGCCGCAGGGCATGCGACCGGGAGTGGATATTAAGATGGGCAGCATCTTTCCATCGGCCCCGACGCCGACTGACCCGCGCCTGCTCTGCCGACCGCGCAGACCGCAACTAATGTCGGCACAGCCGATTGCTAATTCGTATTTGAACAACACTAACATTAATACGGGCCGTACGGTTACCAGATAAATTCTGTTACCGATAACTATTATGACTGTGCGAGACCCTGCTACCGGCCAACACTATCAAGTACCGCAGTTCGGCAGCGATGATGAATATTTATCTGATCCTGAACAAGGATTTTTGAGCAATCGGAGGCCGCCAGACGTAATCTTAGCGACGCTCGGCAATGAGCAAAGCTCGTTCCCTGGGGACTATCTGGGTCAGCCATTTCAATCCTCTGGCGGGCGCGCCCGCGGGTGGTAGCGCAGTCGATGTTGGGCTCGGTTCCGAGGCGTCAACAACGTTCGGTGACCCGTCGTTCATAGTGTGCAATCGGTCGCGGCATCGCCGACGACCTTTGGTGACACCAGCTACTCATTGGCTTCGCTGCCAATGGCGCAGCGATCGTTCGGCGATACCAGTTTCTCGCTAGCATCCCTGCCGCAGGCGCAGCGGACATTCGGCGAGACGAGCGATTACAATCTAGCGCGCCAGCATGTCGAGGACGCGCTGTTCCAGCGGCTCAATCCGCAGCTCGACCGTTCGCGTAGCAACATTGAGCAGCGGCTGGCGGACTAAGGCATCCGGTACGGGTCAAACGCTTACCAAAACGCGATGAGCGACTATAATCAGGGAGGCCAACGACCTCACGGCTAGGAGTAACTCAGGCTGGTTCAGCCGAGCAGGAACAAGCGTACACACAAGACTTACGACGAGGGCAATTTTTTAATGCCGCTCTACAGCAGGACGCGGCGCGCCAGCAGCAGGAATACGCGCAACTGCTCGGCCGCGGGCAATTTTTCAACCAAGGCCTTGGCCTCGACATCGGGCGTCAGCAACAGGAATACGAGCAAGCGCTTGGCCGCGGCACGTTCACTCAGCAAGGCTTACGCGACCAGCTCAGCGCGGCAGCAGCAAGGGTTCTCACAGGATTACCAGCGCGGCAGTTTAGCAACGCCGCGCTCGGCGCAGCAGCTCGCTCAGGTGCAGAGTATGTACAATGCGCAAAATCTAGACCGAATCGAATTATCCTGACGGAGCAATACGCGCAACGCGCCCAGCCGATCAACGAGATTACGTCGCTGCTGTCTGCAGCTCGCGTCAGCCGGCCGCAGTTTGCCAATTACAATCAGAGTCCAAATACCAGCGACCGACATTGCCGGTCTTTACAACACCAACTTCAATCAGCAGCAGACTAACTACAACACCGCATCGAACCTAACTGGCAATATCCTTGGTGGCGCACTTGGCGGTCTCGCCAGCATCTATCGTTTTGGCGGACAAAACCAAGCGTCTGACAAACGAGTTAAAAGAATATCCACCGCATCGGCACGGTGTTTGCCGCTAAGCCGCAGCCGGTCGAAGAGCCGGAGACAAAGAAACTGCCGGTTTACGAATACGCCTACAAAGACGACCCAGCGAGCATACGCCACATCGGACCGATGGCGCAGGACGTCGAGAAGATCGGATCCGGAAGCGGTTAGTACAATACGCGGCGTCAAACACATCAACGTGCCGCGCACCATGGGCAGCATCTTGAGGGGACAGCGTGACCATGGCAACGTTTGATGATATCACGGCGCCGATAAGCACGTTCTTTTTATGCCGGCCGTAAGCCAGATGAGCCTCTGAGCTATCAGTCGCTATTAACGCGGCGCAAGATCGCTGAAGCGTTGCTAGGGCAAGCGCAGCCACATACCCGAAAACAATCGGAGAGGGGCTGGCGGCCCTAGGCGAGGGTATCGGCGAACGCTCTTATATGGATAGGCTCGAAGCCGGGGAAGAGAATTCGAAAAGCCAATATGGCGCTACCGCGGATAAAGCCATCGCAATGCGCACCGGAGGCGACACCAGCCCTCCACGACGAACGCGTCCGCCGATCCTGCAACCAATTGTAAAACCGGCTATGCGCGGCTTCCGGACCCGGACCAGGAACCGCGAAACGAGCTGCACCAGGAACCTATCCAACCCCGAAAATCTTACCGGACCAGGGAGGCGCGATCGAGCGCGCCATTGGGCGCCCAACGGTCTAGCCTCGACGTTCGCAAACCAACTTGCAACGGCTGACTTGGTACGGCAAGGCGTTAATTGCCGCCGGACCCTACGATCGCCGGTAGCTGGCCCAGCTATACCGGCATCTACGCGCTACGGATAACGACAATCCGTTAACTGCTATGGCGCAGGCTGCTCCGCGAACGGCTCCACGGGCAGTCCCAGCAAGCGATTCCTCCGCGCAACGCCATCTGCCGAGCGGTTCGCGGATCCGCCAATTACGGCTCCCGATATACGGATGCTGCCACAACAGCCGCCGGAGCGGATTTCCACCGTGGGTGCCAAATCACTCTCCTTCGGTAGAGCGGTCCCGTCCGCCACCTTTGGAGCCATCGCCCATAACAAGGAGATGAAGCCGCAGCGATGCGCGAGATGGATGAGAATCCTCCAATCCAGACGATCCCCGCAAGGCGCTGTGGGCGGGCATTATAGCTGACGAGAAAGCCAAGCGCACCTTCGTCGATGAAAGCCGAAAAAAGAATACGAAAACAAACCCAGCCAGATTTATTCTGCAAGCAGGAAGAATACAAGCGAAGCAGCGCACGGCATAAAAGCGGTAGTAACAGAAACCGGTATTGCCGCCCTGCCAACTGAACAACCGCCGCCGCGAGCCAACGGGTGGCCATGATCGCTCGGCACGCCGGAAAGCCAGCAGCGTCAGGGGCCTATTGTACCTCGCCGTACCGCCCGGCGTTCAACCAAAAAGAAATGGTCGGAAGCCCACGGAAAGCAAATCGTGGCCGATGTTTCTGCGGTTGGAGAAAGCGACGCCGCAGTTGAGAGCAAACCTCGACATCGTATAAACGAGCACGCGAACACCCCCGGCCAAGGTTGGCCTTGGCGCTCTCTCGCCAACGTTACCGCCGGTTGCCTGGTACGGCCGCGCAGCGATTTTGGAACCCTAGTCGACCAAATGAGAAAGGCAAAACATTCCTGGAAGCTTTATCAGTCACTCCGAGGGGACTGGTCAGATATCCGAGAGAAGGAAGGCAGCGAAGGCTGAACAGGCGCAAGCGCGCTTGAATGTGTCGAGCACGCCGGAGGGGTTCAGGAAAGCCCTCAAAGACCTTGAAGGAGCCTTGCCGGAACGGCCTGGAACAGGCTAGCAGCAAAGCGTTGGACAGCCCGTCACGGCGTGCAAAGCAAATCGACGAGGGATACGCGCCGAGACTATTGGCCAACTGTCTGCTACAATGTTCCCGGACGGGAAGTTGCGGAATATCTCGGCGTGATCCTGCTAATCTCAATGAGAGTTGGAAGTTAAGTACGATGAGGTTACTGGACAGTAGTATGGCGCGTTCGGACAACCTGAAAAATCCTCTTGTTCCGCCGCCGCTTCCGCCGGGGAGGGACCGGGAGGCGGCGACCTCGGTAAGAGTTTTGGCCGCGGGCTCGCTGACACGCTGTCTTTACTGCGGGGCTACCGGGCGCATTTACCGATCTAACAAAAGCTGGTTTGAGAACGGCGGGCGTTCCGAAAGTGTCCTAGCGCCTCATCCTGGCATCCACACGCCCCACACCAGGTGATGTCCAACGGCGCGTGGAACAATCCACGGGACCCTCTACGAACCGCAGTTCGTCCGCGGCGAGTATAGTGCAGACCCTTGGTCAGTGACGCACCCTCTCTGCGCTCGGCGCGGGTGGTGAGAGTGCCGCGCTGGCCGGCCGATTAGCAAGCGACGATTGTGCCGGCTTTGGCTTCTGAAACCGGCGGCCAGATGACCAAAGGCCAACCATCTGAACCGTGGTGCAGCCGCGCTAGGGCATAGGGTCCGGCATGGTCGCCCCTCGTATTGTGACGCGCCTGCGCTCCTCCCTCGTCGACCTACGCGGGTATGGTGAACACCTTAGACCGCGCGGGTGTGGGTCCGCTATGGGCGGGCCAGCGCACCAACTCGCAAGCAGTCAAATGGCTGGAATCGGTAGCGGCCGACATGCCGCTGTCGAGTGGCGCAGCGCAAAAACGAACACAAGCGCGCTAGAGGCACTAGGCTCCGCGGTCACAAGACGGCACGTTTGATCCAGAGGCTCTCGCAGCGGCCCAGGTTCAACCTTGGCCGGGCTGCCAGCCGATGCGCAACTGCCGCCAGACGCGCGCCATGTTAAAAGGGCGTGAAACGCTGGAGAGCGACAGATCCTATAACAGGTTCGCTCAGTACGGCGTTAACGCTGGATCGTAGGCGTAGCGATCGACCTCCGCGATACACGCTCGGAATCACATGGACAGGGCCTTGAAACGCAACGGCGCCGGCGGCGCGCAAATATCGACGCTATCCTACAAAATATAGTTGATAAATTCAGGGATGGCGGCGGTACATTGTCTGGTACTAACTTATCAAAACGATCCGCTCAGATCTTGGCAGACATGCCAGGGCTACCGATGACCCCAAGCTAGCCGAAGCATTGCAGGGCACTCAACGCTCCCCTCGACCAAGCCACTGGAGCGAAGCCTGCCGCCGGGTGAGGCTCTGGCTTTACGCCTCAATAATCAGCGTTATGCCAATATGAAGCAGCTGAGAGCCTGCGAGTGGCGCAGCCGGTGAAGTATTTACGCCAGCCGGCCTGCGGCCACGATCCGTGCTGTGACGTACGTCACAGCAGGCTCCCTCGCGGACTAGGCGACTTGGATGAGCTGACGAGCCGCCGCCGCTACGGTTATGAAACAGCAACCAAGCTCAGGAACAGCGCAACGGCTGGGGGTGGCGAATCCGTTCAATGTCGGCAATGCGTATTTCTGCCGGGGGTGGCTACATGGGTCGATGTTTGGCCCGGCTGGTACCAGCAGCTGTGGCTCCACATCCGTCGGATGCAGCTTTGCTGTGCCGGATCTCGGCCAACGTTATCTCGGCTAACCAAGCTATTCCGCGCACTCGTCGCGATTTGCATGACACAAGCCCATCATTCAACAAGCACATCGTCCCCGTGAAAGGCAGGAGTAAGTCATACATGCCGCGTGCTCAGGTACCGGAGAATAGCACAACGCCGCCTGGTGTTGCTGGCCACGCCCGGCTTCACGATTGAGAGCGCGAAATACAATCTCAACGTCAACGACGTGGCTAATGATCTCAACGCGGCGCGTCCGATCGTGGCGGGCGGCACCAGCGCGTCGAATATCAACGAGGCGCTGGTCAAACCTGAAGGGCGAGCGCAGTTATCAGATAATAGCTAAATTACTGACTCTGATCGTTTTCATCCCGGTAGTTTCATGTCGGCAGCCGATGCCTTAGGCTCGCCAATCGCCGGCCATTGCGTATGCTGGCCTTTGCTACATGATGGACAGCCCGCCTATCGCCCATCATCGGCTCCGCCAGCGCAATCACCGATATCACTATCGAGGCGCGCGATTTCAACTGACACCAGCTACACCACCCAAGAGCGTACATCAGTGCAAAAGAAAGCCGGCGTATGGGGCGCTTGGTAGGTGTCGAGACGTTCGCCACTGGGGGCAGCACGGTCGACCCAGCAAGGTGCTCAAGAGCGGCGACACCATGACCGGCCCGCCTATGCTTGAGCGGTAATCCGACCACGGGCCTACAAGCCGCCACCAAAACCTACGTTGATCTCGCTTAGTGGCAGTGGAGGGAGGAGGGGCGCACTGGCAGCACGGGATCAGTCGCCGTCGACAACGGTTCCGCCTGATCGAGTCTGGCTACGGGCGCGGTCGGCGCCTTGCTCACCTACGCGCGCGAGGATCACGTGCACCCGGCGCTGACCGGCACGGGAGGGAGGCGTCGCCTGGCAACGCCATTCCCAAAGGTGCGAGCGGGACGGGCTGCCGCGGGCACTGCAAATGCGTAGTCACGTGAGGATCACGTTCACCCGGCGGTGGTGCGGCGGCGGCGCGTCACTGATCCAACCAAGGTCCCACTGAGCGGCACCGCGCCAGGCGCCCTGATGACCGGCGGCATATTGCGAAGATCGCCACCAACTCGGCAATGGTACTGGACAACACGTCTGGCAGTGGCTTGCGCACCCTTATCGGCACCCGGAACGAGTCCATACGCTGGATCATGGAAATAGGCGATGCGGTTTCTGAAAGCGGCGGCAACAACGGAAGCGATTTTGCCATCAACGCTTACAGCGACGGCGGCGGCTCTTATGTCGAAGCCAATCTACATTAAGCGCAGCACCGGCAATGTCCAGATCGGGCAGACCTTTATATCAGCGCAGGACTCAATGTTGGCCACCAATGCGTTCAAGCCGGGCGGGGCCCCGTTTGCATCTTCATCAGACTCACGCACTAAAACAATGTGTTGGCACCAAATATCTTGATGGGCTAGTACAAAATAAACTTGTTGAGAGCCGGTTCGCTATACATTCAAAGGCAACGATGTTCCGCTTACTGAGACCCCCAGCGCGGCGCCCGGGCAACGCCCGATCCTAAGAGCATGCACTACAAGGCCGCCCTGGCTCGGCACTCATATCTACCGGTCTGATTGCGCAAAATGTAGAGGTCGGTATTGCCCGGAGATGGTCACGTCAAGTCAGCTATTACATTGATCGGAGCAATCGTCAACGACATGCGGCTACTTGACACAACCCAACTTATTTTCACTTTGGTGACACTGTAAAGAGCTGTCTACCCGAGTTCAGCACACTGGAGGCCGCGCGATGATTGGAACAGTCATAGCATTGATCATTCTGGTCGCGAGTGCTTGGTGTTTCTTGTGTGGGGTGGTCAGACGCTCATGGCTCTTATCCCGATGTCTGAGCCGTTTAGGACGATTATCTACGTTTTGTTTGTTATTCTTACTGTGGTACTTAGTGATATATGTCGTCATCGTACTGTTGAGCGCTGTTGGATATCTCAAGTGCCGATATTCGGAGGCCTCAAATGATCAAAAAGCTTGACCCACTTGAATGAGAGATCCTTCGCCCGGATCAGACGGTAGAGAATGATGATGGCAAGCGCTTTGCGCGGAAGAAAGACGAAGACGCGTGTGATGCAGCACAGTCTTGAGAGGTACCTGATGGCCGTCGAGCTTTGTCCTGGTCATCAATGGCGTTGTATTCGATTTCTAAAGCATTGCAGAAAACCTGCATTCATGCTAGGCAGCGCTTCGCCGGCTGGCGATCTATGAGGTTGTGCGTTTGTCGGGCCGGCTGCCCCGGCCGTAGCTCTGCTACGCCTCCTGCTTAGCGTCCCCGCTGCGGCCGGGGATCATTCATTATGGAAAGGCATTGATGACCCCTCTCAAAACGCGTCAGGTGATGGTCGGCGACTTGGTAAGAGCTTTAGGTGGCGGTAGTGCTGTTGCACGAGTGATTGGTGTTTCACCGAGCGCGGTATCCAACTGGCAGCGGCTGGGCCGGTTTCCGGCGCGCACATACCTGCAAATAAGGCGCAGATTAAAAGCTAAAGGTAAGAGTGCGCCTGAACAGCTCTGGGGTATGTAACATCATGCCCCAACAGCATGGTGTGATTGTCTGGACGCCGCATCTACAGGAGCGTTAGTCGAGCTTATGGCTGATCCAATCTACATATCATCTTTCTCGTATTGCCGCGGTTATGAGCAATGATTTCGGAGTTGAGTTCTCGCTGGTCTTCGATCGCCTCGCCGGGCGCAGCGCATGGGGCTGCCCAAGCACGCACCGCTGCCTGCAAAGTCATCTCATCGCTCTTGTCGAGCCTTTGCCGGAGCTGCCGCATAAAGCGATATACGCTGTTCGATGATGGGACCGTACGACTGCAAGTGGCCGGTGGATTATATCGATGGTGCGCATCGGTTTTGCTGCCAGCCGCGTGTGCTAAGCCGGCCGTATTGCGCCGAGCACGTGAAGCGCGGTTAGTGTCACGGTGAGGGCGGTGACTGGTCTCTCCGAGAACCTCGATCCAGCAGCAGGTGGTCGTGGCCCTGCAGAGCTATTGCCGGCCGGACGTGGTTTGGTTTGCGGTACCGAATGGCGAATGGCGATTTCCTAAGACGGCTGCCAGGCTCAAGGCTCAGGGGGTAAAGCGCCGGCGCGCCCGATCTGGTGATCCTGGTGCGTGGCCACATGCACGGGATCGAGATCAAACGCGATGCCGGCCGGCTGGCGCCTTCACAGCGAGACTTTGGCGCGCAGATTGAGCGCGCAGGTGGTGGCTATCATGTCTGCCAGGGGCTCAACGAGACGATTGCGTGCCTGATCGACTTGCAAGTTTTCAGGCCGGAGGTTAAGGTTCAGGTTTGCTCCGGAAACCAGACGCGGCAAGGTCAATGTCAAATAATTGACGGTTTGCCCCTGTTGTGGACAGGTGGTCTCCGGGATGCGGGCCGGAGTCAAGCTTACCCCCTCTGAAAACGGCTACTTTCTGACGCCGTGAAGAGGGCCGGAGATGAAGGAATTACGACGCTGTTAGCTTCGACCGTCTACGAAGGACGCAAGTGCCCAGCCTACAACACAGTCCAAGGCACATGCATGGCAGATCAATGAAATACTGGAGGAAACAAACGTAGTGATAACGAATGACATCATCGTGGAAATCAGGCAAGCTGGAGACTGGAACGTAGAAAAGGAACATGGAAATGAGTGTCGACATCGCGAAAATGCGCCGTATTAAATCGAATGAGCCGCCGCGGGTGCTGATTTACGGGCCTCCCGGGATGGGGAAAACCTCCCTCGCGGCCGAGTGGCCTGACCCTGTCTTCTATCCAAGCGGAAGACGGCACTCCTGGCGATCTGGAGCTAACCTCGATCCGGCCATATCGAGGATTACGAAGATATTATGGGTTGCGTCAGGGCCCTCTATAACGATGAGCACGACCGTAAAACCGTAGTTATTGACAGCTTAGACAAGCGTCGAACCCATGGTCTGGGCGAAGATATGCGCAGCCCGCGGCTGGGACAGCATCGAAAGCCCCGGTTATGGCAAAGGCTATGTCGAGGCGGACACGGTTTGGCTGCAGCTTATCGCGGGCATGAATGCTTTACGGCACGACCGCAATATGAATATCGTCTACATCGCGCACAGTGCGATTGCTACGGTCGACGATCCGATGACGCAATCATACTCGCGGTTCGATATCCGGTTGCACAAGCGCGCGGTAGGGATATTTCAGGACGACGTCGACGCAATTCTTTCCTAAATCAGGATGTGGTCGTCAAAAGCGAGACGGCAAAAAAGGCGTGCGCACCCGCGCGGACGGCGGCGGCAACCGGTGGATCTACGCCAGCCCCCGGCCGGCGTTCGTGGCAAAAACAGATACAGCATTCCGGACAAGCTGACATACGAACGCGGCAGCGGATACGAGAAGCTTAGTCCGCATTTTCCCAAAAGAGAGTCCAGGAAACCGGAACTAGTTGCAACAAGCTGAATCAGGAAATAGGGAGCAACAACCATGGCTAGCCTTTATTCAACACGGAAAAGGTTGACGAGAGCAGCAAGGCGTTTACCCCGGTCCCGGCTGGCAGGTATCTAGTCGAGGCAATCGGCAGTGAGATTAAGCAAACAAAAACCGGAAACGGGGAATATATCTTCCTTATCTTGCGCATCGTGGAGGGCCGCACGAGGGAAAGAAAATCTTCGATAGGATCAATCTCATCAACCAGAACAAGGACGCTGAGAATATCGCGCAAAGGGCGTTAAAAAGCTATGCTTGGCGTGCGGCGTGAGAGGCGAGCTGACAGACACAGAGCAATTGCATTTCAAGCGATTCCACGCTCATATTTTGGTTCGTCAAGACTCGGGTATCCCGCCCAGAACTTCAGTACGGTATCCCGGACTCCGCCGGCAGATGCGCCATTGTTCGAAAACGGTAGCGGAGCCGTGGCGACGACAGCAGAGAAGCCCGCTCCTATCGCCAGGCCCAAGCCTTCAGGCGCGGCCAAGCCGTGGCAGAAAGAGCCGCGTTTCTAATGGTCAAGATAACCAAGAGACCTGAAACGCTCGGTTGACAAGATCTACACGCGCTATGCCGCCAAGCCGCAGGAGGAGCGCCCCTATCTTGGGGCCTCCGTTCTCCTGCGCGGAGTGCATGCGGCAGCTCTGGTACGCTTTCCGGTGGGCGCATTCGCCCGCCGAGCTCTCTCCGCGCATGATGCGCCTGTTCGACACCGGGCACCGCGAGGAGGAGCGGGTGATTGACGACTTGAGGGCCGGCGGGATGACCGTCCTTGGCCGGCAACAGTCGTTCTTTGCTTTGGGAGGGCATTTACGCGGGCATCTCGACGGCATTGTCGGCGGATTGCCGGAGGCGCCAAAAACAATCCACGTGCTCGAAAGTCAAGACGCATAACGATAAATCATCTCAAGGCGCTGCTGATTGACGGTGTGAAAAAATCAAAGCCGGTGCATTACGCGCAAATGATGGTTTCACATGCACTTTCTCAAGTATGAGCGCGCGCTTTATGTGGCCGTCAACAAGAACGACGATCTGATCTACTGCGAGCGTGTCGCTTATGACCGCGGCACCGCGCATGGCTCTCGCTGGTCTGCGCGGTCATGGTGATTGATTCTGACAAGGCGCCCCCGAAGTCTCCACGAAGACCCTGACAAGCCGGCCCGCTTACGTTTGCAGGCTGGTGTCCGGGCCAAGGCGTCTGTCAGCGATCGCCAGCCGGCTCTGGCGCAATTGTCGGACCTGTGTTTCGGTCCCACCGTGTTGCTCGAAGAGAAGGGCCAAAATGAACCGCGGGCGGCCTGGTATTGTACCCATCACGACCAAGCTGCTGACCTTGGCGGAGCAGCGTGCGGGTGTCCGGCAACATCAATTCTGTCAGTTCGCTGTGTTGCCTTCGTCGGTAGCAGCATGACTTTCGTCCTGCGTCCCTATCAACGCCATGCTATCGATAATCTCTATCTCTATTGGCAGGACGGCGGCGGCAACGGCGTCATTTGCATTCTGACGTGGCGGGGCAAGTCCCTCATCATTGCAGCGCTGTGCCAGGAACTTTTGCGCGATTACCCGACCATGCGCGTCGGCATTGTTACGCACGTGCGCGAGCTGATCGCGCACTGAACGTCTCGGAGCTGCTTGCACTCTGGCCTGCCAGGCCGGCCGGCATCTACAGTGCGGGCATTGGCCGGCGGGACCGCGATACGAAAATATTCTATTCAGTGGGCGTGCAAAGCGTCTGGCAGCGGGTCAAGGAAATCGGAGCCTTCGATCTGCTGCTGATCGATGAGGCGCACCCGGTTTCGCATGCGAACCGAGACGACCCATAGAAAGCTGATTCACGAACTCAAAGTTCTCACGCCCGACATGCGCATTTGTGGCCTCGACTGCGACCGCCTTCCGACCTCGATACGGGTAAGCTGACGCAAGGCGAGGGCAAGATTTTTGACGATATCGTCTATGCTGCCAACGTGCGCGATTTGATCGCCGATGGCTACCTTTGTAAATTAATCAGCAAGAAACCATTCAGCAGATGGACGTGAGCGGAGTTGGAGCGTGGCGGCGAGTTCATCACAAAGGAATTGGAAATTGCTGTCGATCAGGATTGGATCACTGGGCAAAGCGTGGCAAGCGAGATCGTCGAGCACGGTTCCGGCAAGCGCAAGGCGTGGCTGGTGTTCCTGTGTCACGGTCGCCCACCGCCGAGCAGCGCGCAACGAGCTGCGACCGCTTGGCGTTACCCTGCGTAGGCCGTCCTCGGACATACCCCCAAGAAGGAGCGGAGTCTATTGATCGATGATGGTTTCGGGCAGGGGACTATACTTGCCTAGTCTCAGTGATGGTGTCTCGGAATAGGCTTCAACGTTCCGCATGTCGATATGATTTGCCTGCCGCGGCCGACCGCCTCAGGGGGTTATTTGTCCAGCAGGTCGGGCGCGGACTGCGCAATGCGGAGGGCAAGGATAATTGCTTAATTCCCAGATTTCGCCGGCAACGACGCAAACGGCATGGCCCGATCGATCAAGCTGACAGGTCGGCGAGCGGCGGGTGGCGCGATGGCCATTGGCGTGTCCGGAGGCGGCACGCCGCTGCCTCCTAAGGCCGAAATTTGCCCGCAGTGCTGGGCATCTGTGCTGGTGAAGGAGGATGAAGAGGAGGAGCAGCCGGAGGGCCGCAGGAGGCGCAAGCTGAACTTTACTGACCGCGGACGCTGAACGTGACATTGTTTCGAGTGCGGGCAATCAGAAGAACTCCAAATGGCTCGACGTCGATGAGGTGAGCTATCGCCGGCACGTTAAATTCAATGCGGGCCCGAATGATTATCCCACGTTGCGTGTGGACTATTACTGCGGCGTCATGCGCTACAGCGAATGGGTTTGTTTCGAGCACAAGTGGCTACGCGCGTGAAAAGGCGGTGAGGTGGTGGCGTGCGCGCAATGCGGTGACCCTATCCCCGGCAATGTCGATAATGCGATTGCTCGCACTTACGAGCTTTGCGCCGCCCGCGCGCATCCAAGTGGAGCCCGAAGGTCAATTCATGCGCATCGTGAACGTGGAATTTGTGGAGCGGGAATCCGCGCCCCTGCGCCGATACCAGGTGGAAAGGGGGATAAGAGTCAGGGGTGAGGCTAGTCCTAGTCACCAAATCATCGTACAAAGGAAAGCCGGCCGGGTGACAGCCCTGCCGGCTTTGAATTGAACCGCAACCCTTCCCGTGTAAAAGAAAGGCCGTCCGCTCATGGGCTTACATCAGTTTCTGGTGAAGGCAATGATCCATTGCCTGATTTGCCAAATCTTATCCTTGCGTTACAGCTCGCCGCCAAGGGGATGTTCGTCTTCCCTTGCCTTGGCAAGCAGCCCGCCCTCACGCTGCGCTGGCGGAACGCCTCGACCTGCGAAGAAGCCGGCCGTCCGCAAGCTGTGGGCGGTCTGGCCTATGGGCGTGCCGGCGATCGACCTCGGCAAGAGCAAGCTCTTCGTCCCCGATTGCGACCTCGACGCGGATGGGCCACGATGTCCGTGACGGCTGGGCCTGGCTGGTAGGGTACTGCCCAGAAGCCCACAGGGAGGCGCTACAGTGCGTTCCGGGCTCAATCACGCCCTCCGGTGGCCGGCATCCGATTTTTCGCAACGTGGAGCCTGCCCTGGGCAATGGGCGGGGCAGCCTTCCGGCCAAGAACGTTGCCAATATCGATCCTAAAGGGGACGGTGGTTATGTGATCGCTCCTGGGGCGGACACCTCGCCGTGGGGTGGGGGCGTCTACCATCAAATCGGGGATTTGATGGATATCCCGCCATTGCCGGATTGGTTGCGCGATCTCATGGCGCCTCGAAAGCCGTGGAGAGGGAGAAGGCGAAGCCCTCCGGCAATGGACGCGCCGAGCCTGCTGAGGTGCCAGACGACCGCAAGTCGGCCTGGGGAGAGGCGGCTCTCGAAGCCATCGCGGCCGAGCTGACTGCCGCCCAGAAAGGCGAACTACACAACACGGCTAACCTGTGCGGATTCAGGGCTGGGCAGCTGCGTGGGCGGCGGCTGTCTATCAAAGGACGAGGCTTGCGCGCGTCTCGGAGGCCGCTGCCCTGGCAGGAAACTTCCCGGCCGGCGACCGGGCGTTGGGGTCTAACGGCACGATCATGCTGCCATCGGAAGATGGGACGGCGGTCGCCGCGGCGACCTGGTGACAAGGACGACATCGGCGGCGTGGTGATCAATCTGGGCGAGCGGAAACGGAGGGAAGAGTGGGGCGCCAAGAGCAGAGCAGGCTCAAAGTCGATGGTGCCGGCATGGTGAGGAGGAAACTGATGTTGTTCATAAATGGTTGATTGAAGGACTGCTCCCGAGTCCGGCGTGGTGATGCTTTCAGGGCAGCCTAAAAAAGGAAAATCAATTACTGCACTTGATATGTTCGGGTCGATCGCGACCACTTTAGATTTTATCGACTACAAGGTGACGCAGAGAGCGGAGTTTTGTTTTTGGCGCTCCCAACTGAGGGCGCCGACGATATTGCCATCCGGTTGCGGGCTTTGATCGAGGGCAAATTGCTGCAGTGTCGCGGCGGATTTAGCGGAGCCCATTGCCTGAAGGTTTTGGACAAGCTTCCCATTTCTTGGTCTTCGTGAGGGTCAGAATGATTTCAGTCTTCAAGATAAGATCAGCATTGAAAAGCTTATTGCCGATATAGAGGCGGAATCGGCTTGGATGCTGAAAACCGCGGTGTGCCAGTTAGGCTAATTGTTGTTGACGCATTAGAAGCGGCGGCAAAGTTTAGTAAGGGATACCCTGCAAATGAAGCCAAGGCTGTAATGGCGATATTAGAGCTGGATCAGCATGCGAACCAAACCTTGCGTCATGGCTCTTGATCATTTCGGCAAGGATGAAGAGCAGGGCCCGCCGGTTCGATTCATAAATCAAGTGGTGCAAAGATTATCTACTGCATCCGCGGCAATACATTTTCAATCTATCAATCTAGGATCACGAAAAGCGGACCGGAGACAGCGCGTAAATTCCAAATTAAGAACTGTCAAGTTTTCTGATGGTGGCAGCTCTTTTTGTATCGACTGGAAACCACATGGCAAGTTTGAGGGGGAGGCTGGGGGCGAAGACGATCCGATTATCGGCGGTATGGTAGCGGCGGGCAAGGCGAGACGGGACGCGGAGGCGCGCTGGCCCAAGCCATTGCGAGCTTTCTCAGAAGGGCAATGCAGGAGGTAATGGAACACGGTCTTGAACGCGCGGCCGGCGCACGACAAGCCTATGGTCCGGTCAGTTACTTTGGAGGCCGTGCGGACGCGGTTTCAGGCAAGCAAGATCGGCGACAGCCAGAGGCCATTAGGAAAGCCTTTGCCAGAGCACTCGATCGCGTCGACGCGGAACTACTGGTGCTGAAATTCAACATCGACGGGGTCGATTACCCGTATTTCGCGAATAAGGAAGATGACGCAACTAAAAGGTTAAAATACCAGATTAAGTCGTTGTTGCACCGCACCGGACAAACGGACAAAACGGACAAAACGGACAAAATGTCCGGTTTGTCCACGGTATCATACCGGGGCACCTCGCCCGACAGTCGGATAGGACGGACACGACAGACAGAATATGTCCGTGTTGTCCGGCGCGGAGGCGATGATACTCGTGGCTTTTTGTCACGTTTTTCGCTGGCCGCTGGCAGGATCAGTGCCGTGACCGCAGCAGCCGTTCGATACTTGGAATAAAGGTTGTATGATCACGCACTTCAAGACACTTCACTCCATGATGCGCGGCTCCCCACCAGTCGGCGCGCCTGCGCGCGCCACATCGAGGACCGTAACGCCGTCCGCCGCCATGTCCTCTGGATCATTTTCAATCATTGCTATGAGTAGCTCGAACAATTGCTCGTTCTTGTTGGCTCGGTCTGCGACATACCCAGCCTGATGCAGCACGCGGACCACATTTTCTGCCCGTTCGACCGCTGTAAAGTCATCGCCTGCGGTCATTCCGGCAATCAAGTAATCAATAAATGGTATATCTGGTAAGCCTTTTTTCGTCGCGCAGTCGTTTGTTTTCCGCAGCCAGCCGAGCAATATCTGACATGCTATCTCGATCACATATGCGGGCCTGGCACAATGCTTCGGCGGTAAGGAATATCATCCGGCACGACACACGCCCAGGCCTCGACATCTTTATTCGCTGATTGCGTCGCCCTCCCGCCGTTGTGCGAGCATCGACATTGTCGCCGCATTTCGGCGCGTTTCTCAATTTTATCACAACATGTGATAATTTCGAAGCTTCCCGTTAGCTCCCTGAGCCGGGCGGCTAGAACGCCATCGCCACCACCAGCCTTGCCGGCTTGGCCGACTGACGGCGGCGCAGCGCTAGTAACGAGAGGGAATGGCAGAAGCCGTGAGGGAGGATGAACGACCGTAATAATTCGTGATGGAATGGACCAAAAGTAATTCTTGTATCGTGCAAGTTTTTGTGGGATACACAGCCTCGTTGAAACGGACCATGGAAACAGGAAAGGAGCATCGGGAAATGACGCGCACGCAAGCTTCTGCACGCCCAAATCGCCCGCCTCGAAGCCGAAAACAAATACGACGAAAACTTCAAGACCGGCTTTATCACAATGATCCACGATGTCGACTTCGCGTCCGTCACCTGGAATGACGGCACCCAAACAACTGACGAACCAATCCGACAGCTGCAGTACTCGTACGCTCCCGATGTCAAAATTCATACCGTCAATGTCGAGGTCGATCGTTGGCAACAAGAATGGAAATGGGCCGCCTTCCCAGAGGGCGACTATGCACCCGGCCGGCCGGTAGGGTTCGGTCATAGCGAGAGCGAGGCGATTGTCGATCTGCTGGACACGATCGAAAAATAGATAAATGAAGCCCGCTGAACTTAAACGAGCAAGATTGGAGCTTGGTCTGTCCTACGGTCTCGATAGGCCGCTCCATCGAATAGAGCTGGGCGAAGCTGCTGGGGCTCGAGGACGTAATCCAGGCAAATACCGTCTCGAGTCTGGGAAAGCGGCAAGCAGGAACCATCACCGGGCCCTTCCAATGGTCGCTATTCTAGCCATGCTGGACGGCTGGCGGCCGCATCATTGGCGAACAGTCATCAGGGAAGAAAGGAAACAGGAAAATGGCAACCATGAAGGCAAAGAAAGTAACGAGCAATCTAGAAGCAACGATCGATGAATTCGGTAACGTCAAAGCGCAAATTGCGGAACTTGAAATTAAAGCAATCAGCACTGCGCAACGATCTCAAGAGCCTTGGTCTGGGAACTTATGTCGGCGATCAATACGTCTTAACCATCAGTGAAAGCAAACGTGAATGCTGGATATGGATGCCGTGAAGGAATTGTTGAGCCAAAAGTTTATCGAGGCTCACACAACCATAAGCCGGTTTCCAGTGCTCAAGGCCACCAAACGAAAGAATGGAACCAGGACGAAGAGGAAGCGGCATAGTGATGTACCAATCCGACGCCGTCACCAAAGCAGCCAGCGCGTTCGAAGCGCGCTGGACTATGCTCAGCCTCAAACGCGTGGACGAGGAACTATACGAGGCCCTAGCTGAACAGCGCGAGCTGTACTACCAAGCCATGATCAATGGCGCCTCAAACGATCAGGATGTTCAGGAAAAGCTCTGGTGCGCGGCTACGCCGAGGCAGTTCATGCCATGGAATCAGCCAATATGCCGGATGATTCCTACCTGGTGGGCGAATACGAAGGCCTTATGGTGGTTGTAAGCGGGCAAAAAGTGGCGTTCGATCGCTGGGAAGAGCGTAAACAATATCGGGCGCATCATCATCATCTCGCCAGACGAGGTTGCCTACCTATTCGCAACCGTCAACGGTCTAGAGCAAATAGAGGATATTAAGACGGATGTTCCCAGGGGCCGAAATCATCGAACGGATAAAAGAGGAATTGACCTAACATGCGGAAATCATTGATGTGTTTCGTTGGGCCTTTGTGTGCCCATATTACGCTGGGTAATCTAGAGGCAGGTCTAGTGGAGAGCAAGAATGGAATCCAAGCCTGACCCGGGTTATGCTCAAGCCCAGCAGCGTCAGGATTGGTCTGTTATGCCACCACTGCCAGGAGGACTGCCCAGTTGAAGCGTGACTGCATTTGGGCGTATATCGACCGCAGAAGCTGTCTGGAGCGTCGACCGTGAACGTCGTTACAACTTTAAGGATCAATCGTACGATCGTGCCGAGAGTGCTATCGAACACGTCGTGAAAACGTTGCGTTTGAGTTGGAGCAACGCTTGAAGCAGCCAAGCGGCTTGAAGAGCTAGTTTCACAGTTAAAAATGGAAACGCGAGAGCGGATCATGTTTGAGATAGCGGTTTGTATTATCGCGTTGTATTGTGACATTCAGCTGTGGGGTGCTTATCTTGGTCCAAGGGTTACTGGTAAGAGGAGGGGGCAGCCGCCTAAGACAATGCGCATCGTCAGGGCAAAGGAACTCACGCCTAAGAAAATTGATTTAGAAAGCCTTGCAAGCGGTTATGACATGAACTTGAGCATTCGACGGACTTGGTGGGATTACATCAGCGATCCTCAAATCAGAACCGTATGGTCGCTATACGAGCAATTGAGCTGATGCTTGACCGTGGTTGGGGTGCGGTTAAGAAGAAAGATGGTGACGAGCAACTCGCACATCACTATCACAATCCGCAATCTCATGGACGAAATTGTCGCTCAAAAGCTAATCGGCAAGACGATTGAGCATGACGAAGAAACTTAACCTGAAGCTGCCGTATAACGGTTGGATGGCGCGGCCGCATCAGCTGAAGCTATGGGAGTATTTGATTCGAGGCGGCAAGCGCGCTATCGCTGTTTGGCATCGGCGAGCAGGTAAGGATGAGCATAGCGTTGCACCATACCGCGCGCGCGGCCGCCACGCGAGTTGGCAATTACTGGCACTGCCTACCGGAGTATGCCCAAGCGCGTACGCGTGGTGTGGACTGCCGTCAATCCGCACACCGGCAAGCGACGCATTGATGAAGCGTTTCCGAGTTGAATGGCGCGCCAATACAAACGACTGTCAGATGCTGCTGCGCTTCAAGAATGGCAGTCCACCTGCCAGCTGATCGGTTCAGGACCAGTTTGACCGCACGGTCGGGTCGTCGCCGGCCGGTATTGTTTATTCAGAATGGGCATTGGCCAATCCGAGCGCGTGGGCTTATCACAGACCGATGGTGGAGGAGAACAACGGCTGGGCGTTGTTTATCACGACACCGCGTGGACATAATCACGCCAAGCAGATGTTTGATTACGCGCAGCACGCAAAGGACTGGTTTTGTGAGCTGCTGACGGCTAAGCAAACCGGCGCGCTGTCTGATGAAGCACTTGGCCGCGACGCTGATAGAGCTAACGGCATTGTATGGTGCTGATATGGGCAATGCCCAGTATCAGCAGGAGTACAACTGTTCGTTCAATGCGGCTATCCTCGGTGCATTCTATGCGCTTGAGATGGCGCAAGTGCGCGCCGAAGGTCGCGTTTGCGAGATTGAGCCGCTGATGGATCAGGCCGATCCATCGGGCTTGGGATTTGGGGGTAGGCGATGATACGTCTATCTGGTGGTTCCAGACGGTCGGTGCGACAGCTGTTATATTTTGGATCATTACGCTGCTTCTGGTGTTGGTCTTGAGCACTACCGCGATTTGATCGAGAAGCGTGAGAAAGAGCGAGGCTGGATACATGGCACGGACTACGTCCCGCACGACGCGAAAATCAAAGAGTGGGGAACAGGCAGAACGCGAGTGGAAACAATGCAAGGCATGGGTCTCAAGCCGTTGCTTGTGCCGTTGGCATCGATTGACGACGGGATTAATGCTGTCCGTCGAGTTCTGCCCCTTTGCGTCTATCCACCCCCGCTGCGAAGCCGGTGGATTATCTGCACTCGAGCAATACCGGCGAGAATGGGATGACGAAAAGAAATGCTTCAAACCGACCGCGGTTCACGACTGGACCTCGCACCCGGCAGACGCCTTCCGATACCTTGCAATGAGTTGGAAAAAGCTCCGCCGCGCGCAATCCATCTGCCGAAAGACACCGGCTGGCGTATTCCGCCACCACCTGAGACAAGGCGCGGAGGAATTCGGCTATGAAGAAATCTAGTAAAGACCGCATTGAAATGTCGCCAGCGGAGACCACAAAATTCGGTCGCGAACTAGTTGAAGGCATGGTGGATATGTACGGGTTTAATAGAGCCGCTTGCTTTACGGCTTTGATTGCAGCACTGCTCTCATGTATTAACGGATATGGATAAGGATGAATATGACAAGGCGACAGCGGCAGTAAAACTGATTCTCAAGATGAATGACGGAAGCCATGCAACGATGTGGAGGGTCCGGGATTATGATGTCCACTATAACACAGGCATTTTTTAAGACGCTGACTGATGACGAGTGGAAAGAGATATTTGATACTGGCAGGCTCAACCATAAGCTAACGAAACGTTTATGGGCATTGGAGGACAGACCCGGTAAGATGCCGGAGTCGCTTGCGGTCTATCTCAACCGTGAAGATTTTATGAGGTCGTTTCCGGCAAAGAAAGACATGATGTGATCTGCACCATATTCCCAGCCAATCGTAAGAAACTAATGCATCCGATGTATGCTGCAGTTATCGTGCGGGGTTGGGGCAGTCAGAGCGGAAAGCGCGAATATCTAGTCTACTATACGCGTAAAGACCGCGCTCGAGCTAGAGATTGGCGTTGGAGTCGCGAGCTGTATTACATCAATGTTTACCCGAAGGGGGTGAGCCGTGAAACGCTACAAGATTGGTCGCGCCCGCAAGCTCGTCGATCGATCCGACAAGATACTCAAGGACCTGAAATGGAATGAGGCTGTAACGATCTTGACTGCCGCGCTCACCAAGGCAATTTGGCGAGAGGGTGGCCAGCGTGAGGACGCGAGGGCCACGATCGATATCGTGCATCATGTGATATGCGCTGAGATTGACGGGTGGTCCGCACTCAGAGGTGCGCAAGCGGCCGGCGAACGTGACGCCGATGCGGCGTAATAAGAGCTATTTCAAAGGCTAATGGAGGGGAATATCATGTTGCAACGAGCTGAGCTAGCGACCCGCGAGCATATTCTGACCTGGTTGTCCGGCAAGCCGGCGGCCAAGGCGTATACCTGGCTGGATTCCAATTGCTTGCCCGGCCGGGCTCTATGCTGAGGAGTGCCTGGGCATGGAGCGCGGCAGCTGGGGTGGAATTCCTGTTTTGACGCACGATGTCATTAGCGGTGCACCTGGGTTGCTTAGCCTAAGCATCGCTTGCTCGGGCCAAGCCGCATACTTTTGGGGCTCTTTACGATCGCGTTCGGGCGGCTTGGAGGGCGTGACCCTTTAGGCTGCTTGTGTTAGGAGTGATTGCAATCCTAGGGGACTGCGATCATGGCTGACCAAAAATCTATGGCGGGAAGACGACATCCGTCACGACGATCTCGATTACAACGTTACTGTCGAGCCGCAGAGCGCGAAGGCCTGGCTCAACCTGCTGCTCGAAAGCGAGAAAGCTTTCGAGCGCTGGAACGATCATTGCGATAATGTTGACAAGGCCTATGCGTCGTTAGAGCGGCTTGGTCAGCCGCGTGACAAAGAATTTCAAATGCTTTGGGCCAATCTAGAGGTTTTGAAGCCGGCGGTTTATGCACGGCCTCCGAATCCGGTCGTGGTGCCAAAATTCAAGGATAGGCGTCCGGTTTATCAGTCTGCCTCTGAGGTTATGGAGCGCAGTGTCACGGTCGCGTTCGATCAGGCTCATATCGCCGAGTTGCGTAAAGCAGATCAGAGACGACCTGGTGATGACAAACCGCGGGGTGGCGTGGTGCCGCCATGAGAGCGGCAAGAAGGGTTATTACGATCATGAGAAGGTCTGTATCGACTTCAAGCATCGGCGGGACTTTCTGCACAGTGTGTCAAGGTGCTGGTATGAGGTCGCATGGGTCGCGGCCGCGAGTTATCTCACGCGCTCGGAAGCGCGTGAGCGGTTCGCCAAATACTCCGGCGACTGCTATCAAGACGCGGAATACAGGGCTGACAAGGAGAGCAAGGAGGTGGGCGGCGCCGATGATCGTAGCGTGCCAAATTCTGGGAGATTTGGCACAAGGCCGAGCGTCGTGGTTTGGGTCGCCCAGGGGTGCGAGGATATCTTGACGAAAGCGATCCTCACTTGAACTGCAAGACTTTTTCCGTGCCCTTGTCCGGCTTACGGCACCTTGCAACGCGGGTCGCTCGTTCCCGTTCCCGATCTGCTGCAATACAAAGATCAGCTCGACGAAATAAACCTGTTGACGGCGCGGCTGCACGCTTTGGCTGATTCATTGGAGGCGAAGGGATTTTATCCTTCTGGTGGTGGTGAGTTAGCTGAGGCGGTTGAGCGTGCGGTCAAGATCAAGACCCCGGAACAATACTCGTTCCTATAAATAACTGGGGCGGCATTCGGCGGCTCGAAAGAGGTAATTATCTGGATGCCGATTGCTGAGATAGCCGGTGTGATTAAGGAAGTGATAGCGACCAGACAACAGGTTATAAACGATATTTACCAAATTACCGGCCTGTCCGATATTATGCGCGGCGAGACTGATGCGCGTGAGACATTAGGTGCGCAAAACCTTAAGGCGCAGTTCGGTTCGTCGCGTATCAAGGATAAGCAGCTGGAAATGGTGCGCATTGCGCGTGATTTGGTTGTTATAGCCAGCGAGATTATTACCGAGAAATTCGCCGACGACACCATTATAGAAATGAGTCGGACGCAGATACCGACCAAGAAAATTCAGCAATTCCAGGTTTCTGCAGTTGCGCGGACAATTGCAGCAAATCATGATGCAAGGGCAATCGCCGCAGATTCAGCAAATGCGCCAGCAAAATCCGCAGCAGTTGCAGCAACTAGCGCAACAAGCCCAGCAGCAGGCCGATCAAATACAGAGCGAGATTGAGAAAATCACTAACAAGCCTAACTTAGATCAGGTGTTGACGTTCCTGCGGGATAACCGCGCTAGATGTTTTGTATTGGATATCGAGACGGACTCGACATTGATTATCAATGAGGCGGAGGAAAAGCAGCGCACGGCCGAGTTCCTGCAGATGTTAAGCCCGGTGCTGCAGCAATTGCAGGCAATGTTGGTGGCTGAGCCGTCGACCGGCGATTTCGCCGGGGAAATCCTAAAGTTTGCGGTGAAACCTTTTCGCGCCGGTCGAAGCTTGGATGGTGCGATCGGACGATCTCGTTGATGTTATTAAGCAAAAAGGCGAGCAGCCACGCGGCGATGACCCAACCACTGCAACGAACAAGACGAGCGATACAGATCGAACAAATTAAACAACAAACCGAGAAACAAAAGAACGACGCGATGAATCAGCTCAAGGCGCAAGAGCTGCAAATGAAGGATCAGCACTGAGAAGATAGAAGATCGCGTCAGCCGAGAAGATGAAGCTAGCGGATATCCTGGCTAAGCAGAAGGATGACGAGACAAAAGCGTCAGCGCAAAATCAGAAAGCGATGCAAGACCGCGAGAAGCACCAGATGGACCTGATTGGCAAAGCAGGCCGATATGAGGGCGCACCGAGCAGAAGCTGGCGATGGCGCAGCAGGCCGCACAGGTTAGGCAGCAGGATATGGCGGCCCGCGGCGAAGAGCGTAAGGGCAGCCGCGCAATCCAAGCAGCAACAGGCCGCACAGAAGCCGCCACCAGGGTTCGGGCCATGAAACACCTGCTCGTGCCGCGAAATGCGCAATTGAACAAGCCGTTACAATCCGCACCTGAGTTCGGCGCAAGTCAGCCAAGCAAGCGCAGCATGACAATCCGCGACGTGAAAAAACAACCCCAAGGTTATTTCAACGACCACAGAGCAGAAAGCCAATTACGTTGGCGAAGATGTCATGGGATAAATGAAAACTATGCGCGTCGCCTATTGCACGATCTGTCACTGGAGAATTCTTGCTTAAGCCGGTCGACGGACAGGGGTCGTCCGGTTTGCTCTGAAAAACTTGTCCTTGGCGGAAACAAGTATGACTGAAGATCAGGAAGAATGTGCTTGTCGGAGTGACCGATAGCGTTATCGGCGGGCTTGAAGCAGCAACCGCTCTTGTTTGGTGTGCTATTGCTCAACGCGTTCGGTATCAGCGCGGCTCTTTACTTCCTGCTTCGATCTCGGGGAAGCTAATGCGACGCGGTTTGATATGATTTTGCAGCGCTGCTTGCCGCCAACGTGAGGTGAGGCCATGCAGACTACAAACGAATCGCGATCTCCTCCGGCCACAGTGCAAGTTGGTGCCGGGTGCCTGCGGGATTCTGATCGAGGTGACAGAGGCGCGGCGTGTTGTGAGCGAGGTGGCTGTGCTGCTTGAGTCACGCGGCATTAACGCGCCGGAGTTTCATGACAATGTATCGGTCAACCAGAATGAAAACCTCGATCGTATCGTGGATTGGCACAACAAACAGGATCGTGAGCTGGATATAAGCGTGCATTTCAACGCCTTCGAGCAGTGTGAGAAGCCTATGGGCACTGAGGTGCTTGTATGCAACTGCAGGCTGAATTGGCGGACCAGCCATGTCTGCTGCCATTGCTACGGCAGGTACGAGTTTATAGACCGTGGCCCCAAGAAGAATACCGGACTGGCGTTTTTCGAACGGCACTGACAAGCCAGCCATTCTGATTGAGGTTTGTTTCGTGATGGCGAGTCCGACGCCGATCTTTGTGGACTGCTTGCTTCCGGTCTATTTGCAATGCTGTTGCCAGTGTGATTGCGGGTGACACCGTGGACGATCGCCCGCCGTTGCCGGAGGGAGAAGACGGCAGGATGGTGGGCAAGTGCAGTTGGTTTGGTGGTCCGGACGACATGGGTGTTTCCAGTAGCGTGAGGAGCTGGCGTTCATTTCCGATGTTGAGCAAGCGCCGCATTTGTTTTTGCCATATCAGCCATCGGGAACGACTGGCTTGGCGCGACGGCTTAATCCAAATATTCACTATATTGCGTGTCGCTGGCACTATGACGTTACCTCGGAAGAGCCAGCTTGTTGACTAAGCGGGTTTGGGTGAAATCGCTGGCCAGCGGCATTAACTGACGGCATTTCCCGCCGATTGGGGCCAAACGAGAATACCGGACGGGTGGCGGACCTGAGTCCGGGATTGATGAAGGATTT
>ERZ1370068.11098-contig-9742_pt1 | contig 42620 bp, 63 predicted proteins | sample MGYA00561227_ERZ1370068 | MGnify/ENA primary metagenome ERZ1370068 (study PRJEB38410, sample SAMEA6850437) | metagenome | study: Metagenomic assessment of the ecological functions of the soil: analysis of the soil microbiota associated with the... | reverse complement strand
TTGTACTTCGATTTTCAGTTACGTATTAACGATCGCAAGTGTCCGGGTAAAGAACCTGAAACGGTTTGCTGGATCCACTGCGCAAACACGCCCCGGAACGCAGACGGGATCTACCAGTGAGGAGAAATCCTCGGTGAAGAGATTCGCCGCGACGGTCATCCAAGGGTTCGACGGCTCGGAGATGATGACGTCGTAATCCGTGGATTGAATTGAAGCTCGTTGCGGGCGTCGTTGATCGAGAGCGCGTACACGCGCGGGTCGTCGAGGCACGTCACTGGTTGCAAGCGTGCGAACCGGCGCGCCGCTCGATCATGGCCCTCGACCTCGACCACGCGGATGCTCGAGACCGGATGAGTCGCCGCCGAACCGGCGCGTGATGCCGCTCGCGAGGCCGACGATCAGGACATCGTCGCGGCGCGGGGTGGAGGAGCAATGGGAGTGTGCCTCAGAGGACTTGAAGTCTCGAGATCCTCACGCGAGGAGGCGTCGCACCTTGCCGTTGACGGCGAGGTACGTATTGTCGAGGTCGGGTTGCCGCGCCACGAGGATCGACGCCGTAAGTCCGTCGCGTGCGAACACGAGCTCGTCGCTTCGTCTCCGACTTTCCGCCAGAACGCGTCCCATCCCTTCGACCGGTCCACGTCTTGCACGTTGATGTAGACGCCGCTGTTCATCATGATCACGTCCCACGCGGGCGGAACGTCACGACGAGGAGGGCCAGGGCGACGCAAGCAACGGTGGGGACGCGCCGGTACCGGGAACACCCGGGCCGGGGCCCGGAAGCGCGGCTCCGAGCAGCTGGCCCACGGCCACGCCGAGGAGGGTCGTCCCTGCCGAGGAGTGGAATCAGGAGAAACCCTCCGCCGACCGCCCGAGGATCGTGCCGATGGTATGCTGGCAGCGTAGATCCGCCCACGAGGACACGACCGTCCGCGTTCCTCCGCCAACCGCATCGAGAACGGAAGCGGAAGACCCAGCCTAGAGCGTAGGTGGTCGGAAACATGACGAACAGCGCGATCGCCAGCTGTGCGAGCCACCAGCCTTCGGGGGACGGGTTCAGCCGGAAGTAGATCTCCGGCGCACAGTCGTGGAAGGATCTGAATCGCGCGCGCAGCTGCGAACGAGCACTCCGGCCGCGGCGAGTGCCGCGGCGACGAGCCGCGGCACGGGAATCCGAGTTCGGCCGACGTTTCAAGAAATACGCCGCGCTTCCCGCGCCGGCGGCGGGACTGGCAGCAAGAACGCGGTCAACATCGACGCATACGCGTAGACCGAGCTGCCCAGCACGAGTGCGGGCGCCGCGTCCAGGCGACTTCGAGCACTGCGCTCGGCCGCGCATCCCGATGCGGCGACCATGGCCAGCGTCAATGTCCGCGAGGCCGCGCCGGTCCGGTCCGGTCTTGTCGGCCGTCTGCGAGGCCGACGTCCGGATCGGCGGAGCGTCGTCCAGCGGCCCGGGCGACGGCGCCGACGACCGCGCTGAGCGTCAGGTTGGCCAGGAGTGGTGCGTCGCACGCCCAGCGCCGGCAGTGCAACGAACGCAGCGGCTGCTGCGCTGATCACGGCCCCGAGCGTGTTCAAGGCATAAGAGCCCCCACGCCTGATCCGACGCCCCGGGAGGTCTCTGCGGCGATGCGGGACAGCACGGGGAGGTCGCGCCCATCAGGGTCGTGAGCCGCGGAAGGATCAGGATCGTAATCGTGATAGAGCCCGACGATCCCTAACGCGGCACCGAAGTGGCGATCGGCGCCGGAGCTTCCAAGCCAGCTCGAGAACGACGGGCGCATGATCGAGAAGCCAGGGGTATCTGCGAGTGCGTAGGCCGCGATCCCGGGCTGCGAAGCTTCCCGTAGGTCCGTAGCGGCGGACCCGTCCAGCGATCAGCGCGCCGAGCCGGCCCAGTAGGACCCCAGTGCCAGCCCACCCATGAACGTGGATGAGAATCGCGCTGGTCGCGCAGGGCCGTCAGCGCCGAAGATGAGGGTGAGCTGGCGCAGCCAGAGGATCCTGATAGACCAATCCTCGCCGCGCCCGACGCGAAAAACAGAACGAAGACCAAGGGACCGGGCTTGACCGCGAGGGGTCGGCACGAGCGGCTCCGCTGGGAAAAAAGAAACGCCATCGCGAGGTGGCGATGGCGTTTCACGAAATCCCGGAAGGGAAACGAGCGCTTATTGCGGCAGTCTTGTGTACTTGCTGTGCCCCTATCTTCCCGCCGTGGCCGTTATCGCTGGCCGGGTCGAAGTTGGTTCTGGGCTGCTGGCCCTGCTGATGCTGCGCGCGCCGATCTGGCCGCCGAAGCTCGCCATGAGCGTGTTCAGCTGCGCCTCGGGGCTGATCAGCTGCGACGGCCGTGGCCGTCGTGACAGACCACGCCGAGCGCGCTCGAAATCGACGTCATGTCGCCTTCGGTAAGGCTCTGCATCGGAGAGCGAGCCCTGGGCAGGTTGACACCCGCTACGCGAAGGCTGGTCGGCCTGAAGCCACATCCACCGCCACGAGGTTCTTGGCGCTGCGCGATCTCCAGTGCAAAACGCCCCACGGTCACGTTTCCGGCGAAGGCCGGTGCCACCACCGTACCGACCGCAGCATCGCGATCATTCCGAACCGACTAACTCTCCTCATCGAAGTGACCTCCCGCTCCGGGATCTCCTGAAAGTGAGTGTTCTGCGACCGAAGAACCTGCCCCCGAATTCTTGCAGTTCCCGTGCTCGCGGAGTCTATGACGTTGAAGATCCGGCCTGGTCAATCAATCAAATCGGCCTTGGCTCGGATGGTTTTCTCGGCGGAGGGGAAATAGACCGCCGAGCGGTTCGCCCCGGCGCCGATCATGTACAAAAGTCCGACGCGGACACGGCTTCCCTAGGTCCTTCCTGGTCCCCGTTCGGGCCCTTCTCGGTTGCGCCACGCCTACCGGGCGGCCCGAACGAGTTCGTCCGCCTCGGCCCTGAGTGTGCAGGTCCACGAAGAAGGCCGCCCGGGCGGCCCTCGGTTTCTGCTCCCGTCGGGCCCAGCGGCGGATCATCTCGAGTCGGAGCCTCTCGGGGCTCTCGCGAGTCCGACGAGGGAGGCCACGAGGGCCAAGGGGTCCTCACCGGGTCCCTGGAGCATGGTCATGTTCGCGTCCTGAGAGTCGAGGTAGAGCGTCTTCGGGCGCCGCGAACTCCGACGAGGCCGTTGTCGTCCGATGTTGAATTTCGCCCCGCGCACGAGGTCGTCGAGTGCCTGACCACCGGTTTGGAGCATTCCCCGCGAGGTCGAAGGCGCTCCTGACGCCGACCCGATGCCAGATCCGCACCACCCAGAGCTCGGACAAGCGTCGATCCAGCGCATCGACATCGCAGGACGAGCGGCCGGTCCGGAGCCGATGACCAACAAGTCGATGCCGTTCAATCGTCTCGAACACGAGAACGTTCGGAAACGCCCGATGGAATCCCGCGAGAATGGATCTCAAGGTCGCCGGAGTGAGGCTATAGGTCTGGATCCACTGCGCGAACACACCTCCGCGGCGGAGACGGGATCTGCCGAGACGAAAGAAGTCCTCCGTGAAGAGATTCGCCGCGACGGTCATCCACGGGTTCGACGGCTCGGAGACGATGACGTCGTAGTCCGCCGGATTGAATTGGAGCTCGTTGCGCGCGTCGTTGATCGAGACGGTCACGCGTGGGTCGTCGAGCACATCGTGGTTGTCGCGCTCGAACCGGCGAGCGGCTTCGAGCATCGTGCCTCGACCTCGACCACGCGGATGCTCCCGACCGGATGCGTCGCGGTGGAGCCGACGGTGATTCCGGTGGCGAGACCGACGATCAACACGTCGCGCGGTGCGGAGTGGAAAAGCAGGGGGGACGTGCCCTGCCAGGATTTGGGTCTCCAGATCAACACTGAGAGGACGCGTCGATCTTTCCATTGACGGCGAGGTACATGTTGTCGACCTTGACCTGCTGGGCGACAACAATCGACGCCGTGAGCCCGTCGCGGGCGAAGACAATCTCGCTGTCCGTCAGGAACTGCCGCCGGAATTCGTCCCATCCCTGCGACGCATCAATGCCCGAATGTTCAGCGTAGACGCCGCTGTTCATCGTCAGCACGTCCCACCCGGGCGGAGCGCGACGCAGAGGAGGGCCAAGGCAACGCAAGCAGCGGGGCCGCGCGCCGGTGCCGGGAGCGCCCGCGGCTGAGCCCAGGAGCATCGCGGCGCCGAGGAGGAGCTGGCCGACGGCCACGCCGAGGAGGGTCGTCCCAATGCCGAGAAGCGGAATCAACAGGAATCCCCCGAGACGGCCCCGATGATCGCGCCGATCGTGTTGGCGGCGTAGATCCGCCCTACGGAGGAGGCGACCTGCTGCCTCCGCCGTCCCCCACGGCGTCGAGCACGAGCGGGAACACCCACCCGAGCGCGTAGGTCGTCGGGAACATGACGAACAAGGCGATCCCCAACTGGGCGAGCCACCAGCCTTCGGGCGACGGGCTCACCCGGAAGTAGATCTCGGCGAACAATCCGTGGGAGCGCCTGGATGGCGTGCGCTGCCGCGAAAGACAGCAGGCCCGCCGCAGGCAATTGCCGCGGCCGAGGATGACGCGCGGAATCAGCAGTCGACCGACGCTTCAGAGAAAATACGCTGCGCTGCCCGCGCCGGCCGCTAGACCCAGCAGGAACGCCGTCAGCATCGACGCATACGCGTACACCGAGCTGCCCAGCACGAGGGCCAAGCCGCGCGTCCAGGCCACCTCCAGCGCCATCGCCGCGCATCCGGAGGCCGCGAACGCAAAGACCAGTGTCCGTGAGGCGGGCCGATCCGGCGCGTGCTGGTCAGCGCTTTCGGAGGAGCGACCGGGTGGCCCGGCGAAACGCCGTCCGGCGGTCCACGCGACGATCCCGACGAGCGCGTTGACGGCGACGGTGGCCGCGAGCGTGCGCTTCATGCCGAGCGCCGGCAACGCAACGAACGCCGCGGCAACCGTACCGACGACGGCTCCGAAGGTGTTCATCGCGTAGAGGGCTCCCACGCGGGCGCCGGCGGCTACGAGATGTTCCGGCTGCAATGCGGGAGAGGACGGGAAGGGTCGCGCCCATCATGGTCGTGGCGGGAAGGATCAGGATCGCAATCGCGATGAACTTGATGATTGCCAGCAAGGCGAAGTGGCGATCGGCGCCGAGCTTCCACGCCAGCTCGAGAAGGAGTGCCGCTCGATCGAGAAGCCACGGAATCGTAACGGCGTAGGCCGTGATTCCGAGCTCGAGCTTCCCGTAGGTTCGTAGGGGCGAATCCGTCCAGCGATCAGCGCGACGGCCGGCCCAGTACGATCCCAGTGCCAACCCACCCATGAACGTGGAGAGAATCGCGCTGGTCGCGTAGGCGGTCGCGCCGAAGATGAGCGTGAGTTGCCGCAGCCAGAGGACCTGATAGACCAGTCCTGCGGCGACCCGAAGCGAAAAAAGAACAAATATTACGGGACCGGGCTTGCCGCGAGGGTGTCGGCACGCGCGGCTCCGCTCGAAGGGAAAAAAACGCCATCGCAGTGGCGATGGCGTTTCTCGAAATCCCCGGAAGGGAAACGACTTATTGCGGCTCTTGCGTGTGCTTGCTGTGTCCCTTCTTCTTGCCGTGTCCGTTATCGCTGGCCGGGTCGAAGTTGGTCTGTCGGGCTGCTGGCCCCTGCTGACGCTGCGCGCGCCGATCTGGCTGCCGAAGCTCGCCATGAACGTGTTCAGCTGCGCCTCGCTGATCAGCTGCGACGGCCGCTGCCGTCGTGACAGCCACGCCGAGCGCGCTCGAAATCGACGTCATGTCGCCTTCGGTAAGGCTCTTGTCGAGAGCGAGCTTGGGCAGGTTGACACCCGCGCCGCGGAGGCTGGCTTCGGCCGAAGCCACATCCACCGCCACGAGGTGCTTGCGCCTGCGCGAGCTCCGTGTAAAAACGGCCCACGGTCACGTTTCCGGCGAAGGCCGGTGCCACCACCGTACCGACCGCAAGCACCGCGATCATTCCAAACCGATTGACTCTCCTCATCGAAGTGACCTCCCGCTCCGGGATCTCCTGAAATCAATTTCCTGTGACCGAAAAGCCCTTCAGCTATACGGTCAATCACCATTTCGTCAAGCCTATTTCTCGAAATGCACCGGGTGTGCCACTATCTCGACTGTTTGCTTGGCTTTCGCCTTCGACCGCTCCCCCGAAATCTCGAGTTCCCGCGTGCGTGCTTTCTATACGTTGAAGTACTCGCGCGGTCAAGGAAACGAGTGTCATTGGTTTGATCCAGTCAGCGGCCCAGCGGGTGCCGACTTTCCTGGATCGTCACGCGCACCGTATGAATGTCCTTCAGCGGCTTGTACTTCGGCTGATCGGACGTCGGGACATTCGAGATCTTTCGAACGACATCGAGCCCGTCGATGACCTGGCCCACGACCGTAAACTGACCGATCCACCCCGGCTCGGGCCGGAGCGAGACGACGAATTGGGAGCTATTGGCGGGGGTGCGAGCCCTGCGGGCTTCAGGAGAACCGACCCAGCCACGATCGGGATCGCCGCCAACTCCGCCGGATAGAGGATCGGCGCCTGTCCATCCCGGTTCCCGTCGGATCGCCTCCGCCGATGAGCCTGATCGGCGCGCGCTTCGTGGAGCAAGAGGCCGTCGTAGAAGCCCGCATTGGCCAGGTCGACGAAGGTCTTCACGGCGATCGGGGCCGATCCGCTTGAGAAGGTCGATCGACGAATTCGCCTTCCTCGGTCACGACCCGGCGGTGTAGTTCTTGGAAGGATCGAACCTGGGAATGACGGTCACGACGATCTCATCGGACGAAATGCCATCCGCGGACCAACGGATCGAGTACTGGCCCTTCGACTTGAGTCTGGGGATACATCTGAGAGACCTCTACGGTCGCGCCGTAGAACTCGTTGGGAGCCAGTTTGCCTGGACGCGACGGCTCTTGCGCCTGCCGGTTTCGCCTGCGGCGCAATGCCGCTTGCCCTGGGCATCCGCTACGGCGAACGACGTGAAGAGCGGACCCTTGACGGGGTTCGCGACCTCGGATTCGCCGCCGTTCGAAATCGTGATGCGGACGCTCATCGGCTCGCCGACGTAGTAGAACTGCTGTCGCAGCTCCATCACCGCTTTCACGTTTCCCGCGGGCTCCTTCGCGGGCGGGGCGGCGCGCGCGGCCGTCGAGCGCGCTCGAGGCGCGAGCATGACCACGACGAGCAGCGATCCGACGCATGACGCTTCCTTTCCTCTCCGCGGGAGCGATGCGAAACCGCCGATTATAGGCGTCCCCGGCGCGAACGGTCAACAGCGGATCGCCGGGACGGAGGTCCGGCCCAGACGGCCACGCGAACTTCCACGGCTGCACCGGCGGACCGGAGCGCCACCGCGCAGGCCGCCGCCGTCGCACCGGTCGTGAGGACGTCGTCGACCAGGAGAATCCTCGCGCCCGGACACCACCGCCGCGCGGTCATGCTGCGGCCGGCCCCGGCCCACCGCGCGGTGGCGCTGAGCGCCTTCACCGCAGGGCCCGCCGAGGCCCCCGTTTTCGAAGCACGTCGTCGAGCAGCGGAAGTCCCGCCGCTCGCGCGAGCTCCCGCGCGAGGATTTTCGCGGGATCGAACCCGCGGCGCCAACGCGCCAGCACGGACGACGGGACGGGAACGACGCCATCGACGCCGTCCGGCCGATTTCGCGGACCGCGACGGCCGCGGCGAGCTGACCGGCGAGCGCGCGAGGATCTCCGGCCGCTGGCCGTTTTTCGCGCGCAGCAAGAACCGCCGCGCGGTGGCGTCGTAGAGCACCGGCGGCGACCGCCCGGTCGAACGGCAGCGGCCGGATGACGCATCGTGCGCAGCACCCTCGGGCAGGACCGTCGTCCGAACGCCCCGTCGGGGAGCGGCAGCGCGCAGCGAGCGCAGCCGGCCGCGGACGCACGGGAGAGCGCGGCCCAGCACACCGTGCAGGCGCCGAGGAGTTGAAGCCGCGGCAGCGGCGGCGCGCACGCGAAGCAGCGAGACTGGGAACAGATGGACCGCCGCCTCGCCGAGCCAGCGAGCGGCCAGCCGCATCGAGCGCTCGGGATGAGCTCGCCACGATTCGTCCGCGGCAGGAGGACGGGGACCTAGGGAAGCGCCGGGGTCAAACGCGCGCCGTGTAGACCGGCGCGGGCGCGAGTCCGAGATCGTCCAAGGAGATCTCTTCGCGAAAGTCGACGTCGATCGTGTTCCATTCGCCGCAGTGCGAGCAGCGAGCCGCCCAATCCGCCCGGGTTTGCTTGCAGGCGCGGCACCGGTAGTCGAGCTGCACGAGCTCCATTTCCTTGATGACCTTCCGGTACTCGGTCGCGGCATCCCGGTGGTTGCGGCGGCGCTCGTGGATGCGGCCGAGGAGGTAATGCAGGGTCGGCGCGTAGGACGCGCGCCCGTCGAGCGACTGCAGGATCGCCAGCGCGTCGTCGAGCATTTCGAGGCGGAAGAACAGCTTCCCGAGGTAGAAGCGCGGCAGCGTGTCCTTTCGAGCCCGTGCGACGCAGCGCTTCAAGGCCTCGATCGCCGCGAGCGGCTGCTCTTGGGCCAAGAAATGCTCTTCGAGGAAGGTCAGAAAATCGGTGAGCCGGTGGTCTCGAACCCGTGGTACCACGCGTCGACGGCTTCGTTCGGAACGCCCAGCGCGCGCAGAGCGTCGCCGAGGCGCACGTGCGCTGGAATGAACCGGGGCTCGTCCCGGATCAGCTTGCGCAGAGCGGCGCGCGGCGTCCTTCGCCTTTCCGGCGGCGAGAAGGTCGCCGGCGATCTCGTACCGGATGCCCAAACCGAATCGGGAGTCGGCCCGATCGCGCGCATCGAGCGGATTCAGCCGCTTCTCCACGCGGTGGTGCGCTCGCAAGGGCTTTCACCCAATTGCGCTCCTTCATGTGCAGCCACCGCAGCTTTCGCCAGGCGGAAAGCGAATCTCGCTTCAGGCCGATGATCCGCCCCAGGACGTTGCGCGCGTGCTCGAGGTCGCCCTTCGCTTCGTAGTCTTCGACGAGCGGCGTAGAGCGGCGCGAGGATCGTCGTCTTTCAGATGATGAGCCTTGCGGTGGTACTCGATCGCGTCGTCGTAGCGCTCCTGAGCGCGCATGACCTCACCGAGCTTCAGCAGCGTATTGAAGTGACGGCTGTCGCGCTTCAAGACCGCGCGGAAGTGGCGCAGGGCCTCGTCGTCGCGACCCTCGAGGACCGCGGACAGTCCGCGCCCGTATTCCTCCTCGATCTCCTCGTTCGTGCGGCTGGTCTGCCGGAGCCGCCACCCTTCCATCATCTTCGACGCCTCGCGGGTGAGCCCGCGAGGAGCGTGATCATCACGCCTGCAACGAGGAAGAGGATGAGCGTCAGCCCGACCGGAAGGTCGATACCGCCCAGAAGTGGAACGTGTGCGCGGTGAGCGACGGCGCGGTTCGCGACGAACAGCGTGATCATCGCGTACCCGACGCCCATGGCGACCAAGATGTAGAGGAAGGTGCGAAGCTTCATCGACGATCCCGGCAGGAGCGCGCCGCGCGTTGGACAGATGTTGAGGTTAGTTCAGCGATGAGCGAGCGTCAAGCGCGCGATCACTTGTGATAGGGCACGCCGCGCAGGATCGTGACCGCGCGATAGATCTGCTCGGCGAGCACCGCCGCGCGAGCTCGTGCGGGCAGCGTCATCGGGGAAAGCGAGAGGTGGCGTCGGCGGCCTTCCGAAGCGCGGGGTCGAGACCGAGCGGACCGCCCAGAACGAACGCGACAAGGAGGCTCGGACCACTGCTTCAGCGCTGCGCGAACGCATCGGTGGCCGTCGAACGCGCCCTCGGGGGACAGCGCGATCACCTTGGCAGCGTTCCGGCAGGGCGTCCCGGAGCGACCGCGCCTCGCGCTCCCGCACGTGCGCATCGCTGAAACGGCCGCCGGCAGCGGACCTCCGGCACCCAGCGCGCATCGAACGTGACGCCGAACTTCGCGGATACGCTCGACGTAGTCGTCGAACATCGGCCCGAATCGGTGACCGCTCGGGGCGGCCTGACCGCGAGTACCAGGACCTTCAAGCGGGATCCGCCGGTTCCGGATCGCTCAGCGCGATGCGCTCGGACGCCGGCGGGCCGGGCGGGATCGGACGTCCGTCGTGCCGAGGAAGTCGACGCGTGGGGCGTCCCCCACAAGCGCTCCAAGCCGTAGAAGCTCTCGCTTCTCGTCCACGAACACGTGAACCACGACGTCGATGAAGTCCAAGAGAATCCAGTCCGCGACGCGGCGGCCCCTCGACGTGCTTCGGTTTGCGACGGCCCCTCGTCGAACAGCTCGTTCCTCGATCGCGTCGGCGATCGCCAGAACCTGGCGCGAGGACGACCCGTGGCAGATGACGAAGTAGTCGGTGAACTGGCAGAGGCCCCGGAGATCGAGAACGAGGATGTCTTCGGCCTTCTTGTCGGATGCGGCGTCGACGATCTGTTTCAATACGGATTTCAGCGGGGACCTCCTCCATATACAACCGGTGCCGCTGAATATACCGGGCGACCCGCGTCGGGACAAGATCATCGACCGGTCTGGCCCGAGGCGCACGCGCGTCCGGACGAGGCTCGACGAGACCGCCAGCGCCGGCATGTCCACGGCAAACACGCGCCCACCCGTTCCGAGTCGCGGCGCTGCCCGCCGAGGAAGAGGGGCGACGTGCCGTCGCGACGATTTCGGGCCAGCCGTGGTGTCGGGGATCGCCCGCGTCGGTCGGACGGATGACCGCGGCGAAGTCGAACTCGGCGAGCAGGGCCTCGTGCTCGCGCCACGAGGCGACGTCGGCGAGCGCATCGGACCCGCAGAGGAAGATCGGGGCGAGCGACGGGCTGCCGCGCGCAGCGCGCGCATCGTGTCGATCGTGTAGCGAACACCTCCCGGGCGAGCTCGAACGTCGAAACGCTCGAGACCGGCGCAGGCCCTCCGCCGCGAGGTAGAGCATCTCGAGCCGATGGTAGCGAGGTGCCAGACGCGCGGCCGGGCTTGTGGGGCGGATCGGCGCAGGGAGCAGGAGCACGCGCTCGAGTCCGCAGGCCCGTCGCGCTTGGCAGGCGAGCGACGAGATGGCCTCGATGAACCGGATCGAACGAGCCGCCGAGCACGCCGACCGGGCTCAAGGGCGAAGCTCTTCCCGGCTGACTTGCGGCGCGACGCGCGCGACCTCGTCGGCCGCCGCTCGAAGGAGGCGGCGCAAGACCCTCGCCGGTCACCGCCGAGTACGACGTGCAGCGTGCGGCGGCGCTTGCGGGCCTCGCGCCTCGCCTCGCGCGTTACGCCGGCGTCCTGGACGGCGTCCTTCTTCGTGAGCACGAGGATCTGCGGCTTCTCCGCGAGGATCGGGCTGTAGAGCGCCAACTCGCGATCGATGGCGTCGACCGCCTGCGCAAACGAGCGGCCTTCCGCGGTCGGGTCCACGAGATGGAGAATCAGACGGCAGCGCTCGATGTGACGCAGGAAGCGATCGCCGAGTCCCGCGCCTCCGTGCGCGCCCTCGATGAGTCCCGGGATGTCGGCAACGACGAGCGTCCGTTCGTCGTCGACCCGGGCGACGCCGAGACTGGGCGCCAACGTCGTGAACGGATAGTCGGCGATCTTCGGCCGTGCGGCGGAGACACGCGACAAGAACGTCGACTTGCCGGCGTTCGGAAATCCCGACGAGCCCGACGTCCGCGAGCAGCTTCAGCTCGAGACGCAGCACGTGCTGCTCGCCCGCGCCGCCCGGATCGTGACGCGTCGGCGCCCGATTGGTCGCGGAGGCGAACCGCGCGTTGCCGCGTCCTCCTCGTCCGCCGCGCGCGATCGGCACGCGACTCGTCCGGATCGGCGAGGTCCGCGAGCACGGTATCCGTATTCGCGTCGGACACCAGAGTGCCGACGGGGACGTGCACCTCGAGATCGTCGCCCGAGCGGCCGGTCCGGTCGGATCCTTCGCCGTGACGGCCCCGCTCGGCCCGAAAGATCGACTGGTAGCGGAAGGGCAGCAGCGTGTTGATTTCGGGATCGGCGACCAGGACGACCGATCCGCCGTTCCCCCGTCGCCACCGTCCGGCCCGCCTCGGGGGACGAACTTCTCCCGGCGGAACGAGACGCACCCGTTACCCCCATCGCCACCCGATGACGGTAATGCGTGCTTCGTCGACGAACATGGTTCACGCGCTCGCAAAGCGCGGCGGCGGGTTAGTCGACCGGCAGGATGCTGACGAAGCGGCCCATGCGGCCGCGATCCACGAACTTGACGGTGCCGGTGGCGAGGGCGAATAGCGTGTCGTCCTTGCCGCGGCCGACGTTGCGTCCGGCCTTGATCGGAGTCCCACGCTGCCTGACGATGATCGATCCGCTCGAAACGACCTGCCCGTCGAAACGCTTCACGCCGAGGCGCTGCGAGTTCGAGTCGCGACCGTTCCTGGAACTACCGCCTGCTTTCTTGTGTGCCATCGCCGAATACTCCCTCGAAGGCCGGAATCAGGCCTCGATCGCCTCGATCTTCACCGCAGTGTAGTCCTGGCGGTGACCGCCACGCCGCCGGCTGGCGTTCTGACGCGGGCCGATAGCGGAAGATCAGAACTTTCTTGGCGCGGCCTTGCTCGATCGACGATCCCCGCACGGAGGCCCCGGACACCGTCGGCGTGCCCAGGTTGACCGAATCGCCTTCGCCGACCGCCAGAACCTGGTCGAACACCACCGCAGCGCCGGCGTCGGCGTCGAGACGATCGACGCGAACGACCTCGCCGACCTGAACGCGGTGCTGCTTCCCTCCGGTTCGAATCACGGCATACATGCTGTGCGCTCCTCACCGTTGAAACCCGAGGACTATAGACGAGCGATGCTTGTGCGTGTCAATGGGCGGGAGATTCAGCGGGCGTTGAGGTCCATCAGGACGGCCTTGACCACGGCCTTGAGCGTCTCGAAACACGCCGGTTCCGCGCGAGGCCACCGCCTCGAAAACAGGCTCGTTCTTGATCCGGAGCGCCTTGTCCATCACCGGCACCGGGACGGCCGTCGGGAGGTCCCGCTTGTTGACCTGGAGCACGTACGGAACCTTGTCGATCGACGACGCCGTGCTCGCGCAGGTTTTCCTTGAGGTTGCGAATGGACTCGACGTTGGCGTCCATTCTCGCCTCCTGGGAGTCCGCGACGAACACGACGCCGTCCACGCCCTTCAGGATCAGCTTGCGGGACGCGTCGTAGAAGACCTGGCCCGGAACGGTGTAGAGATGGAAGCGCGTGCGGAAGCCGCGAATCGTTCCCAGCTCGATCGGCAGGAAGTCGAAGAAGAGCGTGCGCTCGCTCTCGGTCGCCAGCGAGATCAGCTTGCCCTTCGCCGTCGCTCCCGGTCTTGTCGTAGATGAACTGGATGTTCGTGGTCTTCCCGCAGAGCCCGGGGCCGTAGTAGACGATCTTGCAGTTGATCTCGCGGGCCGCGTAGTTGATGAACGTCATGGCTGTGAGGTGTCCGCGGTACCGGTCAGCTGTTGAAGAGGGCGTCGATGTCGTCGTCCGTGATCTCTGCGAACGGAGCGTGGCTCCCGGGCGCCGAGGAGCGTTGCGTCTGCGATCGCGCGTCGCGATGTCGTCGAGGATCGTGCACAAGCTCGCCGGTGCACTTTCTTCACGCGAAGACGAACGAGGCCGAGCGAGGAGTGCTCGTCGAAGATGACGACGAGGATCGCCCTTCCGCGCGACGACGTTGATGTGAAGGCTGTCGTGCTCGCCCTCGTGGAACAGGGTCGCGAACTCCGACTCGCCCAGAGAGCTTGGCCAAGCCGTCGGTGGCGGCGACGTTTCCCGCCGGTCAGCGCCGCGAGCGACGTCGGATCGAGGCCCTCGAAGTGTCCCGGCGGCACGCGAGCTGCTGGCCGTTCTTGTCGATCAGGAAGACGACTCTTGGCGTTGGCGTCCTGACGCAGCCGGTCCAGGACCGCCGCGAGGCGCTGGTGATCGGCTTCGTGCAGAACGAGATCGGAGACGGCCATACCCGAGGATCCCCCGCGATTCCCCGGCGTCCCGGGCCGGGCTAATCTAGCGCCCGCTCTCCCGATGGAGCAAGAGGATCGATTCGCTCAGTAATCGCGCCGGTTTTCGAGCGCGCGCTGAATCGTGACGTCGTCGGTGAACTCGAGATCGGCGCCCGCGCGGAAGTCCCTGAGCCAGTCGCGTGGTCGGCACGTTGAGCGGCTTGAGGAGTCGGGCGAGGTAGACCGCGGTCGGCTTCGCCCTCGACGTTCGGGCTGGTCGCGAGGATCACCTCGCGCACACCGTCGCTGCTGACGCGCTCCGACGAGCTCCCGGATCTTCAAGTCCTCCGGGCCGATGTCCTTGAGCGGCGAAAGCGCTCCGCCGAGCACGTGATAGACCCCGCGAAACGCGTTGGTCCGCTCGAGCGCCAAGACGTTGACGGCGTCCTCGACGACGCACACCGTGCGTCCGTTCCCGCGCGAGGGTCGGCGCAGATCGGGCAGCGTCTCGGACTCGGCGAGGTTGAAGCAAATGGCGCAGGGACGGATCCGCTCCCGCAGCTCTCGGAGCGCGACGATCAACGCGCCTCGACGTCCGCGGCCGGGGCTTTCAGGACGTGGAACGCGAACCGTTGCGCGGTCTTGCGGCCGACGCCGGGGAGCTTCCGCGAGCTCGCCGATCAGGCGCTCGAGCGGGACCGCCAGCTGCGTCAACGCGTGACCCGTCACGAGCGACCGGGAATCTTGAGGCCGCCGGCGAGGCCTTGCGTCTTGCGCTCGATCTCCGCGTCGATCTTGCGCCCGGCCTCGTTGATCGCGGCGATGATCAGGTCCTGCAGCATCCCGGGATCGTCCGGCGTGATCGCCTCGGCGGTGAGCGTCGAGCCCGACGAGGTCCTTCTTGCCGTTCATCCTCGCGGTCACGACGCCGCCTCCGGAAGTCGCCTCGACCTCGAGGGTCTCGATCTCGTCCTGCAGCTTCGACTGCATGCTGCTGCAGGTCCTTCATCATCTTCTCGATGTTCATCCGCCCTCCTCGACGGCCAGCGGCTTTCCGGCGTCGTCGACGCCGGGCGCAAGCGGACGGACATCCACCACTTGCGCTCCGAACTCCGTCAGCAACGCGGCTCACGGCCGGATCCTTCCGGGCGCGCTGCGTCAGAGCTCTTGGAGCGATTCCGCGATGACCTCTTAGGCGACGGGGCCTGTTCGCCGGCGACTTTCGGCGCCGATGTCACTGGTCTACGCGACCCGAAGCGACGAGCGGCCGCCCGAGCGCCTGCGCGGCGATCGCTTCGATCGAGCGCACGTTGTCGTCCCCAGCAGCATGCGCCGCATTCCGGAGTCCGACGGGCCGAAGGTCGCGACGAGCGTCCCGCCGTCGACCATCGAGAGTCGCCGCGCGCGCTCCAGGACGGCGCCGAGCATCGGACGGGCCTGTCGTGACCGCCGAGACGATGCGCTTCGCGGACATCCTCGAAATCCGGCGGCGATGGGGGACGGCGCGGCACCGCGTGCTGTGCCGCGCGGGCGACCTGCGCCATCGCTCTTCTTCCGAGGCGTAGTCGCCGGACTCGCGGGAGCGCCGCCCAGCGTCGCGAGGATCTCTTCGATCGGCCGCACCGCGCCGAGGCCGGCGATCCGGATCAGCGCGCCCTCGAAAAGGAATCGCGGCTGGCTCGACGCCTTCAATCCGTACTCGAGGCCCGCGAGGATCTGGAACACCCGCGTCCAATCCTGAGGCAGAGCGTGCTCGCCCGCGTCGATCAAGGCGTTCGCCTCGTCCGGGGTTCGCGAGAGCGCGTCGCCACCTTGAGGCCACGCGCGCAGGAGCATCAGATCGCGCACGACGCCGACGCATTCGCCCCAGAAATGCACGAGGTCGTGTCCGTCGTCCACGAGCGCATCGAGCGACGCGAGGAGTGCCGCGGCGTCGCGGGCGGCGATGCCGCGGACGAAGTCGACGAGGACCTCCGTCCGCACCGCGCCCGAGGACCTGCAGCGCGTCGTCGTCCCCGATCGTGGAGCCGCAAAAGGCCAGCACCCGCTCGAGAACCGAGAGCGCGTCGCGCACGGAGCCCTCGCCTGCGCGCGCGATCGCGCTCCAGCGTTCGATCCGATACGGCGATCCCCTCGGCGATCGCGATGTGGCGGAGATGAGCGGCGATGCTCCTGATCGAGACGCGGTGGAACTCGAAGACCTGGCAGCGCGAGAGGATCGTCGGGAGCAGCTTCTGCATCTCGGTCGTGGCCAGGATGAAAACCACGCGCGGAGGCGGCTCCTCGAGCGTCTTCAGCAGCGCGTTGAACGCCGCCTTCGAGAGCATGTGCGCCTCGTCGATGATCAGCACCTGGTAGCGGTCCCGAACCGGCGCGTACGAGACGACCTCCTGCAATTCGCGGATGTTGTCGACGCCCGTGCGGGACGCCGCGTCGAGCTCCATGACGTCGAGCGAGCGTCCCTCCATGATCTCGGTGCAGGAGCACGCATCGATTGCAGGGCGTCGCGATCGGTCCTTTCTCGCAGTTGAGGCACTTCGCCAGAATCCGCGCCACGGACGTCTTGCCGGTGCCGCGCAGCCCGGCGAACACGTACGCGTGGGCGAGCCGGCCGCTGGCGAGGGCGTTTTCGAGCGTCCGTGCGACGTGCGGCTGCCCGACGAGCTCGTCGAGCGTCTGCGGCCGCCATGTTCGCGCCAGGACCTGGTACATGCCGACCTCTACCGATCCCGTGACGAGGAGCGGCGTCGGGACTGATGGGGCCCAAGTTGACCTGCGGCACCTGGGTCGGTCCGCGTACCGTTGCTCCCTTCCGGGCCTGGCGGGGTTGGCGGCGACACAGCGCACAGGGCTCGGGCCCCACAAACTCACGACACCTGCACAGGCAAGCGACGACGCCCGACACGAAGTCGCGCGCTCGCCGGTTGGCGGAGAGAGAGGGATTCGAACCCTCGGTACGGTTTCCCGTACACACGCTTTCCAAGCGTGCACCTTCAGCCACTCGGTCATCTCTCCTCGGCCCGTCGATGCGCCTTACGGCATGGCGGCTCCAGCCGCCTCGAATCGAGACGACCGGAGACCCCCGAACGATGGCGGAGAGGGTGGGATTCGAACCCACGTGCCTGGTCACCCAGACAAAGCGCTTTCGAGGCGCCCCCGTTACGGCCACTTCGGTACCTCTCCGCGAATGAACGTCTCCGATCTCCGCGCGCGCCGCAACGCGCCGCTCGCGGAAAAAGTCGAGCAGAAGCTCGGAGGCTTCTTCGGCCAGAATTCCGCCCGTGGCATCGACCCGGTGGTTGAACTCGGCACCGAGCGCCCGCAGGGTCTCGAGGCGGCCGACCGCCCCGACCTTGAAGTCGGTCGCGCCGAAAACGAGTCGCGTCACGCGCGGCGTGGATTGCGGTCCCCAGGCACATGAGACAGGGCTCGACCGTGCAGTACAGAGGTGGTCCCGACGAGCCGGTAGTTCCGCAGTCTGCGATGCCGCGTCGCGCATCGCGAGCACTTCGGCATGCGCCGACGGGTCGTGAAGCGCGAGCGAAGCATTGTGCCCGCGACCGACGATCTCACCGTCGACCACGACGACCGCCCCGACGGGAACCTCTCCGGCTCCCGCGCGCGAGCACGGCTCTCTTCGAGAGCCACCCGCATGAAGCGCTCGTGCTCGTGCATCGGGGACCTCAACGACGACACCTCTCCCGACGGAGCATGGTCGGACCGGAGGGATTCGAACCCCCGACCTACTGGTTCGTAGCCAGTCGCTCTATCCAACTGAGCTACGGTCCGTCCGTTGCTGCGCTGAGAAAGACGCCGATGAGCTACCCGAAAAAGCGAGCGCGGATACTAGCACTCGACTCTCCGGAGCGTCAACGCGCGGGCGGAATGGCGGCCGGTCGGCGCGGTTGCACCGCCCCAAAAGGAACCTATATTGCTGCCACGACAGGGCGGAAAAAGCGGAAAGACGTAAGGCGAGGGTCGCATCATGACGTGGTCACTCCGAGGCGGGGCGCCGATTTTTCACCACGTCCGAGGTCGCACGGCTACTGCGCGGTGACCAACGACGGAGTGCTGAAGTGGATCAAGTCCGGCAAGCTTCGCGCGTTCTCGACGCCGGGTGGACACTACCGAGTGAGCTCCGACGATTTCAGAGAATTCTTACAAAAATATGATATCCCGATCGATGAGGCGTTCTTCTCGGGTGTCGTCAAGGCGCGCTCGGTCCTGGTCGTCGACGACGAGGCGGACATTCGGGAAATCGTCAGGCGCGTCCTCAAGGAGCTCGAGCCGAATCTCCGGATCGAGGAAGCGTCCGACGGTTACGAGGCGGGGATCAAGATCGGCTCGATGCAGCCCGATCTCGTCATCATGGATGTCATGATGCCGAGGGTCGACGGCCTCTCGCTGTGCCGCTCGATCCGGGAGAACCCCGACACGCGATCGATCAAGGTCCTCGCGATCACGGCGTTTCCCGAGCACGACAGCATCCGGAAGATGTACGACGCCGGGGCCGATCTCTGCCTCATGAAGCCGATCCAGTTCGAGCACTTCCGTCTCGAAGTCCTCCGGCTTCTCGAACGAGGCCTCCCGCGGCCAGGCCGCGAGCGCGTGATCGATCCCGCCCCCTCGCATCCAGCACGACGTCTGATGTCTTGAAGTCTAGCGGCGAAAGCCGTCATCTTGATGGTCTTGACGGTTTCGTTCTTCAACGAACTTGTTCATTTTCTTTCTTGACAGGTCGATCCGTCCCCGGTATCAGATAGGGCGTTCGGCACGGTCCGCGCTGAAACCTAAGACCGATCGCAGCGCGCGCGCGCTCGCCCGCGACGGGATGGAGACGCTTCAGCCGTGAGACGTCGCTTGCGGCACCGTATCTCGCTCTCGCATCGATCGCTTGCCACCCTCCTGCTTGGACCTGCATCCATGGGCACTGCCTATGGGCGAAGCGCCGCCCGCGCGTCGATGAGTTCGTTGCTCGGCGTCGAGGACAAGCTCTCCGATCTCCGGTCTGGAAGGAGCCCGATCTCAGCATCAAGACCGTCGCGCATCCGTCCTGACGGGAAGATCACGTTCCCGCTCGTCGGCGACGTGCAGGCCGCAGGACGGACGCCGAGGCAGCTGACGGAGGATCTGACGAAAATACTCGGACGGTTCATCAAGGAGCCGGTGGTCACGGTCGTCTGTCGAAGAGATCAACAACTTCAAAGTCTTCGTTCTCGGTGAAGTCGACGACCGCAGGCGTGCCTCAACCCCGAGGCGGCGCACGCGGCTTCTTGGAAGCGATCGCGCTCTCCGGCGGACTGTCGAAATTCGCCGACAAGTCGGACGTCCTGCTGCCTGCGCTTCGACGATGGCAAGGAGACCCGCACGCCGCATCGACTATCGCAAGGTCGTCTCCGGCGAGAAGCCGGAGCTGAACGTCTATCTCAAGCCGGGAGACACGATCATTGTCAACTGGATGTCCCCTGAGGCGAATCGTGGTCGCAGCGCCGGATCGGTCCTAGTCGCGAGTCAGCGTGACTCGAGGGCCGTGAACGCCGGATTTCCGCCCGACGTTGACGTTCGGTGTCTTCCACGATGGCAGAACGTCTCGGTCACCGGGGAGCCCAGCGGGGACGAGAATGCGGCCCTCGCCTTCGATTTCATTTGGGACCACCAGGGCGCCAACGAGCACGTTCGCGTTCACGTACCGGCCCTCGTACATCGGCTCTATCGCCGGGTTCAGCGAGCTCGACTACTTGGGAAACCGGGCCAGTCTTGTCGTACGCCAAGGACTGGTCCCGCGCCTCCCGCTTCACGCATCGACGCCTACGGCGCGCGCACCGATCACCAGGGGCAGACCGCGGACAACGCGGACACGGCGACGACGTTCGTTCCGCGCACGACGGAGACCCAAGGGCAGCATCAAGTTCGCCGGGACGGTGGGCGCCAGCCGTCGCGGGCTGTTCGATTGGGAGCTCCGTGGACCGAGGTCTTTCTTTACGAGGATCTCGACGGACGACCCGGCAACACGCTCGCGAACGAAGGGTTCGTGATTTCAACGATTCGCAGGCGGCGGCGGCCGGTTGGGCTGGCGCGGCGAGATCTCGGAGCGCGAACACGCTGGGCGCCGCGATCGACGTGGCGTATTTCGACTACGAGTCCGGACCGAGCGTCGGCGTTGGCACGGCCGGGCTCGTCGGCACCTTCTCAGGCGAGCGCCTCGTGGTTGATCGACTACGCCGCCGGGGTATTCCCGCGCGGAGTCCGGACGGATTCACGGTCAACGGCCTCTCGTTCAACCTCGAGGTGGACTACGACCGTTCTCGAGAAGGACTCGACGTTCAGCGCCGGCGCGACGGCAGGTCTTCGCGCCGGGCACAGGTCTGAGGGGCGCGACGCAAGACCGCGTGGCGTGGGTTTCCTACGGCCACACGTCCTTCGGCGCGCGGCCTTTCCGGGTCGCTCCTCGCGAGCTACGCGCAGCGCGACACCGCGCAGTTCGGTCCATCCGCGCCGCGAGGCGGAGACAGCGTCGACCGCCTCCGCGAACGGGACGATCGGGTGGGTGTTCAATCGGTTCCTGTCGCTGAACGCCTACGGCGCGTACGTCGATCAGACGTCGAGGAACGAGCCCGATCCGACGCTCGCGCAGTCGCTCGAGACCAACTACGCCTCGTACGCTACTCTATCTGCGCTGGGCGATGCGCGGACGGTAGGAGGAACGATCGTGGATCAACGCATGCAAGGTCAAGCTCGTCGTCGACGTCGCGTGGCGGCCGTCGCTGGTGGATCCTCATTCCCGATCGTCGCTGGGGGTCGCGGCGAGCGCTTTCTCGCCAGCATCGATGCCGAAGGTCTACCGCGCCTCGACCACGATTCTCGTCATGCGCCAGAGCATCCCCGAGGGACATCGTCACACGACGGTTACGACGCGCGTCGAGGAGCGCATCCGCAGCCTGAAGATTCAGGTCAAGAGCCGCCGCTATCTCGAGCAGGTCGCGACGGAGCTCGGTCCATGGCCCGCCAATGCGACCGACGGCGACACTCGAGCAAGCGCCTGCAGCAGGCTCTCGAACAACGTGGACCTCGACTGGGACCGGCAGGGCCTGTCGTGGTTCAACATCATGGTCGAGGACGGCAACTCGAAGCGCGCGGCCGACATCGCGAACCGGCTCGCGCGAGCTCGTTCATCGAGCAGAACTCCGGCGCTGCGCGAGGCCCAGGCCAAAGGGGACCGTCGAGACGGTCGAGGGATGGCTCGACCAGACCGAAAACGAGCTGCAAGCAAGCGCGACGCCGACCTGGCGCGCTACAGGGCGCAGAATCTCTACGAGCTTCCGGATCAACAGCCGGCGACCTTGCAGCTGCTCAACGCCGCCCAGACGCGCATTCAACAACTGACCAGCGACATCCAGCTTCGCTCAGAAGGATTGGCGACGGCGCGCGCGAGGACAAGGCCCGGCGCAGCCGAGGCCGGCGGCTCGTGAGCCTCCCGCCGCCAGCGACGACTCCGAGGCGCGCGAGTACGCGCAACATGCAGCGCGAGCTCCAAGACCTGCTGACCAACTACACCGAGGAAAACCCGCTGGTCGAAGCGGAAGCGTGAGCAACTGAAGCAGTTCACCGCAAATCATCCGGGCCTGAGGCGCGGCGAAGTCCGCCGAAGGGTGAGGTGTCGTGATCGCGGCCTCCCCGAGATCGCCCGGTTGCGAGGGTGAGATCTCGCAGCCTTGAAGCCGACCGCGATCGTGAGCAGACGCAACGTCGATACCTCTGCGCCGGCGCATTCAGAGCATGCCGTTGCGCCAGCAAGAGCTCGCGTCGCTGACGCGCGATTACGAGACCCTCAAGCAGCAGTACGACGCGAACTTCGCCCAGACGGGAGCAGGCCCAGCGGGCCCAGGACATCGAAGCCGCGAAGGGGTGAGCAATTCCAGATCCAAGATCGAGCCCGCCCGCCGGTCAAGCCGTCGAAGCCGAACGTGCCCGCGATCGTGCTGCTCGGCTTGCTCGGCGGATTGGGGCCTGGGGTCGGCCTCGCGGCGCTGCTCGAGTTCCTCGACCACACCGTTCGGAGCGAGGACGAGTTCGCGCGACGCTATCCCGACTTCCCGATCCTCGGGTCGATCCCGAATCTGGACGCGGACACGACGGCGCCGCTGGCGCGATGGCGGCGCCACGCGAGGTCGAAGGGCGCGATCGGAGGACCCGCGGCATGACGCGGTTCGGAATTTTTCGGGCGACGGACCGCCGCCCCGGCAGAAGCCTGCCAGTCCGTCGACGACAAGCGCGTCCCGCTCGTCGCCGGGCGTCCCGCTGGGAGCGATCATCCCGCGAAGTTCACCGATGATCCGCACCTCGTTCTCGTGAACCGGCCCGGGTCGCCGATCGCCGAGCGGTACCGCCGGCTGCGACTGAAGCTCGATCAGCCGGGCCCGACGGCGCGCCGAGGCAGACTCGTGCTGGTCACGAGCGCGGTCCCCGAAGAGGGCAAGACGACGACCGCGGCGAACCTCGCGCTCGCGTTCGCCGAAGACCGCGACCGGAGCACGCCTTGATCGACGCGCGACCTGCGGCGGCCGTCGGTGTCCGCGCTACCTGACGCCGCCGCCGAAGCTCGGGCCTCGCGGACGTCTCTCCGGCGATGTCGTCGCTCGAACACGCCCTGATCGAGATCAAGTCGGCCCATCTGACGATCTTTCCGGCGGGCACGCCGACGAGCAACCCGCTGCAGCTGCTCCAGTCCGACTATCTCGGAGAGCGTTCTTTGCGGAGCTGCGCCGGCGGTTCGACCGGATCGTCATCGATACGCCGCCGACCGTTCCGTTCACCGACGCCGCGGTCCTGAGCGCGGTGTCCGACGGGTGCGCTCCTCGTCATCCGCGCCGGAAAGACGACGGGGACGCTTGATCGATCGCGCCCGCGCTTCGCTCGCCCACAGCACGCTGCTGGGCGTCGGTGCTGAACGACGTCGCGTTCACGCCCGTCGATCGCTACTACTACCAGTACGACGACTACAACCCGCGCCGCTACGCCGAATCGCGACGTCCGCGAAGGGCGGTCCAAGCGCAGGGCCGAACGCGGTGAGGAACCCCTCCGCTCCTTGCGCGTGGTCGTCGTCGGCGGCGGCAACGGGATCCCGAACGTGCTTCGGGGCTCGCGGCCCTCGAGCGCCGCGGGCCGCCCGCTCGAGATCACGGCGATCGTCGCGACCGCGGACGATGGCGGCAGCTCGGGCCGCATCCGCAACCAGCGCGGCGGCCTTCCGCCCGGCGATCTTCGCAACTGCCTGCTCGCGCTCGCGGACGACGCCGACGGACCGTTCGGGCGCCTGTTCGCCACACCGCTACGCAGGCGCGGGCGATCTCGCGGGGCACTCGCTCGGGAACCTCCTCCTCATGGCGCTCGCGGAGCAGGAAGGGTCGCTACCTCAAGGCCGTCGAGGCCGCCGGCCGGCTGCTCGCGCATCCGCGGACGGGTGCTGCCCGCGAGCGCTCGGCGCGTTGCGCCTCGAAGGCGAGACGATCGCCGGTGAGAGGATCTCCGGCGAGTCCCGGATCGGCGCGGCGCCGGCCGCGATTCGCCGCGTCTGGCTCGAGCCGCGAGGCGGCCGAGCCGGGAGACGGCGTGCTCCAGGCGCTGAGCGCCGCCGATCTCGTGGTCCTCGGGCCGGGGAGCCTGTTCACCAGCATCCTGCCGGTGCTGCTCGTGCGCGGCGTCGCCGGAAGCCGTCCGCGCCTCGCGCGGGTCGAAGGTCTTCGTCGGCAACCTGATGACGCAGCCCGGCGAGACCGTCGGCATGACGATGGCGGACCACATCGACGCGATCGGCCGTCACGTCGGGCCGGGCGCTCGTCGACACGGTGCTGCTGAACGCGGCGCCCGATCGCGCCCCATCGCTCTGCGGCCCTACGCCGAGCAGCAGGCCGAGTTGGTCGTGCGCACCGGTCTCGCCGACCGGCCCGAGACAATCGTGCGAAGCGCCGCTCGTCAACGCGTCCGGGAAGATCCGGCACGATCCCGAGCGCCTCGCCGAGGTGCTGCTCGCGTCTTGCGTCGGCCGCGGCGGAAGCCGTGCCTGAGGCCCGCTCCTCAACGTCCGTTTCCCCCGGAGGAGGTTCGTTCGCCCGATGAGCCCGATGAAACTGAGTCAACGATTGGCCAGCCTGCGCCCGCGTGCTTCCCAAGATGGCGGTGGATGGCGTCCTGTTCGCGGCGGCTTACTTCCTCGCGTTCAGGCTCCGCCTGGATCGCATGGAGCCGAGCTATCTCCAGACGATCGCGCTGACCGTCGGCCCGGTCGTCTTCATGAAGATCGCCGTCTACCACCTGATGGGGAGCTACCGCAGCATCTGGAGGTACTCCAGTCTCACCGACCTCGAAGAGCTCTTCGCGCGCCACGTTGGCCTGCATCATCGGCGTCAGTCGGGGTCGGCTTCTTGCTGCCGGAGGGCCTGAACATCTCCGCGCTCGGTGCCGTTCATCGACATGGCGCTGGCGTCTGCTCCTGACCGGAGGCATGCGGATGCTCGTCCGCGTCTTGCACGAGTCGTCGGGCAGGCGCAGGACTCGGGGCGATCGATCCCGATGCGGCTCCTGTCCGGGCGTAGCGCGAGCAGCGCCCGCCGTGCGCTGATCGTGGGCGCGGGCGACGCGGGCGAGATGATGGTGCGCGAGATGATGCGGTCGGCGACGATGGACTACGCGCCCCGTCGCGTTCGTCGACGACGACCCGATCAAGTACGGCTCGATGATCCACGGCGTGCCCGTTCTCGGCGGTCGCACCGAGATCCCGCGCCTCGTCCACCAGCTCGGCGTCAAGGACATCCTCATCGCGATCCCGTCGGCGCGCGGCAAGACCGTTCGCGAGATCGTCCAGGTCTGCAAGAACACGCCGGCGGGCCTCAAGATCCTTCCCGGATCTCACACGCCTGCAGGACGGCAAGGTCCACGTCTCCGACCTGCGGCAGGTGCAGGTCGAGGACCTTCTCGGTCGCGAGCCGGCCGGAGCTCGATCTCAACCTGATCTCGTCGTACCTGCGCGGCAAGCGCGTGCTCGTCACCGGCGCCGGCGGCTCGATCGGCGTCCGAGCTGTGCCGCCAGATCCTGAAGTTCGCTCCCGTCGGAGATCCACCTCCTGGGCCGCGGCGAGAACAGCATCTACGAGATCCACAGCGAGCTTCGCGCGGACGGCCGGCTTCACTCGCCTCGTGCAGATCATCGGCGACGTGATCAACAAGAAGAAGCTCGAGGGCATCTTCGCGATGTTCCGCCCGCAGATCGTCTTCCACGCCGGGGCCGACAAGCACGTCCCGCTGATGGAGATGAACCCGGACGAGGCGGTCTTCAACAACATCGTCGGCACGAAGAACGTGCTCGAGGTCTCGAACGCCTACCGCGCGGAGCGCGTCGTGTGCATCTCGACGGACAAGGCCGGTCAACCCCACGAGCGTCATGGGATGCTGCAAGCGCGTCGCCGAGCTGCTCGTGCGGAGCAACCTGTACACGAACACGTGCGCCTGCGCGCGTCCGATTCGGCAACGTCCTCGGGAGCCGCGGCTCGGTCATCCCGCACTTTCAGAAGCAGATCGAGCTCGGCGGTCCGATCACCGTGACGCACCGCGACATCCAGCCGCTACTTCATGACGATCCCGGAAGCGGCCGGTCTGGTCATCCAGGCGGGCGCGATGGGCTCCGGCGGCGAGATCTTCGTCCTCGACATGGGAGAGCCGGTGAAGATTTGGGACCTCGCCACGAACATGATCCGGCCTGGCCGGGCTCGAGCCCGGACGCGACGTCGAGCTGCGCGACGTGGGCCTGCGCCCCGGCGAGAAGCTCGACGAAGAGCTCTCGTTCCACCACGAAATGCAGGAGCGCACCTCGCACGTGAAGATCACGTGCGTGCGCGGCGACGGCGTCGAGCCCGTGAGGCTTCTCGCGGAGATCAAGCACCTGACCGACCGCGCGCTGCGCATGGACTTCGCCGGCATCCGCGCGGGGCTGAAATCCTCGTGCCCGAATTCTCGCAACACGTCGACGAGTACGAATCCCCCGTCGCCGTTGGGGGTGAGCGATGAGAGCAACAACCCGGAAGAGCCCTCCTGACGGGAGGGGAGCCCGTGGAGCGGCGAGCGATGCTCGAGGACGAGATCCTCACGAGCGAAGAAGCCCGCCGCCTCTTGAAGATCGGGCGCACCAAGCTCTGGGACCTGACGAAGAAGAATCATGATTCCGGCGTACCGGGTGGGCGAGGGGAGAACCTCGGGCCTGCAGGTACAAACGTTCCGAGCTGCTGCGATGGCTCGACAACAACCGCATTTGATCTCCTCCCTCGCGCCGAAGAGCCGCAGCTTCCGCGCGGCGGCCCTGAGGCGCCGCGCGACGCCGCCGGGTCGTGCGCGACGTCCTCTTCCAAGGCGGCGGGCGCTACCTCGGGGCCGTTCTCGGCATCGTTCGCGGGCTGGTCATCCCGAAGCTCCTCGACCCGGCCATGTATGGCGTCTTCAAGAGCTACCAAACGCTCTCCGAGCTCTCCCGGCATGGCGACCGCGTCGGCATTCCTCGGCTCTGTTTCGCGAGCTGCCGATCGCCATCGACCGCAAGCAGAAGAGCCGGGTCGAGCCGCCTCCTCGACAACGGGTTCTGGTCGACCGTGCTGCTCCGGCGACCCCCTTCGCGATCGCGCTTCTTATCGGTGGAGCGATGGGGTTGGATCCGGTTCGAGGACGTCCATCTCACGGCGTGGCACCTCCTGTTCGTGCCGCTCTTGTTCGTCGATCGGACCAAGATCTTTTTCGACGTGGTCTTCACAGGCCAAAAGCAGTTCGTCTTCCAGGCCAAGCTGCGCATGTTCGACGAGGTCGCGACGACCATCCTCGGCGTGGTCGGCGCCTGGGCGTTCGGCTTCGACGGCGTTTCTCGTCGCGATGGTCTTGGCCAACGGGCTCGTCACGGGCATCGCGTGGTGGGGAAGCGGCTTCCAGCTCTCGGCACGCGATGGACCTTCCCTTGGCGCGTGAGATGGTGGTCGTGGGCTTTCCTCAGCTCGTCGTCGGCCTGAGCAATACGGTTTACTCGCGGCTCGAGCGGATGGCGCTCGTCACGGCGGGCTTCGGCATGGCCGCGGTGGGTTGGTACTCCGTCGGGATGACGATCTGCGACCAGATCGGATTCGGCTCGCAGATCGTTGCGCGCGTGTTGATGCCGCGCATGATGGAGGTTTACGGGCGGCACGAGAACATCGAGGACCTCCGGGCGCTTCATCATCTATCCCACGAGGCTCGCGGGCTCGGCTACGCCGGGACTCATCGTGGCGGGTGCGTTCGCTCTCCGACGTGGTCTTTGGCGCTTGGCTCACGAAGTACGCCCCGGGCTCGTCCCCACCAAGATCATGCTCGTCGGGACGTACTTCCTCTCGGTGTGGGTCACCGTCCATCCGTTCTTCCTGGCGATCAAGCAACAGCGCTACCTGCTCGTACGTGCTTCCTGGGCACGATCCCGCCTCGCGATCGTCCTGTTCGCCGTCGTCATCTCCCTCGGTTGGGGCTCCCGGCGTCGCGGTGGCGGCGGCGGTGACCGACGTCGGGTTCGCGGTGTCGGCGCTCTGGCTCGCGCTGTCCTTCTTCATGTCCCGGCGGGACCGGGTCGCCGAGATCCTCCGCATCTTCACGCCGCTGCCGATTGCGGGGGCGCTCTGGGCCGTTGTGCGAAGGCGTCCGCTACCTCGCGGGGCTGTCCGGCGACAAGGTCTGCAGGGGGCTTGTTGTCGCTCGGCATGTTCGGCCTCATCTTTGGGCCTGCGACGCTCTTCTTGCTCCGAAGCCGCCTTCGGGCGGAAGGCGTTCGGATTGGACAAGCTGCGTGAAATCCGCTGATCCCGCCGCCCCCACCGTCTCGGTGGTCCTCCCGGTGCGCCGGGAAGGACGTGAGTTCGCCGCCGACCCTGACGCGCGTCCTCGAGCAGGACTATCCGGCGATCGTCGAGATCTTGGTCGTGGACGGAATGTCGGACGACGAGACGCGCTCGGTCGTCCTACGCTTCGCCGAAAGCGACGCGGCGCGTGAAGCTGCTCGACAACCCCGGCCGCATCGTCCCGACCGCCATGAACGTCGGCATCCGCGGCGGCCGGTGGTCCGTGATCGTCCGCGTCGACGGTCACACGCGGATCCGGCCCGACTACGTGAGCCGCTGCGTCGCGGCGCTCGCGGCGTCGGAGGCGGACTGCGTCGGCGGCCGCATGGACGCGGTCGGAGACTCGTTCATCGGCCGCGCAGTCGCCGCCGCGACGTCCGGTCCGTTCGGGGTCGGGAACTCGCATTTCCACTACAGCGAGACGCCCGCACCACCGGAGACGGTCTACCTCGGGACGTGGCCGAGGGAGACCCTCGTACGCGCGGGCGGCTTCGACGAAGAGATGGTGCGCGATCAGGACGACGAGCTGAACTACCGCCTCCGCAAGGCGGGCGGGACCGTCTGGCTCGACCCGTCGATCCGCTCGGAGTACACCCCGCGCGGCAACCTCCTCGACTGTTCAGCCAGTACCGGCACGTACGGCCTCTGGAAGGTGCGCGTCTTCCAGAAGCACCCGTCGATGATGCGATGGCGTCACTTCGCGCCCTCGGCCTCTGTCCTGGCGGCCGTCGCGGCGCGTCGTTCTCGCCGCTCACGGTCCCGTGGGGCCGCTTCGTGCTGGCGGCCGGCGCGGCGGCGATACCTCTTGGCCGCGGCGGTGGCTGCGATCCGCACGCCGGCCTCTCGCCGCCGAGCGGCTGGTGATGCCCGTCGTGTTCGCGACGATCCATGGCGCCTACGGGACCGGCTTCCTGCTCGGTCTCGTCCGCTTCCTCCCGCGTTGGTTCGAAGACGCGTCCCGGCGCGGCCGCCTCGCACCGTTTCACCTCGGACATGGAAAGGAAACGACCGTGACCACCCCGCACACCCCTACGGACGCCGCCGTTCGACGGATCCCGTTCCACCGCCCGTCCTTCGACGAGAGGGGAGTTCTCCGCCGTCCTTGACGTGCTGCGCTCCGGCTGGATCACGACGGGTGAGAAGGCGCGCGAGTTCGAGGAGAAGTTCGCCGCCTACGTCGGGGCCAGCATGCGGTCGCGCTGAACTCGTGCACCGCGGCGCTCCACGTCGCGATCGCCGCCGAAGGGATTGGGCCGGGCGACGAGGTCATCACGACCCCGTACACTTTCATCGCGACCGTGGAGGCGATCTGCTACCTCGGGGCGACGCCGGTGCTGGTCGACGTCGATCCTGTGACGCGCAACATCGACCCGGCGCTCATCGAAGCGGGCGGTCACGAACCGCACGCGCGCGATCGTGCCCGGTTCACATCGCGGGCCTGCCCTGCGAGATGGATCCGATCCTGGAGATCGCGACGCGCCGCGGACTCGCCGTCATCGAAGACGCGGCCCACAGCCTTCCGGCGCGCTACAAGGGAGAAATGGATCGGGACGCTGTCCCGGTCGACCGCGTTCAGCTTTTACGCCACCAAGAACTCTGACGACCGCCGAAGGCGGCATGCTGACGACGGACGACGACGATCTCGCGAAGCCGCTACCGGCTGCTCGCGCTGCACGGCATCACGTCGGACGGTTGGAAGCGCTACCGCCTGGGCGGCAAGTGGTTCTACGAAGTCGTCGCGATGGGCTACAAAGTACAACCTCACCGACATCGCCGCCGCGCTGGGGATGCGTCCAGCTCGAGAAGCTCGATGCGTTCGATCTCCGGCGTGCAAGAGCTGGCGCGCCGCTTCACCGCGCGCCTGTCGCGTCGCCCCGAGCTGCAGCTCCCGGCGGCGCCCGCGCACATGCACCACGCGTGGCACCTGTACATCGTCGGGCTCGGCCCGGAGTCGCGCGCGTCACGCGCGAGGAGTTCATCCAGCGCATGACCGAGCGCGGCATCGGCACCAGCGTGCACTTCATTCCCGCGCACCTCCATCCGTATTACGGCGAGCATCTGGATCTGTCGCGCGGCGCGTTCCCGAAGGCCGAGGCGGCCTATGAAGGCGCGGTATCGATCCCGCTCTACCCGGCGATGATCGGACGACGAGGTCGATCTACGTCTTAGACGGCGTCGAGCGCGCCCTCGGCTAATGCTCGGAGCTCTTCAAGTACGGGATCCTTGTGGGGGCGGTCGGCGCGACGATGTTCTCGAAGCGCTGGGGGCTCGCGGTGTTCGCGTTCTTCCTTCCCCTGACCCAGTGGCTCCCCGACATTCCCCTGCCCGGACTGAACGCGATCAACCCTGATGTTGCTGCCGCTGATCGCGCGCGCCCTCACGGCCGGGCCCGAGCCCCGGCGAGCGCCGGGCACGGGGAACCCCTGTTGATCCCGATCGCGATCATCGTGATCTTCACGACGATCGCATGGCTGCGCATCTATTTTCTGGACGTGCTCCCGGAGGTGTTCCTGACCGGCGGCGGGATGTGGTACGACTTCGTCACGTGGAAGGAGATCCTGCTCGGCTTCTGCTTCTACTACTGCTCGCGCCGCCTGACGCGGGAGCCCGAGGCCCGACTGGCGAGTCCTCGCGGGCATCGCCGGGCGGCTACAGGTTCGAGGCCGCAACCGCGGCGCGCGAGTTCGTCTTCGGGGAGCTGGCGCGCGACGGGACACATGGGCCAACCGAACAAGCTCGGGGATTTCCTCGCGGGCTACGTCACGATCCCCGCCGCGTTCATGTTCGGGGGCAAGTACTCCGTCTACGCGGCGGCGGGGGTGGCGGTGGTCGGCCTTCTCGGGCTGCTCGGCGCCGTGTCGCGCGGAGCGATCCTGGCCACCACGTTGGCACATCGGCCTGATGGCGATGCTGCGGCAGCAGCGTGTGGATCGCGATCGTCGCCGCGGCGGTCGTGACCTCGCCGATGTAGCTTCCCGAGAAGGTGATGGATCGCCTTCGCCAGCACGGTGGTGGACGAGGGGAGGCGACCGGGAGCTCAACGTCGAGCACGAGGGACGGTTCGAGCTATGGCAGATGGCGAACCTCATGATTCACGATCATCCGTTCTTCGGCGTCGGCCTGAACATGTTCGACTCCAACCTCCGCGGCTACGGTTACCAGGGCCGTAGGCTGAGGAGCACGCACAACATCTATTTGCAGCTTTCGGTGGAGCAGGGGATCCCGTGCGCGGTGGGCCACGTCCTGCTACTCCTGACGTTGATGTGGATCTCGCCTTCGCGTCGCGCTCGGTCATCCGGGACCGTTCGAGCGGATCATCGGGCTGGCGTCGTTCGGCATGGTCGCGGGATTCGCGGCCGGCTCGTTCTTCGGCGACGGTTTCTACGAGAACAACCTCTCGGGCCTGTTCTTCCCTCATGGCTGGAATCGTGGTCAACCTGCGCCACGAGATGGCCAGCCTGCGCTTCGCCGAGGCGTCTCGCCCCATGATCCGGGCGGTCGCATGAGGAACCCGTTCGTCTCCGTGGGCGCGATGGTGCGCCGGCAGTGGGACCGCCTGGTGGAGGCCGCGGGCGGGCAGGAGGCGAAGCTCCGGCGCCTGCGGAAGTCGGGCGTGCGGATCGGCGACCGGTGCCGCATCTACACTGAGCAACTTCGGGACCGAGCCGTACCTCGTCCGCATCGGCAACCATTGCACGGTGACCTCCGGCGTCCGTTTCATCACGCACGACGGCTCGTGTTGGGTGCTGCGCGATGAGCTTCTGCGAACCTCCAGGACTTCGGGCCGATCGTCGTGGAGGACGACTGCTTCATCGGCGTGAACGCGGTGATCCTCCCCGGGGTGAGGATCGGCCCGAATGTCGATCGTCGGCGCCGGCTCGATCGTGACGAAGGACGTGCCGCCCGGGATGGTCGTGGGTGGCGTTCCGGCGCGCGTGCTCATGCCGATCGGCGACTATCGCGACAAGAAGATGAAGAAACGACGCCGCCCGCGACGTCCCGACCGACCCCAGGGGAGAAGCGTGCCTATCTGGAGAAGCGGTTCGGCGCGTTTCTCGACGGGAGGCCGGAGCGCTGACCTGAGGCTCACCGCGCCTCGAGAAGGCGGTCGTAGAGCGCCCCCGTCGTTTCCGCGATCTTCCGGATGTCGTGCCGTGCCAGCAGCCGCTCGCGGCCCCGCGACGGCGATCGCTTCCGCGCAGCGCGGGTCGGCGACGACTCTCCGGAGGGCCGACGCGAGCGCCTCCGGTCTCGCGCCGCCACGAGCAGCCCCCGTCTCGCCGTCCACGACGAACTCGCGAGTTCCGCCGACGTCGAGTCGCGACGATCGCGCGGCAGGCCCGCGCCGCTTCCATGGAGCGACACCGGCATACGCTTCGCGGATCGAGTGATTGGACAACGAGGTCGCCCGCCGCGAGCAGCCCGGCGGCGTTCTCACGATGCCCCAGAAGATGCACGCGACCGCCCAGTCCGAGCGCCGCGATCTGCGCCTCCAACGCTCCGCGCAGCGGACCTTCGCCGAGGATGGCGAGATCGACTTCGGCGAGCTCGGCGACGACGCATGCGAACGCGCGCAGGAGGAACTCCTGGCCTTTCGGGCGAGCGGAGATTTCCGAGGTTCAGGATGAGACCGCGTGCGGGATCGAGTCCGAGCGACCGCCGACGCGCGCGATCGGGATCGGCGTTGTCGCGCCCTCCTCGGTTTCGATGCCGTTGGGGATGGTCACGTAGCGCGTTCGCCACAGGGATCGCATCGCCGGTGGCGCTCGGTGACCTGCTCGGCGACGCCGACGACGGCCGCGTACCGCGCCCCCAGGATCGCGTGAGAGAACACGTGCTCGACGCGCTTTCGGGGATTGAACGTGTGCTCGGTCCGCACCAGGACGGGCCTGGGCGCGACACCGACCGACGCCAGTCGCCGCCCACCGCGCGGCGGGCGTGTTGTGAGCGTGAATCACGTCGGGACGCGTCTCCCGGACGCGCGCTCGCAGGCTTCTGAGGAACGACCCAGGCGGACGCCCCGACCCTTGTGGAGCACCCTCGACAGGCACGCCGGCCTCGCGCAGGCGCGCTCGTTGTCGCCGCCCTCGTCGAGAGCGCCCACACCTGCACGTCGAACCGCTCTCGGTCGAGGTGGCGCGCGAGAAGCGTGACCATCGACTCCGCTCCGCCCAGGCCCCAGCTCCAGAACGAGATGGAGGATGCGCGGGCGCTTTCGCGGTGGACGATCGTGCGTCATGGGCGAGGTGGGGCAGTCTAACAGCCCGACCCGTACAATGACCCGAGATGCGCATCGCTTTCGTCGCTGATCCGACGCACCCCAACACCGATCGTTGGGCCCGTCATCATCGCGTCGGGGCTGTCGCACGACGTTACGGTGCTGGCGACGAAGCCCGCGCCGCCGATGTCGTCCGCGCCGTACGCCGTCAGGCGTGCCCGCGCGGGAAGCTCGGCTACGTCCTTCTCGGTTGGCAGCTCCGATCGCATCTGCGGGCGATCCGCCCCGAGCTCGTCATCGGCTACCGGATCCAGAGCAATGGCTTAGCCGCCGCGCTCACGGGATTCCATCCCCCTTGCAGCTCGCCGCGCAGACCGAATCCAATCGTGTGGCGCGCCCGGCCGCGCTCTACCGTCTCGACGACTCGGTGGGCGATCCGTCGCGCGGATCTCCTTCAAGCCTGGGGCAGCCACACGGCCGAGCGCCTGCGTCGAGCTCGGCGCCGCGCGCGGAGGATCCTCGTGCTCCCGCGAGGGGTCGATACGACGACGTTCACGCCGCCTTCGTCCCGTCACGACCGACGTGCTCATCGTGACCCGCGCGCTGCGAGCCGTCTACCGTCACGATCTCCTCCTTGCGGCGTTCGCGGTCGTCGCGGCGAGACGCCCCGGCGCGCGGCTGTTGATCGCCGGCGACGGTGACGAGCGCCCGCGCCTCACCGCGCTCGCGACTCGCTCGCTCGGCTCAACTCCGCGGTGGAATCTCGGGCGGCTGGACGAGCGGGAGCTCGCCGGGCGGCTGCGGGAGGCCGCCGTCTACGTGACCGTCGTCGCGGAGGGTGGGCCCCGTCGTCGCCCTCGAAGCCATGGCCTGCGGGCTAGCGCCGGTCGTTCCCGATCTACCCGGGAACAAGGAGTGGGTCGAGGACCGCGTGAACGGACGCCTCATTCTCACGCCGCGCCGAGTGTCAGGCGATCGCCGATGTTCTCTGAGGCGGCCTTGCGGATCGCCGCGCCCGGGCATCCTGTCATCGAGACAACCCGGGTCGCGTCCGCCGCGACGCCGACTGGGTCACGAACATGAACCGGATGGACGCCAGTACCGTGAGCTGGTGGAGAGGGCCTGAGATGTGCGGCATCTGCGTGTCGCATCGAGCTCGACGGCGCTCGCGCGCGGATCCGAGTGCGTCGAGCGAATGTCCGCATCGCTCGCTCACCGTGGCCCCGACGGGAGCGGGCTCAACGTCGGCGGTCCCTGCGCGCTGGGGCATCGACGGCCTCTCCATCATCGACGTCGCCGGTAGCCCGCAGCCGATGATCGATCCGGCGTCGGGCAGCTTCCTCTCTTATAACGGCGAGATTAACTACCGCGAGCTTGAACGAGCTTTCGGCCCGCGGCGAGCGATTCGAGACTCAAGGCGACACGGAGCGTCTTGCTCCAAGATCCTCGCGAGGGACGGCCCCACGGGATTGCGTGCGGGTGAACGGCATCTTCGCCTTCGGATTCTGGGATGCGCCGCGCCGCCGGCTGATCATCGGACGCGATCGCCTCCGGCGTGAAGCCCTTGTACTACTGGACCGACGGCCGGCGCCTGGCGTTCCGCCAGCGAGATCAAGGCGCTCTTCCACGTCCCCGAGTTCCGCCCAGCGCTCAACGAGTCCGCTCTGGCCTCCTACCTCGTCTACGCGAACGTGCACGGCCCCGGGACTTTGTTCTCGGGCGTCAGCTGCGCCTACCGCCGGGACGTGGGGAGAGACCGCGCGGGACGGGTTGGCGATCCACCCCTACTGGACCTCCCCGAGCCCGACTTCGACGACACACCTGGACCACCGCGCGCGCGAACGACATGGCGAAGTCCCTCATCGAAGACGCCGTCCGCATTCGAGATGGTGAGCGACGTTCCGGTCGGGAGCCTTTGCAGCGGCGGGCCTCGACTCCGCGCTGATCTCCGCCTCTGTGCGTCGCGAACGCCGGGCCTCAGTTCAACACGTTCAACGCGACGTTTCCGCAGGGGCCGCCGTTCGACGAGTCGTCGTACGCGAAGCCGAAGTCGCCGCGGCTACAAATCGGAAGCCGCCATCACGAGGTGGTCGTTCCTCCGGACGACGGCGGCCGGGGCTCGAGCCGCTGATCTGGTTCAACGACGAGCCGATCCATCTATTCGAGCTCGATCGCGATCTACTACGTCGCCAAGCGCGCGCGCCGGGACGTCAAGGTGCTGCTGTCGGGTGAAGGCTCGGACGAGCTGCTCTCCGCCGGATATCCGCGGTACGCCCGGCCTCACCGCGCTGGAACGAGTCGTTGCGAGCAACCCTGTCACGCGCTGGCAGCGCCAGCGTCGATGCTCGGGAACCGCCGCCGGCGCGACAAGCTGGTCGAGCAGCTCGCGATGACGCCCGGAGCATCGCCGTCATCTCTCAACGTCACGACGGTGCGCCGGAACGAGCTCCGTCGCGTCCTCCGGCTCCGAGTGGCGACGCGCGACGATCGAAGGCGTCCTTTCAGTTCGAGCGCAGCCCCCTGGGGACGAGCGCATGGATTTCGAAGGGATGTTCCGCCGCATGCTGCGCTTCGATCAGGGAACGTTCCTGCAAACGAGCTGCGATCGACTCCGACAAGATGACGATGCGCCGCCAGCTTGGAGGGACGCGTTCCGATCCTCGACCACCGGCTCGTTTGGGGCGGCGTCGCACATGCGCGCGGCGCTGGTCGTACGCGGCCAGGGGCGGTGCGTCTCACCTGCCGCGAGGTGCAGCTCCCCAGGATCAAAATGTCGACCGGAAGAGTGGGGCTTTGCGGTGCTTCCAGTCAGCTTCACCGATCCTGACGGATGCCGCTGCGACAGGTCCAGGAGCATGTGGCGAAAGCAACGGCGCGGCCTCGCGAGTTTTCATTCGCGGGCTGTTGCGCGTGCGGCGTGGTCGAGCAGCTTTCAAGACAGCGCTCCGATCTCGGTGAATCAGTGGCCGGCGCGCCAGCCAGCATCGGCTCTGATTAAGCGTCTTCTTCGGGGATTGCGCAAATCAGGTGCGCCGAATATCGCGCAGTCTTTCGGAATGCCATGGTTCCGTTGCCTGGTTCCGATGCACCTGTTCCGCCACTCTGCCGTCGTAGCGATGTCACGTGCACCTGCAAGTGATTGCAGTTTGAATCGCTCAACATTCCGGCACATTGATTGCTTGATCGGAGCCGATGGTGGCACTTCTGGAGAATCGAATGCTGCGTCGGCTGGGCCTCTAAGGCTCATCGTGCTTTATCGGGCGCAGCAAATTCACGCCGGCAGCCTGGCGCCGGTTCATATCGCCAGTCCGGCGAAACGCTCTGCGACTGGAAGATCTTGTCGACCCACAGCCAGCGCGGCGCGACGGATGGCACGCGTGCTGCCCGAATTCAGCAGGGCCGTGAGTTCACCTCCGCAGACGGCGGCGGCGACACTGCCGAGATTCATGCCGGAACCTACACCCAGACCAGTGCGGCTTCAGTTTGCGGCGGTCAGTCGTGCAGAACTCCGGTTCCATTTTCTGCGCGCATCAAGAAGTCATCGCTCACGATTGAAGATCTCGCCGCGGGCCGGATGTGCCTATCGGACTTACCAGTATCACGCTACGGGGGTCTCTGGATCGACGCTGACGGCGTGGCAGTGGGCGCGCACGGCGTCGTCAGCCGGCTGACCGCCGGGGACTCCGTTCGGATCCGGTTGCGTGCTTCCGCCGCAGCTGCAACGGGCGATGTGCAAGCCTCACGCTCAGGCACCTGGCGGTCATCTTCAGGATTCCACGGCTGGACGTCAGGCTGCCCCTCTCGTGCGCACGGTCGGCTTCCAGGATCCAGATGACGGGTGCACGGCACCAAGTCTCTGGCTGGCGATCACCGAACGCCAGGACCGGCATGTTCCGATCCTCGATAAGGGTGGCGGGTTCAGTTATTGACCGGACATCTGCGTTCACGGGAACGCCTGGCGCGGCGCTCGCAGACGTGCATCATCGAGGAGCACCAAGCCGGCGCGACCTACCTCACGCGCGACAACAAGTGCCGTGACCAACAATTACTCGGCGTCACGGTTCGCTATCCGCGCGACAACGACGCCACGAGGCTACTACTTCAATAACTACGCGAGCGGGATTGGTACGGTTTCTATCTCCGGATGCCGACGACCCGCAGAATGAGACACCGTCTACATCTTCAGCAACACCAGCGGAGAACTGTTCGTTCGGGATGTATTGGTACGCCGACAGCTGCGATCGGAACAACATCTTCAACTGCGGTGCACCGGTACGCTTCGTGGACCCTACATGGCGGGCGTGCGGGAGGCCGATATCAGATTTCCGGGACCTCGGACTTTGACAACAACGTATCGACACTACTTGAAGGTCAACTCCAGTGGCTACCGAGCCTGCGAATCACTCAGCATCCACCTCATTGCTCTCTCGATGCGCCCACCGGCTGACCTCGCGTCGACGGCGTGCGTGGACGTCGGGTACAACAACCCATCGATAAGGGCGTGAACACGTGCCTGATCTCGAAGTCTCCACCAGCACTCCCGACATGGACGGCGACGTCAGGCCCAAGAGTGTCGACTGGGCGGAACCCGATGAGCGGACGACGACGGGGCGGGCGCGGTCTGCGACAGCGGGCAGCCAGTCGACGAGCTCTGCGTGACGCGGCGGCTGTGACGGAAACCGCGTCGTCGCGCGGAACGGCGACCTGCACGCTGTCGCGCGCCACACGTCACCCGCGCTGGCCTCACTACGGGGCCGTTCTGCGGCGATAATAAGTAGGCCTGAGCGCCGAGCCGTGCGACGGGACCCACCTGAACGGTGCTCTGCTCCGAGTTCGGATGCTCGTCCGGTACCCGCAGTGCCAGAGCTGCGTCGTCGTGAACTGGGGTGCACCTCGTGCAGCGGTGCTGCCAAGGCCGAGAGGCCGTGGGCGTACGACGACGCCGACACGCTGGCGACGATCTTCTACCTTTCGTCGAGCGACGGCCTGTCCGGATCGTATCTATCGGTGTTCGGCGACGACTTCGAACCACGCGGGGCAACAGCGGGGTGACCGTCAGGGCACCGCGGCGTCCGTCGTGAGCTGGTCGGCGAAGAAGATCGTAGTCACCGTTCCGAACGTCGCGACCGGGTGCGGCCGATCGCCGTCACGCAGGCGGCGGGGCCGCCTCCGCGACGTATCCGTTCAGCGTGAACAGCGGGCGCATCCGCCATCTCAACGTCGCATCGGCGTCGCGGCGGCACGCGCGCGATCCTCGCCGTGGAACACCTTCAAGCCGCCACACCGGAGCGCTTCCCAGCGATCGAATCATCGTGCACGCGGGCACCTACACGCGCGAGCCCGCGCGGGCTCGGTCGATTCCAGTGGGACTCGGCGAGAAGGCGGCACGGCCGGAAGCGCTCGATCACGTGGTACGCGATGCCCGGAGATCTGGTGACCGTGGACGGCACGAGCGTGCTCAAGACGGCCGTCCGCCTGAGCGCGCAAACCCCGCGTCAACGTCGTCGGCGTGGTCAGGTGCTGGGATCGCTCTTTCAAAATTTACCACCACTGGACTCGGGCGGAACCAATGCGCGGGTCGTCGATTTGGGTCGAACGGGAACGGCGTGGTGTCGACCAAGGGCGGGGATCAACCTGACCGGGTCGGAAGCGAAAACGATGAAACCGCGTCTGGCAACTACAGCCACGGCTTCTACGTTCACGCCGACGCCCTGAAGATCGCCTCAGCTACGTGGCGGATTCCGGGTTGCTGCGGCGCCGTCGTCGTAGCCACCTGGCTACGGCATTCAACTCTACTTGACGGCCTGGACCGACGTTCACGGGGGACAAGGTCTACCGGAACTTCGTCACGACTCGAACCGATCCGGCATCGTCTCGGCCAGTACGCGGCGAGCACCGACGTCTACGAAAACGTGCTGACGAGAACAAAGAGAGCGCAGGATGCATCGTCCAACTACACCGCGAGCAACACCACGATTCGTAGCCCAACAACACCAGCTACCGCAACGACACCGTGGGCGCGGGCTTTACGAAGATCGATCTATTTCAGGGCGCCGGGGCGACGGTCTACAACAACGCCATGATGGCCCGAACGGGATGATCCGCCGGTCCGCCCTGACCGGCACCGTCACCATCAATTCGAACCTCTACGACGGCGCTTCGAGCTGGTCGTGGAATGGGCGAACTTCTCGAGCCTCTCCGCCTGGCGCACGGGCTCGGGTCAAGATTCGGCCGCTCAAGCCGCAAGCGCGATACCGCAACGCGGCGGCCCTCGATTTCTGCCCGCGACCGGCTCGCGCCGATGGATCGACACCGGAAACGACGCCCAATGCGCGCGCACGCTCAAGGGCGCCCACTGCACGACGTGGGGGCGTTCGAAGCAATTCACGACCGGTACCGACACCGTTCCGCCCAAGACGCCGACGAATTTGCATCGCGACCGCCACTAAAACGCGACGACCCGGAAGCCACCGGCGCACCGCGCCTTCCTCAGGTATCTGAATTGGGGCGCGAGGAGCGGTCATGTTGCGTCAGCGGGTGCCATCGCCGCGGCGATGGCTTTCGTCGCCGGAGCCCTTCTTTCCGCAACCGCGGCCCGAGCGCCGGGAAAGCGTCCGCCGGGAGCTGACGCTCCGCGACCGCGTCAGGGCACAAGAAGCCATCGAGCGCGTTTACTACGGGCATCAGCTGGGAAGCGTCGTGCCGTTCGAGCGCAGCGTCCCCAGGGCGCTTGCTCGAGAAGAAGGTCCGGACCTATCTGAAGCAATCGGCGGCCTTGGAGGCGTTCTGGAGCACGCCGGTCACGGCCGAGATGTTGGACCACGAGCTTGCGCGCATGACGCGCGGAGCCGCATGTCGGACCGATTGCGCGAGATCTTCGCGGCCCTCGGTGACCGATCCGTTCGTCGTCGCCGAGTGTCTTGCCCGGGCGACGCTCGTGGATCGCCTCACGAAGGGAATTTCCTTCGCGTTCGACCCCAGGATCACGCGCGCGGACGCGAAGGGCGCAGGCGGAAGACCTGCGTACTCGCCTCGTCAGCGGCGAAATCGACCCCAGCGCCGACCATCCGGGCCGCTACGTCGCCGACGTCCCGAAAGACAAAGGTCCGCATCGTGACGACGCTCCGCCGAGAGTCCCGGAGCTGGCGGAGGCGCCCGACGCCTTCCCGGGTGCGCGTGACGCTCCAGAGTGATCTCTGCGTCGACGCGCGTCGCAGCCTACGATCGTCCCGAAGCTGGCCTGGGACGACTGGTGGGAACTGCGCGGAGCGCGGGCTCTGCCGCGAGCGTCGCGCCGGCCGCGGCCTCGGCGCTTTCGCGCTCCTCCGCCGCGCGTGCTCCCGCAAGCGATCTGCGACGAAGGCGATCGATGGGATGACGGGGTTCCTCGACGACCTACCGGCGTGCGCGGTCGTCCGTCACACGGCGATTTGGACCGGGAGCGAGCTTCTGATCTGCTGGGGTGGCTCGGGCGCGCAGCCCGCAGAACACCGGCGCTCGCTACGACCCGCTCACGGATGACTGGTCCCGCACCTCGACCGTGGAACTGGGAACCGTCCGCGCGGACCAGAGCACACACCGCCGTGTGGACGGGGTCCGAGATGATCGTGTGGGGCGGCGGCGTCAACGCACGGGCGGCCCGCTACGATCCTGCGACGAACGCCGCATGGACGCTCTACATCGATGCTGAACGCGCCGTCGGCGCAGCAGCGGCCACGCCGCGGCCGTGTGGACGGGGACCGGAGATGATCTGCGTGTGGGGCGGCCCGGACAACACGATGGCGCGCTACAACCCCGCGACAGACACTTGGAGGCCGATCTCCACTCTCAGGAGCACCCGGCGCCGGCACCTATGCGGCGGTCTGGACGGGGCCAGCTCATGATCGTCGCCGGGTGCGCCTGCGCACGGAGGTCGCTACAACCCTCGACCGACACCTGGAGTCCCATGAGCACGGCGAAGACGCGCCCCAGGCGATCGTTCGGACGCCCAGTGTGGACCGGGAAGCGAGATGATCTTCTGGAGCTGCTGGCGAGGGCGGCCGCTACAGCCCAACCGTGACGGACACCTGGACGCCGGTCTCCTCCGTCGGCGCCCCGGGCGAAAGTGGAGCCGCGCGAGCAGCGCGGTCTGGGAACGGGCTCGAGGATGGTGGTCTGGGGGAGGCAACGTGACTGGAAGCCACGCTCTGCGAATACCGGTGCCAGGTACGACCCGGCGTCCGGACAACCTGAGCAAGACCGCCGGCGCCGGGCGCCGCCCGCGCGCTATGGGCACACCGCGACGTGGACCGGACGACGCATGTGGTGGTCTGGGGGCTCAGCCTCGGCGGCAACACCGGCGGCCGGTACGATCCGGCGTCGAATACGTGGACTCCCCACCTCCAGTGTGGGACCGGCCGCCTCGAGCTTCGCGCGATCGGCGGTCTGGACAGGCACGCAGATGATCGCCTGGGGGAGGCGCGGCCTCCTCGGAGCGGTTCGGATTCGACACCCAGCGTGGCGTTACCGGCGGGCGTTACGATCCGCGGCGACCGGCTCATGGTCCGCCACCGCGACCGCCGGGAGCTCCGGAAATGGCACGGCTTCAGCACAGCGCCGTTTGGACCGGGTCGAGGATGACCGTTTGGGGAGGAAGAGGACTGGATCGGCGGCCCCGCAGGTCCGACGAGCACGGGCGGCTCGGTACAGCCCCATCGCGAATTCGTGGTCCCCGATTTCGAAGGTTTCCTGCTCCGGCGTCACGGCCGGGCATTCCGCCCTGTGGACCGGGAGCCGGATGCTGATCTGGGGCGGATGCGGACGGCTCGGCGCTCGAGGCTCAACTCGGGGGCTCAGTACGACCCGCTGGGGGAACGCATGGACGCCGATGTCCACGACGCGGCGCCGTCGCCGCGCTATCCGCACACCGCCGTCTGGACCGGAACGAGGATGGTGGTCTGGGGAGGAATGGACAAGCGCGGCGATGGTCCTCGACACCGGAGGCGCGCTACGATCCGTCCACCGACAGTTGGACGCCGACCTCCACGACCGGCGCGCCGGACGGCGCGGACCGATCATGCCGCCGTATGGGCGGGCACGAGATGCTGGTGTGGGGCGGCCACGACAGCGGCGGCCAGCTCCGCCACCGGCGGTCGCTACGACCGAGTGAACGACAGTTGGACCGCAATGGCTCACGTCCGTACCGCCGGGACGCTCAGTCCGGCGACGATCTGACCGGACGACGCATGATCGTCTGGGGCGGCCGGGACGACGGCGGGCGCTCGCGTCGGGAGGCCGGTACGACCCGGCGATCGACGGCTGGACGCCAGCCACGACCGCGGGATGCGCCGGGACCGAGCGCGTCGCCGGTCGCCGTGTGGACCGGCAACCGAATGATCGTGTGGGCGGGAAGCTCGCCGGGGCCGCTGCTCTCTGGATCGATGCCAGTCTGGACGTGGACGGCGTCTGCGACGAGATCGACGACTGCTAGCGCTTGATCCATCACCGGCGGTTCAACCAGGACGGCGAGGGCGATGCGTGTGATGAAATAATGCGTAACTGG
>ERZ1370068.10218-contig-8936_pt1 | contig 42625 bp, 65 predicted proteins | sample MGYA00561227_ERZ1370068 | MGnify/ENA primary metagenome ERZ1370068 (study PRJEB38410, sample SAMEA6850437) | metagenome | study: Metagenomic assessment of the ecological functions of the soil: analysis of the soil microbiota associated with the... | reverse complement strand
TTGTACTTCGATTCAGTTACGTATTGCTGTTGATTTTCGTCATTGGGCTCGCGATTCACGCATCCTCACGTAGCTGCACTGCTGGTGACGACCGCGGCCATCGCTTCGGGACAGGCAAAGCCGGAAGTTCATCATCGAGGCCAGTGTCCGGAACGATGTAAGTCCGTTGCGGTTGAGTCCTGGCGGCCACGGTGCATGCCCTATCCCCGGCCCGTGGCTAGAGCCCGATCCTTTTCAAACCCCGAGGGTCAGGCTCACCGCTTCACTTTCATAGACAACATCCGGGCTTTCGAGCGGCCAATGGCGACGATGGAGCGCCGCCGCCGCGGGACACTCTGATGAGTCGATCACCTCGACAACGCGACAGAGGATCAGGTCGGCTTTCTCTGCGCGCATACCTCGCTCCGCCGACAACCGACCTGTCACCAGCTTTATCGTTCACCGGAACCAACCAGGCAGTGTTCGGTTGCGGAGACAAACTGACAATTGACCTGGTGTTCAGTCCTGAGTTGCGTCTGTCAGACGGGGACGGTGATCAAAGATCGGAACGCGGCGATCAATTCCTGCGCAACCATCACAGCGCAGGTTCGCCCGATGCAGAAAGCGTCCAGATTTTGCATTTGCTGGAGCGCGACGACGCCGGAAGAGCTCGAGTGCGACCAGAGATTTCGGGTTAGATTAGCCCATCTTGATCGCGACCAGCTAACAGCGCAGATGCCGGGTTGGCGTCATCGGCTGCTCGTCGCAAATTAGGACGCAATCAGAGATCGCGATCACGCTCGTCAATGGCGGTGATCCGAACGAGCAATACGCACTGGCAACTATCGGGGTCTTTTCTTTTCGGTGGCGGGAGAGACGCGAGCGCTGCCGCTTATCAAGGACGACGAGCGCAAAGTCATCTTGGAAGCCGGTCAGCACACCGTCCATGTAGACCGCCGCACACAGGACATCGTGCCTGCCTCCGCAGATGCGGACGAGCTCACGCGAATGAACCGATTCCACGCTTGCGCGACGGATTCATCGCGTCGTGGCTTGATATTTGAAGGGCATGCGTTCGCCCGTCGCCGGGCAAGTCATGGCGGAGCCCATCGATATCCCTCCCAGGATATTTCAAAAACCAACAAATACTCCCCACCAACGGTTCCATCCCACAGTTGACCTGTCTCTCGACAAAAAAGCTCCGCAGACAGCGGCGATTCCGTTTTCAGCGGGGAGGGACATGGTTTCAGAGGCGCTGATGGCTGACTGCCGACCAGGCGACCGTGCCTGCAGGACCGCAGTATGAGGTCTGGTTTCGGCGCGAAGGAACGGCGTGACATAGACGAGCTATGATCACGTCCAATGCTTCCAACTCCGTAAACGGTGCGCCAATGAGCGGCTCGGCGTGACGGCATTGTCGGAAGCCACGCAGGCGCCGCACGGTTATCTAGAGCAGTTCCACGCTCGTATTAGATCCGCTCCCGTCATGGCCGGGCTTGTCGGCCATCCACGCACCCTTTCTCGCTGCGGCACGAACGTGGATGCCCAGCACAAGGCCGAGCATGACCAGGCATCGTGAAAGGTCAAGTCGACCAGGGAACCGCCTAGTACGCGCAGCACCGGCTGCCCGACGCCATCGCCAGACGGCAAGAGCCGCACAGCCCTCATCGGCGTCAAAATAATGGGGCGGCCGGGTTCGAAACCGGCCGCCCTTTCATCTTTGAAGAGCTGGCTCGCTGGTCGCAACGCCGGATGCGCTTCATCGAATGTCTCCGTCGTCGCGCTCGATGGTCACCGTCCGGCAGCCGCCACGCGGTGTGGCTGACGTCCCGCTCACGATAAGCGACGCTCGCGGACGACCGGACCGTCGTGAGCCGCTGCGGTAGTGGCGATAGCCCGGCTCGCCGATGCGCACGCCGACTCCCGGGACATCGATACCGGATGCCCCGCGCGATGGATGGAATAGGGGCGAAGACCGCGGTTGCAGCGATCGCAGCCGCAAAAATGACGAGAGCGCTTCATGAAGGCCTCTCCTCTGTTGTGCCTTGCGCGCACAACGGGCGAACCGGCTTCAAGTTCCAGAGACCCCTCGATGTCAGCCGCCATGGTTCGCTGCACGATATGAGGCACCAGCGAGATCCACTTTTACCTTGGGCTGAGCTCATGGCAGCGTGCACAGGCGCTCCTTTGGCATCATCATGCTCCTGCTCGCCCTGTGGTCGCGCGGGCTGCGCCGGCTTCGAGTTCCGCAATCACTCCCCGACGGCCCTCACCCTCTTCATCAGAACGTTCAGCGGGACGTCAAGGTAGAGCCCATGAAAAACTCCTCACCCGAACCCTCGCCGGCGTATAGTGGTCGTACGCGGGAGATCATCGTGAACCGGCGCGAGGCGATCATTTTCTGCGTCCACGATCAGGTCACCAAGATTGGCGGCCAGGTCCTCGGTCAAGATCGCCTGTCGAAGCCACGCTGCGGGCAATGCAATCGGTCGCGCCGAGCGCACGTAAGGGCTGCTGCCGCGTTTCTCTGCTGGATCGACGGGTGGCGAACGGGAGCCGCCAAAGGCCGGGTCCGGCGCGGCTTTAAAAATGAATGCCGCAACCACGCAAGCTCCGGACAGATCATGGCATCAGTTTGCCGATCAGACCGTGGCAGGTTTCCGGCCTCGCACAGGCCAGGCCTCGACGTAAGTCAAAACCCGGTATGTAGTTGACGCGCCCGAGATGCTTTCGGTTTGGGAGGCCACTTCGCCACGCAGGCGCCAGCTTCCAGGCAGCGGCGTGATCACGGCAAAAAAACCGGTGCGCCGTTTCCAGCTGGCCGCTAGCGCCACGCGTTAGTCGATGACCGTAATGACCTTGCGCGTGCACAAGGTTTCAGCCAGAATAACCAGTCGTCCAGTAGATGTACTGGTACTTCGTTACGCTCAGGCCCCAGTCAGCCAGACCGGCTGCAGCGCACCTCCGCCGGGAAGCGTCGCGCCGACGGTTTTCCTCCTTCGCCATCACCGGGGCGTGCTACGGGTCGTGGTCATGCCATTGCACCCGATCTTCATCCGCTGTTCCGGCGCGATCTCCTGATCACGGTCACCGCGAAGACCGCAATGAAATTGCTGGAAGGCCGCGATACAAGCCGGGATCATGAAACGCTTCAGTTCCTCCTCTTCCCGGTGAACGTCATGGGGGCAACGCAGAGCGACGGACGATGTTCACCCGCAGAACGAAACAGATGTTCCAGGATAACCGGCTCCTGGAACACGCGCAAGGGGAGGCGGGAGGAGCTCGAAGGCTGCACAGCCCAGGCGTTCCCGGGCACGCAGGATGCACCCGAAGGCGGAACTATTGGCGCAGACGAGTGGTGAGATGCCAATGCTGATGTGCCACGACGGGGCCTCGTCGCAGTTCCGCTCGCTCACAGCCTCGTTCATTCCAGATACCGGGTTCACTGCGATAAGTTGGGCGCATCGCTGGCCGTTGGATGGCAGCAGCGACGGGGACGGCCGGCTCCCGCGGGGATTCCATCCTGGGAGCTATCGATGCCGATCCGCAAAAAAGCTCGCGGGAGTGACCGCGTATTCGCCCAGAACAACTAACTGCTTGGTCGCCGCCTATGATGGAGCATGCGCCGCGCTCGGCGTGGCGCGCACCGACACCGCGGAGGCGGAAGCTGTCGCGTTGAAGGTGCTGGGTGCATCGCGGGCGGGAACTCGACCCGGACGGTTGCGAGGTTACGTGGTTCACGCCAGCGCGTCCCGGCGCGACGCCAGCGGCTGACACAGCCAGTCGCAGGTTCCGACTTGCTGGCATTGATCAGCGGCGCGCCCTCCGGCGAGCCGACGGCTTCTTCTTGGCCTTGTCCTCTCAAAAACGTGACCGAGGTGCCCCTCGAAACGAGGTCCGCGGCTGGAGAGCATCCCAGTTGGTCAGGCGGATGCGGCGCGTTCTGTTTTCCAACTTTTGCGGGGTCGGTGTGCCATGAATGCCGTAGCCTTCGCCAGGAGCCCGATCCAGACCAACCCGACGGGATTGTTTGGTCAGGAGCAATCGTGAGAACGCCTCCTTCGATCGCACCCTTGCCGGAGCTCATACTCGGGATTGTATCGGTAGGTCGGATTCCGGGCGACCGTCGGATCTTGAGTTGCCGCTCGGGCGCGGGCTTCGGCGCTGCCAGTAATTTGCAGGAAAAAGGCGATCAAGCCTCCGCTCTTGTCAGTGCGAGGAGTTTGTGCGATGTCGATTTCCAGCTTGGCGGCCTTGGCGGTAACTGCTGACTCCTGCGCAGGACCGAGATCGTTTCGCCTGGTCGGTCGAAATTTTTCCCGGGTTCAAGGTGGACAGCAACTCTTCGCTCATGTGGAACTGCTCGGCGATCTTCTCGCGCGCACTGGCGTATTGGGGAAGGCGCTGGCGGGCCTGCATGTCATCAGGCTTGAAACCCAGGCACTTGTCCAGGAAGGGGCCGGGCATGTCGAGCTTTAGCCGCTCGATCGACCAGGATCGCTTCGAGGTTTGCGGTCAGCTTCGCGCCAGACGTGTTCCGGACAGCTTCGTCACTCGCGTCGAGCCCCGTTCCCGGGCGAACGCACTCAACGCCTTGCGGAAGTTGTCGCCCGCGCGGCCGTCGATCTCGCCAGGCGAAAGTTTCGCACGATCGAGAAGGACTTGCGCCTTGACCAGCAGAGCCTGGTCTGCGTGCTTGCGCGCCACTCAGCGCCGTTGATCGCATCAGCATCGAGCTGTGCAGCCGAAGCGTCTGCCGCGACGAGCAGGAGGGCCGCTAGACAGAGGGTCGTGATGCGCATGGGAGTTGCACCTACGACGCCGTGGCGAAGAAGGGCCCGGCGCCTTCGCCAGGCAATAAATGCTGTAACGGAAGCGCCGGGACCGTTGAACCGGTGACACGCCATGCCCTTGCGCCGGCAACCCAGCGCGCGCGGTGTATCGGTGCACAGCAAGGGAGCGCGACGTGTCCGCGAGCACGCGCGTCGCGTCGTCAGCCCAGAATCGACCCGAGCTGCCCGGCTGTGCGTGCGAAAGGCCCGCTTGCGGCAACGGGAGCAAGGCGGAAGCTCGGAGGAGGATCGTCGACGACATCAGCGGCGCAGCGTGCCGGCCGACGCATGGCCAGGCACCGCTCGCGCGCTGGCTTACCGAAAAATGCAATCGATTGGGGGTAGGCCGCCCTTGGGGACGGCTTACCCCCTGGTATTACAAAAGCCGATTACACGAAGAAGAAATCTTGCGGCCACTGTCCGTAATGGGGTCACCCACAAGGTGTTTGTAACCGAAGGTGGTTTTAGCGCAGCAGCAAAAATCTGACTGCGCTTGGCCAAACTGGCCATGTTCGCGATTACCGCCCGGGGTGTTGCGTTTGCCCGCTCGGCTCCCATCAGCCCAGCGCTATTAAAATCAGCTATCTGCGATGTGCTCGGCGACGATGCCTTCAAACTTAGCCATTTGGGGCCTCCAACTATTGTGAGTGGAGCCCCCCCGTCGATTCTGTATCGTTCGCGTCAGCACTGATCGCGGGATCCCGACAGCGTGCGCGGCGTGTCAATGGTAAGCGGCGCACGTAGCACACGGGCGTCACGGGCGAAGGCGCGAGCAACGCACACAGAGGATGCAATGGCCGTCCGCAGTGCGTTTATTTTCGTGCCCGAGACGCCGAGTCGCGCACCAGCATTGCGTGCGCTGATCCCATGTCCGACGCCGGTCTGAAATGGCAATGCCCCGCGGCACGGAGTTTCCTTGGCCAGCTTTGCAGGAACAGGACCTACTCGCCCGACAGTAGGCATTCGGGGGTGAGCAAGGCTTGGCGAAGCCTGCCCGCTCATCCTCTCTACGAGCCGCCAGGACCAGCCCCGGCGGTTTCAGAATCTTCCGGGCAGAATTTCTTGCTCAACGAGGCGGGTGCCTGTCACCTATAGACCCGCCGCACAGGCCGCGGCGGGGTCGTGCTATTTCTTAACAGCGTCTTTGTTCGGCAGATGCCCCGGCGCGTATTCAGATGCGCCCGGCTGACTCTTCACGTCCTTCTTCCGCCGCATCCTCTGGCCTGGCGCGGAAGTCCTTCGCATCGCCCGGCCGCCCTTTGCCACGCCGGCCCGGAGCCCATTCCGACTGTCCGGGAGCTGGTGCGGGCGCCTTCGAGAACAGTCTGAGCCATTGCGCGATGGCCGGCATTCCGAGTAGCGCGGGATACCTGAGGACAATCGATTTCATCGTCACTCTCCTGGAGGGTCTGGAGGTATGTGGGGCAAGAACGAACAGCGGCAAGGAAGGTTCGGCCATTCGTTGAAGCCCCGATTGTTCCCGACAGTCACCGCCGGCCAATCGCTACGCGAAGCTGGCGGGGCCGCCAGCTACCGCGTGCACACGAAGAAGGCTCTTCGGTTCGAGGCACCGGGTGGCGGGTCGACCGCTCGCAAACCGCAGTCGATCGCATCGGGGCGGATGAGCGCCGGGCGCTCGAGAGCGCGCGAGGGATCAGCGACAAAGCGTCGCAAAGCAGTGAGCAAAGCCGCACGCGCCAACCGCGGCGCGATAGCTATCATCGGCGCCCTTCTGCGCTCACCCGGCGGTTGCCCGGAAGGGCGCTGAGACATCGCCTCAGCGTTATGCGGCACCGGCGTTGCGTGCGCGCGCAGCCACGTAACAGAGACGTGGTAGCCGGAGAGCACCCAAGAACGATCGACAGCACGAATACGAACGCCGCGACCATCGCGGTTCCGACCAAGAACACTGGCCTAAGGCTGTCATTCCTCATGCTTTGCACCACTCAACGTATGTCACCCGTCGCAAGTTGCTGGAACAAACAAAAACCACACGCGGTCCTCATTCTTAGTGGCCAACTGTAGGAAATCTGGTCGGCGAGTGCTGAGCGCATGATTTCAGTCGCTTCCAGAAGGATCGACTTCTTTCTGCAACTCGCGGGCTACCTCCTCGACGAGCGCGTGGGCGGCGACCGCGGGGCATCATGGCGTATCTACCGCGGAGCAGAAGCCATGTGAAGCGCGGCGGCTGTTCGGACGTGCTTCGTGATGCTGAACGAGAGGCGACATTCGCGCCGTCCGGGCGGCTGGCGATCCTCTTCATGAGCTCAGCTTCGATCTGTCGTCGCCGCCAGCGGAAACTTCTTTCGATTCAGCGGGTCCATCGCTGTCTCCCCTCCTGGGAGTCTAGCATGAGGATCTGAGTCGACGTTCCCGATGCGGCAAGCGCGCGACGAGCGTGGGGACCATGACGGAAAGCGTTAGGCGACCGCCTCATGCGGTCGAACAGCGCTGCGCGATCAGCTACCGCAGTGCCGGCCCGATCACGCTCCACGCCGTCAACCGGCGAGCCGGGTACCGCGTGGCCGCGCAGTCATCGCGGCACCGCTTCGCCGTTCAAGCTGCTCTCGAAGGCAGCCCGATGCGTCCAGACACGCCTTAGTACCAGCGTCCGCGGCCTGTGCCAGCCGCCGCCGCCTGGCAGAAGAACGATAAGCACGATGATGAGAAGCGTGGTTTGCAGCCATCATCTCTCGGTTGTCTCGAGCGATCCCTGGCGTTTTCGAGCTCTTGCATCGTGATCGCTCAACTCACGGGGCGATTCCCGCGGATGCTCCTTGTTCAGCATCCTGGTTCCACGGCGCGCACACCATCCACCGCGCAGTCATCGTTTCCGCCGCGCGCATTGATCGTTGGCAGCCACCGTTCTTGCGGCTTGATCCACGGAATGAAGGCCCGGCAGACGCGTACTACCCCAACTTCTGTGCAATCTGAATAATACTGCGGGCCAGTGACCAGTACGAAACGGAAGCCCGATCGGCTTGAAGACCTGCCTGCCGCTATTGTCTCACGTCCTGCGCGTCCGGTGCCGTGGGCGGCGATCGGTCTGGCGCAGTCTCTTCCAGCGCGATCCTAATAGGTGGTCGGCGGCGTTTTGAATTGCCTCTCGTTGCAGTCAGGGCACCACGGGACGTGCTTCGCCAGCTGACTTACGCGCGACGATGCCCTGGCGATATTTCCATGGCATTTTCTTCGCAGCCGGAGCGGAGTTCCTGCCGTCGCTCAGGACCGCTCTCGGGTGAGTAAAGCAGGAACGGTGCCGCCTGTTCCTGCGTTCTGTCGGCACCAACGAGACGGCGACGGCCTCGCCCAAGCGCCGTATTATCTGAGAGACGATGCGCGGCGAGGCCGGCGCCGTGAGAGTTGGCGGCCTGACCGCCCCAGTGCCCAGCCCTGGTCAGTACCTTCCGGGTCGCCCCGAAAGGCCCGTTTACACCGTGGGACCTGATGCTGCCGTGGGAAGACTTGCGCGTGCTGCTCATGCCGCCTTCCGCCTATTACCGGCGGCGCGTCGCGTGGGAGACGCTGTCGGGCGAGCCGAACTGCGGCGCTGTTGCTTGGTGATGCCAGGGGGTGGCACCGCCATCGGTGTAAGGCGAGGCCCAGAAACTTCTTTGCCTACGCTCTGTCCGCCGTCGCGGATCGTGTTGGCGCATTCAACCAGGCCACGATTACATGCCTTTTTCTCGCGTGTGATGCTGCGTGGCGGGCCGGGGTGCACCAGGATCGCACTATCAAAATCGGTCAGGGCGAGGCGGCGGTGCACGTACCGATCTCAAGGGAGGGGATTCACCCATCTCGCCTTAGCCTCGACGAGATCCGCGGCTCTTTTCCTGCATGCACCGGTATGAGGTGGAGATTACCTGGACGAGCTCGGCGCTGCGGATGTACGATTCATCAAAGCGGACGTCGAAGGAACGGAAGCGCTCTGGTAGCAGGTAAACCCGCGCGACGATTATGCGCGATCGGCCGGCGCTGATCGTGCTTGACTATGTCCGGCACCGCCGACCAGGGCGATTACGGCTTCGATTTGCAGTTCGTTGCGAGGCCCCATCGACGCGATGGGAAGAATCAGCGCTGCCGGCGATCTGGCGGCGAAAGAACTCGACCTACAACGGCAGGATCAGGGCGCGGAACGTCTTGTTCCTGCCGTGTTTCAAGCGTTGGGGGTCGCCCGGCGAGCCGCACCAGGGCAGTCGCCTCGCGTCGTCAAGATCGGCTGAGGCGACGGCAGGCAGCGGGCGGATTGAACGTGACCGATGCGCCCGTAATTCTCGATAAGACCCTGCCGGGGTGGGATTCACGGCGAACAGGAAGGGACTGGCTACCGCTGAAACAGAATAGCGTCCAGCATTGCGCTTATCGGTGCGATACCATGGGCCTCCGCCGCGTCACCGCCGCGCCGATGTTCACTCACGCGCCAGCACGGCGCCGAAGCAAAGCGGTTCCATCACGCACCTCCCGGTCATCTTCGGCGCGGCGGCGGGTGGGGGCGGGATCGGTTTTTGGAATTGCGGCAGTGCGCTCACGGCTGCTGCCACAGCCTTGAGGCCCTACTGGGGCGGCGGATGCTGGGGCGGCTACCCCGGCTACGCCTACGCACCGGCGTATGCTACGCACCGGCGTATTCCACGACTACGGACCGGCCTATGATGCCGCACCGCTTATTCGGCATCGTGTGGTCACCGGTTATCGCTACGGCGCCAGACAAAAGTTTACCCGGCCCGCGTGGACGCTGCGCGTCTACGGGGGTGGGGACTCGCGTTCGCCGGCACTTACGGACTGGCGTCGCCGTGCGACCAGCGCGCCGGCCCAGGCTACCGCGATTACGATGACGATCGCGTCGTCAATCGGCGTCGCTAACGTTTGCACGACCCGCACCTGAACGAAGTGTGGTGCGATGATCGCGATGGACCAACAGTCCTGATCGCCATCACGCGGAGAGCTCGCAAGAACGCGTGTTATGCGGGCCTCGTCGGCGATGTACGTTTGGGAGCTGAAGGCGCAACAGTCGCTTTCCGGCATCAGATTCAGCGGAACCCGCTCGGCCTGGCGGTGCTTCAATCGCCATTGCCATTGCGATCACGCGATGCTGGGCTATCTGGCGGCTGCTGCGGCGCTTCGCGGGCGGTCTTACCGGCGGCGTGGTTCTTCTGGCGCGAGCTGGCGTGCCAGTGCGCCGCGCGCATGAACGCGCGCCAATACCGCCGCGCATTGCAGACGGTATCGAGCGCGGGAAGCCGCGTTTCTGCAACCTCCAGCCGCGCCAGCGCGCGGTGGCCAAACAGGTCGAGGTCGGGCCGATCATGCAGGGCGCCAACGTCGCTCGCCGACGATTGCGCAGAAATCCGTCCATCGGCCTTAGCCCGCCTCCCGCCCAAAAGCGGAAAAAGCAGCCCACGCCGCAGCTTCGGCATCCACATTTGAGCAAGGCGCGTCGGCCCGCTTCCGCCGTGACGGCGCGCTCGCGGTTAATCCTTACTAGACCATCCCGGCTGCAGCGCTCATTGGAGAAGCAGTCCGCCGCGCCGACCGCGAAGGCGTTGCGCAGGCGATCCGCCACCGGTAATTGTCGATGCTGGCGTCCGCCAGCGCGACGACGAATTCTCGCCGCCGAGCCGCCCGACCAGGTCTGCCAATCTGGCGCAGGCTTTGCCTGCGATCTGGCGCGAAAATTCGCCATATTGCCGCACTGTGGCCGCCTCATTAAAAGGCGGTGGTCCTCTCGATCAGCCCAACACGCCGCAAGTCGCGTGCCACGTCTGCGCCAAGCCGCGGCGACGTCCGAGCCGATCGGCCGCGTTCGCTGGATCGGGCTGGGCGCGGCCAAGCGCCGCGGCGCGGCGGACCAGCTCGCCCGTCAGCCAGGACCGCGGCCACGAACGCCAGTTGCCCGACCTCCACGCCGAGATTGAAGAACAACAGCGCGATGGGGATCGCATGATGCGGCAATCCCACCTCGGCCAGGGCGCCGGCAAAACCGAAGCCGTGCAGGAGACCGAAGCAGAAAGCAACGAGCCACGGCCAGCGCGCCGCCAGCGAAGGCGTCCCGCGCCGTGCATTCACGATCTCGACGGCGACCAGCACGATGCTGAGCGCGATGGCGGCCTCGACGGGCGGGCCCGGCACGTTGACCAGGCCGAGCGTCGCCGCGGCAAGCGTGATGCTGTGCGCAACGGTGAACGCCGTCACGGTGAGCGCAACGCGCCGCCAGTCGCGAACCAGGATCACCAGCGCCAGGACGAACAGCAGATGATCGAACCCGAACAGGATGTGCTCGATCCCGAGGCGCAGATAGGTCGCGGCGACTTCCCCGGCGCCGGGCGCGGCCTGGACGACGAACGTCGTCTTCGTCGGCGAGAGCCGCTCGGTCTGCGTGGCGCCGCCGAGGCTTTCGATCCGCACCAGCACGTCCGTGGACGTGGCCGACAAGCCTTCGATTGCAATGGTCTGTCCTGCGAGCCCGCCGTTGCGTCTGATCGTGCGGCGCTCGGTGTAGGCCCCGCCGTGGAAACGCGGCACGCGGGGGCGTCACGTCGTTCGTGCCTGTCGGGCAGATCGACGTAGATCGCCAGTCGCAAGTCGTCGCCCCGCGCCGGAATCTTGAACAGCAGGCTGTAGGTGTCGGACGCCGTCTGCCGCAGCTCCAGATAGCCTGGCCGGACTTCGTCCGATTGCGCCGAAGGGCGAGCAGCGCACCCAAAACGCCAAGCAAGTATCGCCAGGCGTCTCATCGCGCGCTCTCGGATGCCGCGGCCTTGGACGGCGTCTCCACCACGATCTGGTAGCGGTCGCGCAGCGTGCGATAAAGCTTCTGCTCAGCCTCGATCCGGCGCGCGTTCAGCCACTCCCGCTGCACGGCCTCCCGGACGCCAGCGAGCGGCGGCACGCTTCCCTTCGCTCGCTCTTCGACGAAGACGAAATGCAGCTCCGAAGCTCGACGGGATGGGCCCCTGCCAACGGCCCGGTTCCACGGCGGACAGCTGCTTGGCGAAGCCTTCGCCGAAAGTGCGTCGCGACGTCGCTTTGCGACATCTCACGAAACTCCTCGCCGAGCAGAAAGGGATCACCGATCGTGGCCGTGTCCACTTCGCGGCGCTCGCGCGGGCAAGTGTCTCTGCGATCTGCCGGGCGTCGCCGTCCAGCGCGCTGCCGCGCCGCGTTGCGCTCAAAAGACCTGACGGAATGTGAGCCGGTCCTCGGTCCGGAACCGTTCCGGATTGGATGCCAGGTAAGGCCGCGAGCTGCTTCGTCGCTCGGCTCCGCGGCAGCCGCGTCCTCGGCGAGGAATTCCATCTTCTGCCGCACGCGGCGGCGAATGACGACGTCGTCGCGGTCGAGGCCCGCCGCCCGGCCTTCGCGATAGAAAATCTCGTCGCGGATGTAGTCCTCGATGAGGCCTTGCAGCTCCTGCTCGGTCGGCGGGCGCCGCCAGGTGCGAGCGAAACCGTCGGCGAGGGTGGCAACGCGTGACGCCGAAACGACGATCTTCGCGGGCGCCTCGGCGTCCTTCTTGCCGACCAGGCTGAAGAGACCGAACAGGGCCGCCCCAAGCACGAGGAAATGCAGCAACGGCTCCCTCAGCAGCGGAAGCTTCAAGGCGTGTACCAGATCGGCGACGTGTAGGCGCGCTCGGTCGTCGTCATCGGCGCTTCGCTGGGCATCTTGACGCCGAAATATTTCGCATCATACGCCGTCCAGCGCGGCGTCGGGATTTCGATCACGCGCACGTAATAGAACGCGCGCAACGCCGGATCGAAGTCCGGGTCTTTCCAGACCGTGATCATCTCGCCCGCACCGATCGTGTTGGTCCAGGTCGCGTTGGCGACGTCCACCGTATTGCCCACGGACGTCCTGGCTGCGGCCATCGGCGTCGATCCGGCGCCCGCCGGAGACTGCCACGTCGTAGATGCGCTCCTGCGTCTGGCCGTCCTTGCCGAGCCAGCCCTTGATGATCTGGATGCGGTCGAGGTTCGCGCCGATCGGGTCCTTCAGCGCGGCGACGAGGAAGGTGGGCGACTTGCCCTGCGGCGCGGCGCTCAGGTCGCCACCCATCGGGACACCCTTGGTGTAGCCGACCCTGGCCGGCAGGCGGTCGTTCGCGTCGCCGGGCTCGAAGTCCCACCCGCCGAAGAAGCGCACGATCATGCGCGGGCCGGTGGTGGCGTAGGTCTCGCGGCGCTTCATGGCGTCGAAGATCGCCTCGCGCGTATTCTCGGTCGCCCACACGGCGGCATAGCCGGACGCCGTCGTCTCCCAGCCCATGATGACGGCCTTGTCGGTCTTGATGAAGGGATGCGTCGCGCGGTCCGCGCTTGGCTCGGAGGACGACGGTCTTGCCGAAGAAATTATCCTCCTCGACGGCCGCGAGGCCGGTGTGCGCATCGGTGCTGCCGACCAGGCCGAACTTGTAGGGATTCACCCCGAGCTCGGCTTCCATCTTGAGACCGTTCTTGAGCGCCGAACGTGCGTACTCGAATTCCAGCATCTCCGGCTTCTTGACCTCAGTGAGATCGAGGTTGCCCTTGTCCCAGCGCTCGAAGTTCGCGAATTCATCGTTGGGCGACAGAAACGGATGCGTCTCGCCGTCACCCTTGATCTGCGTGGCCTCGTACAGCGGCTCCCAGCGAACGCGGTTCTCGGCATATTCGCGGTCGATCCGTCTGCCCGGTGAACGACTCGATGATCGGGAACATGCGGCCGTTGCTCAGATTGCCGTTGTGCGCGAGCGCGAGGATTTCGGCGCCGGTCTTTTCTTCGACCATGGCCATCCACTTCCAGAGGTCGCGCGGATTGGGGCTGCCGAGCGGCGGCAGGGTCGTGAACGGCTCGACGAGGCTCGCCTTCGCGCCGCCGTCGCGCCAGATGACGTTGCGATGCAGATTGTTTCCGGCCGGCGTTCGAGGTCCACTCATAGCCGATGAAGGCGGTGAAACGGCCCGGCTCAGTTCGCCTCATCCGCCGCCTTGATCGATCTCGCGCCAGGCGCTGCGATAGGCGGGCGTGCCCGGAGTCGGGAAGCCTTTCGGCATCTGGCCCCTGCCGAAGCTGGTGATGATATCGACGGCGGCCTGCGCGCCTTTGCCGGAATTGATCTCGTCGTACCATTTCCGTCCCTGCGGCGTCGCCAGCAGGGCAGGATCGCCGCCAATCAGCTGCGGGAAAGAAGCCCATGCCGTCGGAGTGGTCGGACACCACCAGGAAATCGAGCGGCCGCGAAAGCTTGGCACGCTGCCCGCTGGAAGCGATGACCTCCTCGCCCTTGGCGAAGCGATAAGCGTCCTTCGGGCCGAGCCGAGCGCCGAACGCGCCCGCGTCCATCGAAAACGAGGTGTGCAGTGTGCGTGTCGCCGAAGTACGGCCGTGTCGGGAAATTGCGCCCCGCGTAGGGCGAGTAAGGCGGCTTGGCGGGAAACGCCTTCTCGGCCGCCTCCTTGTCGAGGCGTGCCAATGTCGGTTGTCACATCTTGCGCGGCGACCGACAGTAGCAAAAAGGCCCGCAGCGATGCCGTTGGCTAACGCACGGCCCAGGAGGTGGCGAACAGACGAGTCATCATCGGCGCCTCATCATTGGCCTTGGTGCGAAATTGCGTCCGACATCCGCGGACTCATCGGCACTTCATTCGGGCCCCAAGTGCGGACTTGAGTGGTCCCTCGCCCGGAACTTGCTCCTGACGCTGCTGCCCCATGCGCGCGAGCGTGGCGCATCGGGCCACTGAAAGCTGCAATGTTCCCTCGAACGGCCGGTCCAATTCCAGCACAAGAAAGATCGCCGCGAAACCGACGAGTGCGCATACCGAAAAGAACGCCGACGACCGTGGCGTTGAATGGCGGCGCAAAGAGCCGGAAACTCGCGAACAGAACCGTAAGCCAGAATACGAGGACGACCAGGAATGGCAGTGGCACGGTCCGGCTTTCCTGCTGCGCGGCGAGCAGCCAGCGTGTCTGGCCAGAGGTCCTGAAGATAGCTGCAGAGCTTGAGATTGGAGCCGGCGCTGCGTGTCGTTCCTGTGGCGAGAGCTTCTGGACCAGGCCGTAGACCGCGCGTGCCCTCTTGCCGTCGTATCGGACGCGGTCAACGAGGGCGTTTGAGACGAATCCTGCGGCCAGATGCGGTCGACCGCGGATGCCATGGTTGTGACGGAGCTAGATCGCGCGCGCCTCCGGCGTCCGGTCCATACTGCGCCAGCGCCGCGTCATCGACCAGGACGAACTTGGACGCGATCTGATCGAGCCCGTCACGCTGCGCATCGTACTGACTCTGGCCGAGGCGATGAGCAGGCCGAGGACCAGGAGCGGCCATCGTCGCCAGCAGGCCCATTCCGAGCCTCACCACTCCTTCCTGCAGATCGGCGTTGGGGGAGACCTGATCCCTCCGGCGGAGACGCGGCGGAGGAAGCATGCCGAACGGTTGCGCCGCCGGCCGCGCGAGGCGAAAACGATGCAGGCTGTTGCGATCCCACTCACCGAAACCCCAACGCGGAAACTCGAACAAGGCGGCGCAGATTGACTGCCGGTTGCGGATTGCTCCCCTCACGCATGCGTCGGTGTTGCAATCGAACCGCTGAGCGGTCGATGCCGGTGAGACGATCGCATTGGCGGTCGCGAGCACAGAAAGCGTCTGCACCAGCATCGACTTGCGCCCATGGCAAATGATGGTCTTCGAAGCATGTTGGCAGCAAATATGTTCAAGAATTTGCTCAAACCTTCCGAAAACGTCAGCTGACGCTGTCGCATCCGATAATGGCCGCCGGCGCATGACGCCGGCTCCGATTGCCGCAGGCCAGCGGGTCGCCTGCCGCGGCGCCCCGATCACGCCGCCGACTGCATCCGGCGCATGGATCATCGAGGGATATCGCGGCGCCTCGCTGCCGGAGCCGACTTCCAGCGGCGCGGCCCTCGACGCGATTGCGGCCACGCGCCTTGGCGAGCGAGAGAGCGCGCCTGGTCGGCGAGCGTGATCAGCTTGGCAGGTCCCTGCGCGGGATCGACGATCACCGAGACGCCGATGCTCGCGGTCGCGCGTGCAGCGCGCCTGAACATCATTGGCCAGCACCGTTCAGTTACGTATTGCTCATCCACCTATGAAGGTCTGTGGACACGCTTGGTCCTTTCGGCTCGGGCGTACCTTGAGGCGGCTTTCGCCCAGGGTGCCTCCTGGACGGCGGCGGCCGGGCGGATAGGCGAAGGTCTTCCCTTCTCGATAGTCGTTGGAGAGTTTGGATTGCGGATATTCATGCCTGGCACCCGCGTCGAGTCCCATTCCGGCCGATACGGACCGGTCGGGATTCAAGAGGGCGGTTCCGTCTTTGCGCTCTCGCCGGGAGGGGATCATTGCTCTGCCGCCGCGCGGCGCCGCCGGGCGAGGCCGTCGATCCGGAGCCGGTCCGCCCGAGCTCGATGACGTTGCCGGGCCGCAGGCCGCGGCCGCCGGCGACCGACCGGCTCGGAACGAGTGACGCGCGCGCGTCGGCTTTCTTGACGCTGACGAGCATCCCGCCGGGGTAGCGGTGAAAGAGGAGCCAGCGTCGCCGGCGTCCGCGGTATGGTCCTCGGACCAGATCGACTGGTTCCCCGGACAGCTCGATCTTGTACACGGTCTGTCCGCTGCCGGCGCCGGGCCCGCCGCGTGAAGGGAAATCAAGGCCGCGAGCAGTACGTTGCCGCCCACACGATAGAGTATACCGCCCGGCTGTGAAACGCCTCCCCCGACCCGGTCCACGGGCGCCGCGTCCGGGGCGGCCATAGAATGGGCGATTCCGATGAGCCTGGAAGGGAAAAGGTGCCGGCCGACCTCTCGGCCTCTGCGGATCCGGCGCGAGCCGAGAAGGCCCGGGGCATGCGCGGATGGCTGCTTCTGGCCGCGATTCTCATCGTCGCCGCCGGGAGCCGCCGCCTACTTCCTGGCCGGCCGGTCGCTGCGAGGGAAGTCCGTCGAGACCGTGGCCGCGTCGATCGTGACGCGAAGGGCAGGCCACGACGCTCCTCGTCGGCGACCGGCTACATCGAGGCCGAGCGCAAGGCGGACCTTTCGCCGAAGATCACGTCCCGCATCACGCAGTTGAACGTGACGGAAGGCACCCGCGTCAAGAAGGGGACGTCATCGCCCGGCTCGACCACACGGACCTGGACGCCCAGCTCGCCGACGCGCAGGCGCAGCTGGGTCAACGCGGAGGCGGAGCTCGCCCGGCAGAAGGCGCTCTTCGGGCCGAGGGCCTCGCGCCGCAGTCCACCGTGGACGTCGCGATCGCCCAGGAGGCCTCGACGCGCGCCGAGGTGCAATACGCGCGGGCGCTTCTCGACTACACGGAGATCCGGGCCCCGTTCGCCGGCGTCGTGACGGCCAAGCGCGCGTTCGTCGGCGAGGCGGTCTCGCCCTTCGGCTCGTCTCCTCCGGCGGCGGCTCCGGCGGCGCGATCGTGACGCTCGTCGAGTTCTCGAGCCTCTACGTCGGCGCCGACGTCAACGAGATCGAACCTGAGCAAGCTCGGGCCGAGCAGCCGGCGGAGATCACGCTCGACGCCGTTCCCGACAAGACGTACCACGGGCACCTGCGGCAGATCGTTCCCGCCGCCGGACCGCCAGAAGGGGACGGTGCGGGTGAAGGTGCGCGTTCGACGACGCCGACGAGAAGATCCTGCCGGACCTCTCGGCCCGCGTGTCCGTTCACCGCGGCGCCCACGCAGGGCAAGTCGCGCTGCCGCGCGTGCTCATCCCGAAGGCGGCCGCTGGCGACGGCGCGACGGCAAGACGGGGGTCTTCCGCATCGTCGAAGGGCGGGCGAAGTTTCAGCCCGTCGAGACGGCGGGCGACGTCCAGGGGCAGGTCGAGGTGACAAAGGGGCTGCAGGGGGAGAGCTCTGGTCTCGCAGCCGGACGAAGTCGGAGATCCGAGGACGGGAGACAAGGTCAAGGTCGAAGGAGAAGGAGCGGCCATGAACGAGCGCGCTGATCGAGATCGCGCACGTCGAGAAGGTCTACCACCGGGACGCCCTCGAGATCCCGGTCTTGAACGACGTCAACCTGAAGGTGCCGGAAGGGGAGTTCGTCGCGCTGATGGGCCCGTCGGGCTCAGGCAAGACGACGCTCTTGAACCTGATCGCCGGCATCGACAAGCCCACGCGCGGGCGGATCGTCATCGGCGGCCGCGACATCTCGCACGATGTCGCAGACGGAGCTCGCCCGCTGGCGCTCGAGCACGATCGGCTTCATCTTCCAGCTCTACAACCTGATCCCGGTCCTGACCGCCTTCGAGAACGTGGAGCTCCCTGCTCTGCTGACGAGCCTCGAAGGCGGAGCGGCGCAAGCACGTCGAGACGGCCCTGGCGATCGTCAACCTCTCCGACCGCATGGACCACTACCCGCGGCAGCTCTCGGGCGGGCAGGAGCAGCGGGTCGCGATCGCGCGCGCGATCGTGTCGGACCCGACGATCCTCGTCGCCGACGAGCCGACCGGGAGACCTCGACGCGAAGTCGGCCGAGGAGATCCTGCAGTCTGCCTCGAACCGCCTGAACGCAGGAGTTCAAGAAGACGATCGTGATGGTCACGCACGATCCGAAGGCCGCCAACCGCGCCCACCGCATGGTGCACCTCGACAAGGGCGTCTTCCACGCCGGAGGAGCTGACGAGGCGGGACGCTCATCGGCCGGGTCGGAGGGGCGAATGAAGTACCTTCCGCCTGATCTGGAGAAACGTCTTCCGCAAGAAGACGCGCACCGTCCTGACGACGAGCTCGATCGTCCTCGTCCTCGTCCTGATCGTCGTGCTCGTTGTCGCTGCTCGGGGCCATGGAGGCGGACCCGTCGGGAGGCAGGGGCTCCAACCGGATCGTCGTCCAGCACGCGACCGGCCTCGGCAACTTCCTTCCCCTCTCGCAGCGGCAGCGCATCGAGCAGATTCCCGGCGTCGTGGCCACGTCGCCCGAGATCTGGTTCGGCGGCGTCTACAAGGACGACAAGCCCGAGAACTTCTTCGGGCAGCTCTCGTGCGATCCGGACATCTATTTCTCGAAGATCTTCGACGACTCCACGATCGGACCCGGAGGTGGACAAGACCTTCCAGGCGAACACGGAACTCCTTCGTCGCCGGCAAGAAGCTCGAGGAAAAGTTCCACTGGAAGCCGGGCGACCACATCATCCTGCGCGGCACGTACATCCCGCTTGACGCTCGACCTCGTGTACGCCGGGAGCTACCGCTCAGGGGACGAATCGAACATCTTCTTCTCCAACGAGGTCCTGAACCAGGGCAAGTGGTTCGGCGCGAACAAGTACACCGGCCTCTACTACACGAAGATCGCCCGCGCCGAGGACATCCCGCGCGTCACGGCGGCGATCGACCAGATGTTCGAGAACAGCGACGCCCCGAGCGAAATCGATGACCGAAAAACAGTTCCAGCTCCAGTTCATGGAGATGATGGGAAACGTCAAGGGACTCATCCACGGGATCTCGATCGTGATCCTCTTCGCCGGTGACGCTGATCGTCGCCAACACGGTGGCCATGTCGGCGCGCGAGCGTGTGACCGAGATCGCCGTCATGCGCACGCTCGGATTCCGCCGGTCGCACATCCTGAGGCTTCATCCTCTCCGAGTCCGTTCTGATGTCGCTCCTCGGCGGCCTGCTCGGCGTGGTTCTCGCGAAGTACTTCTTCATCCCGGGCATGGTCAAGGGGATGGAAACATCGCCGATGGCGCCTTTCATGCTCAATTTCAAGGTACGTGGGCCGTCCTGGCGTCGGCGTTTGGCATCTCCGTCGGCGTCGGCGTGCTGCGCCGGCTTCGTCCCGGCGATCCGCTCCTCGCAGGTGAGGATCGTGGATGGGCTGCGGCGAGGTGGTGTGAGCGGACGATATGGCGATACCGCTGAAATACAGCTTTGCGGAACCTCTTCGTGAGGAAGGTCTCCACCGGAATGACCGTATTCGTCGTGTGCCTCGTCGTCACGGTCTTCCTGTTCGTGCTCGCGCTCTGGCAGGGGTGTCGCGGACGCTTTCCGTGACCGCGTCGAACCGCAACATCATCACGATGCGCGTGGGATCCCAGGCCGAGATGCAGAGCGTCGTGACGCGGGACGCGTACGAGATGATCCGCGCGCTGCCCGGAATCGAGAAGAGCCCGTCGGGCAAGCCGTACGTTTCGCCGGAGCTCATCAGCCTCGTCAACCTTCCCCGCGCGGACGGCCAGAACAGCGAATGTCCAGGTGCGGGGGATGGCCCCGATCGGCTTCGAGATGAGGCCGGGCGTCAAGATCCTGGACGGCCGGATGTTCACGCTCGGGACGAACGAGGCGCTTGTTTCGAAGAACCTCGCGTCCCGCTTTGCCGGGATGAAGATCGGCGACACGATCAAGACGGGCTCCTACCGCTGGGTGGTCGTCGGCCATTTCGACGCCTCGGGCTCCGCCTACGAGTCGGAGGTCTGGACGGACGCGAAGGACCTGCAGGGGCAGACGCAAGCGCCAGATCTTCTCCTCCGTGTTCGTGCGCACTGAGGCGACTCCGACGCGGCGGCCCGCTTCATCGAGCCGTCAAGGGGACCAGCGGCTTGAAGCTCGAGGGAAGACCGGAGAAGAAGTACTACGAAGAGCAGATGGTCACGGGCGCTCCGATCAAGATCCTCGCGATCCTCGTCGGCATCTTCACGGCCATCGGGGCCTCCTTCGGCGCGATGAACACGATGTACGCCCAGGTGGCCGCGCGGACTCGGGAGATCGGCACGCTGCGGGCCATCGGTTTCTCCCGCCGCTCGGTCCTCGCCGCGTTCATCTTCGAGGCCCTCCTCCTGTGCCTGATCCGGGGGCGTCATCGGGACGGCGCTCGCCTTCCGTCTCTTCAACCTGATGCCTGACCGAAGCCCACCGGCACGATGAATTTCCGCACCTTCTCCGAGGTGCTCTTCAACTTCCGCCTCACGCCGCCGCTCATGATCGGCGGCCTCGTCTTCTCCCTCGCCATGGGCCTGCTCGGCGGCTTCTTCCCGCCGCCCGCGCCGCCCGCCTGAAGATCATCAACGCCCTCCCGCGAGATCTAACGTCGACTCCGCGCTGCGGAGCGGACCTGGGCCCTTCTGGCCCACCGGCGATCGGCTCGGCTCGGATGCGGCCTCGACCGATCGCCTGGTCCGTCGCGCCTCTCGCGCTTCAGCGTCGCGGCGCGCCTCCCTCGGTTACTTCGGGAGACTTGGCGCGCCGCGGGTAATTCCTCACGCCTCTGAATATTTCTGGTGCCGCAATCGAACGACGAGGCAGACCTTGATCGCTCAACCGCGGGAGCGAGCGGGCTGCTACGGCACGCAGCTAGTCGACGGGGGAAGGGTTCCACGCGGCGGCGGCCGTCGGGGTCTTCGACGATGGTTCCCCAGGGCACGCGGGGGTCGTGTTCGAAGACGCAGAGCCACTGGTCGCGGACGGCCTGGGCGAGGAGGCGTTTCTTGTTCTCGATAGAGGTCGATGGGGTAGAGGTCGTAGGCCATGATCCAGGGGATGGGGACGTGCGCGCTCGTCGGGAGGGCGTCGGCGAAGTAGAAGAGGGTGCGGCCGCCCGAGTCCACGCGGATCGCCTGCATCCCGCGTTGTGGCCCCGGATCGGAACGGCGGTGATCCCGGGGCGGATCTCCTTCGCCGGAAACCGTCTCGAGGCGTCCGCCACGGCGGCCCAGGGCTCCCAGTCCTCGGGCCGGTACGAGGCGCGGTCGCGCTCGTTCGGCGCGCGGGCGTGCGCGAGCTCCGTCTGCCTGGACGTAGAGCGTCGCGTTGGGGAAGGTCGGGACGGCCCGCCCGCCTTCGAGGCGCGTGGCGCCCCGGCGTGGTCGAAGTGGAGATGCGAAAGGATGAGCGCGTCCACGTCCTCCGGCCGTACGCCGAGACGTTCGAGCGAGCGGGGGAGCGTCGTCGCGTGATCGATCGCGTAAAGGGCCCGGGACTTTTCGTCCCACCTCTCGCCGAGGCCGCTCTCGATGACCGCCGTGAAGCCGCGCCCCACGCAGAGGCAATTGGTCGCGAGCGCGATCCGGTTCTTCTCGTCGGCGGGGAACGGCCGCTCCCAGAGAGGACCTTCAGGGACGACGCCGAACATGGCGCCCCCGTCGAGCCGGAACGCCGCGTCAGCGTGACGATGTGGACGTCCAGAGAACCCAGGCGCATGGGAGGAATTGTATGTGCCGGTGGCTTACGATTCGCCGGATGCGCCTCCAGTTCTACGGCACGAAGGGTTACGTCGAGGAAAAATCGCGCGCACTCCGGGCACTCGGCGTTCACGCTCGAGCGGAGGGATACAAGCTTCTCTGCGACTTCGGCCAGAACCGGAAGGGCCTCCTGAACTACCATCCGGCCCGACGCCGTCTTCGTCTCCCACGCTCATCCCGATCACGCGTGGGGCCTCGAGGAAGGAACGGACGCCCCCGTCCACGCGTCCGCCATCACGCACGCGATCACGAAGAGACCTGCCGATCAGGAACCGTGTGACACTCGAACCGGAGAAGTCGGTGACCGCGGGCCCCTTCCGTCTGACCGCGCTTCCCGGTCGTCCATTCGGTGCGCTGCCCGTGCGTCGCCGCGCGGATCGAGTCTCCGGGCTTCGTCCTTGTCTATTCCGGCGACATCATTGCGTTCGAGCGTCCGGAGGCGGCGCTCGCCGGAGCCGATCTCTACATCGAGGGACGGTTCGACGCTCAAGGAGCTCGCTCGTGCGCCGGCACGCGACAGGAGCCTTGATGGGCCATACGACGGTGCGCGCGCAACTCACCTGGCTCGCGAGGTTCGGGATCGGCCGCGCGATCTTTTCCCACTTCGGCTCGGGCCCGATCGCGATGGGAGAGCCGGCGCTGAAGGAGGCCCTGGCGGAGCTCGCGCGGGAGAAGGCGCCCGAGTCTCGGGTCTCCGCCGCGCGCGATGGCTTGAGACTAGAGCTTGGGGCGGACTGACTCGGGTCCCCGGTCCGTGGTCCCTGGTCCTAGTCGTGGACTGATTCTGACCAGGACTAGGACCAAGGACTAAGGACTCGACCTATCCCCCGCGGGTCGTTTCGTGTGGCGTGCAGAGGAGCCGGCGGTGAGATCCGTGAGCCTTCCGATCCGGCCTGGCCGGTCGCCCAGAAGGTAGGCGGCAAAAGCGGCGGCGGCGGCATCGAGCCCTTCCGCCTGGCCGGTGGACCACGTCGTCGGAAGATCGACGCCCCTGAGCGCGGAGGACCTCATAACGCCGCCTCGCCGCCGCGGGGCCGTCTTCCGGATTCGCCTCGGGCCTGACGCCCCAACTCTTCCAGAGGAGGTCAGGGGCTGACCAGTGCCACGTCGGCCTGCCGCGGATCCTCTCCGAGAAGGGAAAACCCCGCGCGCGGAGCGAATCGAGGAGCGCCCGCGCATCGGAATCCGTGGCGCCGAGCGCGAGCATGAATCCTCGCGCTCGACCTCTTCGGGCAAGAGATTGGCCGCGCCCGGATCGTAACTCCAGTCGCTCAACCGGCATCGGCGCCAGCGGTCCATCACCGCAAAGGGTCAGGGGTTGTCCGGCTGCAGCCGGCCCGGCGGAACACAGGCCGGCGAACCAGGGGCGCATCGCGGGCGGCAGGGGCTCCCGGGCGGCACGTCGGCGCGCCGCCGCCCGCTCTTCTGCGCGAGCCGCTGCAGGCCATCGTAGGCCGCGTACTTGAAGCTCTTCCGCCAGGGTCGGGTAGTTGAAGACCGCGTCGATGAAGGCGTCGATCGTGCCTCCCGACGAAAGCACGAACATGGGGATGTGGATGAGCTCCGTGGCGTGCTCGCCAGAGGATGTGCAGCCGAGAGGAGCCTGCGGGTCTTCGGGTCGAAGAGGATCTTGACGAAGCCGTCCGCGTCTCCGGTGATCTGGCCGCGCGCGTTGTTCTCGAAACGCGCGCGCCCGACTCGTAGGCGATCCCGCGCGCCTTCAGGTCCTGTTCCGACGGGCCGATCGTCGAGATCTCGGGGATCGAGTAGATCGCCGTACGGCTGGAAGGCGGCAGACGCTCGTCTTGAAGGCGATCTGAAACGCGTGGCACATCGCCACGCGCCCCTGCTCCATGGCGGTCGCCGCGAGCGCGGGTGCGCCGATGACGTCCCCGGCCGCGTAGATGTTCGGGACGTTCGTCTGAGAAGTGCTCGTTGACGGGGCATGCGGCCCTGATCCGCTGACGGCGACACCGGCCGCCGCAAGGTTCAAGTCCGCCGTGTTTCCCGGAGCGCCCGGCCGAGAAGAGCACCTTGTCGGCTGCGAAGCGCTCGCGCCCGGGACTTGAGCTTCAGGCGCAGGCGCTTCGGTCTTCACCCGGCATCCGCTCGACGGACTCCACGGCGTCCCCCAGCAGGACTTCCGCGCCCATTCTCCCGAGCGAGAGCTGCAGCGCCGAGGAGAGCCTCGTCCACGCCGCCGAGCAGCCGGTCTCGGCCCTCGACGAGCGTCACCCGGGTTCCGAGGGCCGCGAAGAGACAAGGCGTACTCGGTCCCGATGCACGCCGCCGCCGACCACGGTCAGCGTCGTGGGAACCCGATCGAGGTCCAGGATCCGGTCGCTGTCCACGAGGTCGAGGTCGCGCATCGCGATGCCGGGCGGCGGGAAGGCGAGACGAGCCCGTGGCGATGAGAAACGCGTGCGCGGAGCAGCGCGCAGGACCGCGCCGTCCGCGCCGAGCACCGCCACCGTGGTCGCGTCCTCGAAGCGCGCGTTGCCGCGCGATGAGCGCTCGATCCCAGTGCCGCTGGAAGTTGCGTTCGATCTGGCGCGGTCTGGCGGTCCGGTCACGTCCTGAGGCGGCCGACGAGCTGGCGCAGGCTCTTCTTGCGGTCGAGGCGGAGGCTCATACCGTAGAGCTCACGTCGCCGAAACCCCGTCAGGTAGAGGGCGGTCTCCCGGAGTGTCCTCGACGGGAGAGTGCCTGTGTAGTTCCGAGGCGCCTCCGACGCGCGGCGCGCGCTCGATCAGGGCGACCTTTTGCCGAAACTAGGCGGCCTGGGTGGCCCCTCTTTCGCCGGCCGGACCGGAGCCGACGACGACGAGATCGAAATGCCGGTTCCGGGCGTCAGGAAGCCGAGCTCTAGTTCCTTCGAGGCGCGCGGCGCGGCGCATCGAGGCGAGAGCATCCAGACGAAGAGGGCGGAGAAGCCGATCATCGCGCCGAAGAAGACGCGCCTTCGTCAGGCCGTCCATCAGGATCTTCCCCTGCGGGTTGATGACCGTCTGCGGGATGAAGCGAGGCGGTGACGCGCGGGCGCAACGAAGAAGAGGAACGGCATCAGGACCGCGGCGAAGAGAGCATAGCGCGGCCGACATCCGGGCGCGGCGCTCGGGGTCCTCGACGGCGGCGCGGAGGAAGAGACACGCGGCGTACAGGAAGATCAGGAGGAGGAAGGAGGACTCCGCGCGGGTCCCAGTTCCAGTAAGAGCCCCACATGATCTTGGCGAAGAGAGAGCCGGTCACGAGGGCGAGGACCGCGGAAGAGACAGTCCCAGGCGCACGGCCGCCGCCGCGACGTCGTCGTGCCGCGGGGTTGCGGCGCGCGAGGTAAGCCGCCGAGTAAGCCCGCCGCGACGAGGGAAGCGCGAGCGCCGAAGTCCAGGCGCACGGAACGTGAAAGAACACGATCCGCGAGGACTCGCCGATGAACCCCTGCGCGGGAGCCCGGCCAGAGGAAGCGCGCCAATCAATGATTGCGGCACATGTAGGAAGGGACAGAAGGAACTTGAGGATCTCTCATACGCTTCGAGTCACCGAGTCTCTGATTTTGATCTTTCATCTTGGATCACGGTTGTGCCGTTGCGAGTGTAGCCGGGAGACAGTACGGTCGTAATCCAAAATCAAATCTAAAATCCGCAAGTAGCATCAGTCTTCCCACGCCGCCGATCGCCAGCAGGTAGGCCGCGCAGGTCGCGGCGCCGTCAGTAGGCGACGATGACCCTGCAGCGGCCGTCGAGGGAGGCGGCCGCCCGGCGGCTCTCGGCGGTCGCCGCGATCGCCGAGAGAAGAAGCGGCGAGCAGAAGCAGGAAAAGACACCACGACGAAGAGGACGTTCGTCCGGGAGGCGCCCGGGCCACGAGGGCCGCCGGGAACGATCGAGACGACCGAGCGAGGCCGTAGCCGCGCGAGGAGCCAGGACCGCAGCCAGCGCCGGCCGCGCGATCCGCACCCGCCACTCGAGGAGGACCGAGAAGCGCCGGGACGGCGATGAGCGGCGATCGCCAGGGAAGAGGAGGTAGTTGAAGAGTGTCTTGCCCGGCGAGCGTCAGCGAAGCCGGCGCGACTTTCCAGACGCGTAGGCGGTGCCCGGTCTCCTCCTCGCGCGACGAAGGCTCCGCGGCAGCCCCGTGGCGGCGCAGAAGAAGAGGAATGATCCAGAGGAGCGCCGAGCAGACGCCGGTCTCTCGCTTCCGGCAGGCAACCCGAACGGCCCGATCCGCGAACGAAACGAGGGTGACGGCCGTCGCAGCGAAGAAGAAGATCGAAGCGCGATCAGCGACTTCGCCGCCGCAGCTCCTGCGCCGCGTCCTTGGCGCCAGATGGCCCAGCGCCGCGACCGAGCCGAGGAAAGGCCGGAGACGGAAGACGGAGAGGAAGACGGCGCCGCGCCTGGGGATGTGGAGCGCGTCTCGTTCGCTGGCACTTCGGCTTCGGGCCTACCGTCTAAGTCTACCGATTCCCCGACTCGATCGTCTGGTCGGGCGCTGGAAGTCCGCGCGAGCTCGTTGGAGGCCGAAGACGATCTCCGCCGCCGTTGCGGCGTCGACGACGGCTTCGACGATCGCCCGGCCGCCCGGATCGAGGTTCGATCATCGGCTCGTCCAGGACGCAGAAGACCGGCGGGATCGAAGAGGAGGGCAGAACGCGATCTTGCAGCCGTCTGTTTCATTCCAGTCGAAGTAGACGCCGACGCGTCTCGTCCATGGCTCCGGCCAGGCCGACCTCCAGCCCGAGGCGGCCGCGCGAGATCTGCGGCGCTCGCGCGGCCGGCCGCCGCGCGGGAGAGGAAACGCAGGTTCTCCACCGCCGAGAAGTCTTCGTAGAACGCGAGGTCGGGTCCCGACCAGCCGACGGCCAGCGGCGCTCAGTCGCCGGAGAGCTCTTCTATCGGCCGCGCCGGACAGGGATCGAGCCCGGCGCCGGGCTGCGCGAGCGCCGCGAGGATCTTCAGCGAGCGTCGTCTTGCCGCTCCCGTTGCGTCCCTTCACCGGCGAGCGAGCCCCGCGCCCGGCGCTGGAAGGAGAGGCCGGAGAAGAGGGGGGCCGGCGAAGGCCTTCGCGCAGCTTCCCGGGCCTCGAGAGTCGATGCGGGCACTCGGCGTGGCAAACGTGAGCGGGATTCAACACTGGAATGTCCGGGTTCGAAGGCATGGTCTCGCGGCTTGAAAGGGGTGTTTCCGCTTCTATATAGATCCCGCCGATTCATGTTTCACTCGGTCGTTGGCGTGCGGCGCGTCCGGATGGGCGCTGACAGGCGCCGGACAATCGACAGTGATGCTCGAAGGAGTTTCGATGTTCAAGCGGGTGCTTTACGTTCTCGTTCTGCGTCGCTTTCGCCTCGTGGCCTTCTCCGCCTGCGGCGTGGCAAGCGGAAGACGACGCGCGAAGAGGAGGCGGCTCAAAGCGTCGGCGACGGCACACGCGGCGGCGAAGCGCTCCGGCGGCCGCGGCCGCGGCGGCTCCGCGGCCGGCAGGCGCCGCCACGGTCACGCGGCAAGGTCACCTTCGACGGGCGCGGCGCCCGGCGATGCAGCAGATCAAGATGGACGCCGACGCCTACTGCAAGGCGAGCACACGCGAGCCGGTGTACGCGCAGGAGGTCGTCGTCAACCCGAACAAGACGCTGCAGTGGGTCCTCGTCTACGTCAAGGAAGGCGTCACCGGCACCTATCCGCCGCCGACGGACGCCGGTCACGCTCGACCAGCACGGCTGCCAGTACCGCCCGCACATCTTCGGGATCCAGGCCGGCCAGCCGCTGAAGATCCTCAACAGCGACGGGACGCTCCACAACATCCACGCGCTGCCGAAGAACAACGCCGAGTTCAACATCGGCCAGCCCTTCCAGAAGATGGAGACGCTGAAGAAGTTCGACAAGGCCGAGATGCCGGTCCGCTTCAAGTGCGACGTGCACAAGTGGATGGGCGCCTACTGCGGCGTCTTCAACCACCCCTTCTTCGCGGTGACCAACGACCAGGGCACCTTCGAGATCAAGAATCTGCCGCCGGGCAACTACGTCGATCGAGGCCTGGCACGAGAAGTACGGCGCGCAGACGCAGAACGTGACGGTCTCCGGCAGCGGAGTCGAAGACGGTCGGACTTCATCGTTCAAGGGATAGGCGGACTGAGCCGCGTGACTCACAGCGCGGATCCTCGGACGCCGCTCCTCGTGCGCTGTGTCTTCGCGCGCGATTCCGGCGGCCTGCCGCGGCGCTGCCACGCTGGCTGAAGCTGCCGGAGCGGGTCTCGAGCTACAGCGGCCGCGATCGGACGGGCTCTTCCACGCTGATCCTCTGGATCACGGGCATCATCTTCGTGATCGTCGAGGCGCCTGCTGCTTCTTCTTCCTCTGCAGGTACCGGCACCGGGAGGGCCGCGCGCGCACTACACGCACGGCAACAACCGCGTCGAGGTCGATCTGGACGATCGTCCCGGCCGTCATCTGCGTGGTGCTCGCGCTGCTCGTCGCGCCGCATGCTGGGCGGAGATCAAGCAGCACATGCCGACCAGGACGCCGTGCCGATCGAGATCGACGGCGAGCAGTTCGCCTGGAACATCCGCTACGCGGGCGCCCGACGGGAAGTTCGACACCGCCGACGACGATCGTCACCCTGAACCAGCTCCACTTCCCGGTCGGGCAAGCCGGTCGTCGTCACGCTGCCGCTCGAAGGACGTCATCCACTCCTTCTTCCTGCCGGAGTTCCGGGTCAAGCAGGACGCCGTGCCCGGGCATGACGACGCGGATCTGGTTCGACGGCACGCGCGGTCGGGCACTGGGACATCGCGCTGCGCCGAGCTCTGCGGGCTCGGGCACTACCGCATGAAGGGCTTCGTCACCGTCGACACGCCGGAGGACTACGACGAAGTGGCTGACCGGAGCAGGCCGCGCAACGGCCGGCCGCCGGAGGCCAGCGCCGCCTCCGCCGCCCAGGAGCACCAGCGCTCGTCGAGCACGACGCCGGAGCGACTGCGCCGCGCAGGCGCTTCGAGCCGTCGCGCATCGCGCCGAGCACGTCCCGGCGTCCACCCGGCGCCGACCTCCTTCTGGCGCAAGTACGTCTTCTCGCTCGACCACAAGGTCATCGGCAAGCAGTACCTCTTCTACGCGCTCTTCATGCTGGTCGATCGGCGGCCTGCTCGCGAGCCTCGTGCGCTGGCAGCTCGCGTGGCCGGGCAGGCCGATCGCCGTTCATGGGCAAGCTCGCGCCGGAGGGGATGCCCGGCGGCCAGATGCTGCCCGAGTTCTACAACTCGCTCTTCACGATGCACGCGACGATCATGATCTTCTTCGCGATCATGCCGATCCTGATCGGCGCGTTCGGCAACTTCGTCGTGCCCGATCCAGATCGGCGCCCGCGACATGGCGTTCCCGACGCTCAACATGCTCTCGTTCTGGACGGCGGTGCCGGCGGCGGTCATCATCATCTGGTCGTTCTTCGTGACCGGCGGCGCGGCGCAGTCGGCGGCTGGACGTCCTACGCGCCGCTCTCGGTCGATCCAGCCGCGGGGCCAGACGCTCTGGCTGCTCTCGCTCCTGATCGCTCGGGCTCTCGTCGCTCCTGACGTCGGTCAACTTCATCACGACGATCATCAACATGCGCGCGCCCGGCATGACGCTTCTTCCGGCTGCCGCTGACGGTCTGGGCGCTCTTCATCACGGCGATCCTGCTGCTGCTCGCGCTGCCCGGTGCTCTCGGCGCGCGCTGATCATGCTGCTCTTCGACCGGATCGCTCGGCACGACGTTCTTCCTGCCGGCGGGACTCGATCGTCTCCGGGCAGCCGTGGACGAACGCCGGCGGCGGCCAGGCTGCTCCTGTGGCAGCACCTGTTCTGGTTCTTCGGGCACCCCGAGGTCTACATCATGATCCTGCCCGCGATGGGGATCGCCTCGGAGATCCTGCCCGTCTTCTGCGCGCAAGCCGATCTTCGGCTACCGCGCGATGGCCTACTCGATCATGCGGCATCGCCGGGCCTCGGGCTTCATCGTCTGGGGCCACCACATGTTCCAGAGCGGCATGAACCCGATCCTCGGCACGACGTTCATGATCTCGACGATGGTCATCGCCGTGCCGTCGGCCATCAAGACGTTCAACTGGCTGGGCACGCTCTGGGGCGGCAACATCCACTTCACGACGCCGATGCTGAACGCGCTCGTCGCTTCGTCGTCGATGTTCGTCATCGGCGGCCTGTCGGGCATCTTCATGGCGTCGACGCCGGTCGACATCTTCATCCACGACACGTACTTCATCGTCGGCGCACATCCACTACGTGCTCTTCGGCGGCTCGCTCTTCGGCGCGTTCGCCGGGCTCTACTACTGGTACCCGAAGATGTTCGGCCGGATGATGAGCGAGACGCTGGGGCAAGATCCACTGGGCGCTCACGTTCGTCTACGTTCAACCTCGTCGTTCTTCCCGATGCACTTCCTCGGGATGCGCGGGCATGCAGCGGCGCATCTACGACTACTCGCAGTACACGCACCTGAAGGGCCTGCAGCCGATGAACCAGTTCATGACGATCTCGCTCTTCGTGCTGGGCATCGGCGCAGATCATCCTGGTCCTGCAACTTCTTCCTCTCGATGCGGCGCGGCAAGCTCGCGGGCCACGAACCCGTGGCACGCGAACACGCTCGAGTGGCAGACGCTCCTCGCCGCCGCCGCACGAGAACTTCAACGGGCGCGGTGCCGACGGTCTACCGCGGGCCGTACGAGTACAGCGCGCCCGGAGCGCGGCACCGACTACTGGCCGCAGAACGAGCCGCCGACCGGGGCCGCGACGCCGGCGCAGTCCGACGCACCATGCCTGAGCGCGCGGTGCACGGGCTCCAGCTCTCGCCGTGCTCGCGGCTGGCGGCGACGCGTCCTGCTGATCGTCGCGGGCGGGCTGGTCACCTCGACCGAGTCGGGCCTCTCCGTGCCCGACTGGCCCGCACCTACGGGCGAGCATGTTCACGTTCCCGCTCTCGAGTGGTCGGCGGCATCTAGTTACGAGCACGCGCACCGGCTGGTCGCCTCGGCGCGTCGGGATTCTGACGGTCATCCTGGCCGTGGGCTCTGCCGCGCGCGAGCCGCGGCGTGGGTCAGCGCCTGGGCTACGCTGGCGCTCGCCGCGGTCGTCGCCGCAGGGCCTCCTCGGCGGGCCTGACGGTGCTCTTTCCTGCTTCCGACGGCGATCTCGGTGGCGCACGCATGCCTGGCGCAGACGTTCTTCTGCCTGGCTGGCGTGACGCTCGCCGGTCGTGACGTCGCCGCGCGCTGGCGACGCGGACCGCGCCCTTCGGCCGCGCAACCCGTCGCGCCGGATGGCGCCGCGACGCGCGGCCGTCGATCTTCCTGCAGCTCCTCGATCGGCGCGGTGATGCGCCACACGAAGGCCGGCCTCGCGATCCCGGACTTCCCGCTGGCGCTCGGCCGCCTCGTGCCGCCGATCTCGTCCTTTCCGGTCGGCGATCCACTTCGCCCACCGGCTCGGGGCGCTCGCCGTCGCGGCGTCGTCGCTCGCCTGCGCGATCCGTGGCGCTCCGCGCTCCGGCGCCGGGCTTCGAAGCAGACGCGCCGTTCTGCTCGTCGCTGCTCGTCGCCGCTCAGATCGCGCTCGGCGCGCTCGACGGTCCTCTCGCGGAAGGCCGTCGCCGTGACGACCGCGCACGTCGCGACCGGCGCGCTGCTGCTCGGCACGGCGCTCTGCTGCGCTTCACGCTCGGCGCTCGCTCGCGGCCGAACGACGGCGTTGCGGACGCGCGCGGCGCGCAGCTCGCCGGACGGAGGCGATCGCGTGAGAAGCCGGCGTCACCGCCCCGGCCGCCGTCTCCGACGCGCGTCTCGCGGCGATCTCCTGGAACTGACGAAGCCGCGCATCACGACGCTCGTGCGTCGTGACCGCCGGCGGTCGGGCTACGCCGTCGGCGCGCCGCGGCTTCGATCCGCCGCTTTCGTGGCGCTTCTCATCGCGGCACCGCGCTCGTCGCGGGCGGCGCCTCGGCGCTTGAACCAGTACGCCGGGCGGGACGCCGACGCGCGGATGCAGCGCACGGCCCGCCCGATTCCCGCCGGGACGCGTGGCGCCCGCCGAGAGCGCTCGCGTTCGGCCTGGCGCGTCTGCGGGCGCCGGGCTCGTCGCTGCTCGCCGCGATCAACGGCGCTGACGCGCGCTGCTCGGCCTCGCGGCCGCTCGCGAGCTACGTCCTCGCCTACACGCCGCTGAAGCGGGTCACGTCGCTCTGCACGGTCGTCGGGCGCGATTCCCGGAGCCCTGCCGCCGCTGATGGGATGGGCGGCGGCGCGCGGGCGCGTCGACGCCGGCGGCCTGGGCGCCTCTTCGCGATCCTCTTCCTCTGGCAGCTCCCGCACTTCCTCGCGATCGGCTGGATCTACCGCGAGGACTACGCCCGCGGCGGCTTCCCGATGCTGACCGTCTCGGACGCGACGGGCGCTCGACGGGCGGCAGATGATGCTCTACACCGCGGCGCTCACTCCCGGTGACGCTCGCGGCCGGAGCTCCTGGCGTCGGCCGGCACGGGGCTATCTCGCGGCGCGCTCGCGCTCGGGCTCCATCTTCTCGGGGCGTCGACCCTGCGTTCGCGCTGGACCGCGATCGGTCGCCGGCGGCGCGGTGTCTCTTCCTCGTCTCGGTCCTCTATCTGCCGGCCCTGCTGGGTCTGCATGGTGTTCGACCGGTGAGCCATGGGCACGGCTGGAGAACCGCGCGGACTGCTCCTGGTTGCTGGCGCTGATGCATCGCGCGGCCTCTTCGTCCGGCTCGATCCTGTTCATCCTGTCGCGGGCGCATCTGACTGATCAGCCGGAACGAGATGTCATCGAGCGCCAGACGCGAGCACAAGACGCCCAACTACATGGCGCATCTTCTGGTGGCTGTGCGGCGTTCACGGTCGATCGAGGTCGCCTACTCCTCGATCCTGCCGCACACCCGAAGCTCGTCCTGATCCTGCGGGCTCGTCGGGCTTCGCGGTCGATCAAGGCGGCGCTCGTGGCGCTCTACTTCATGCACCTGAAGTTCGAGCGCAAGAGCGCTCGGCATCATCTTCGGCTCGACGCTGATCCTCGGCGTGATCCTGGTGTCGGTCGGGATCGGCGGAGCACTGGTCCTGCCGAGAGCCAGTAGGAAGGAGACGTTGGACGACGACCGAGCGACATCGCTGTCGCGCACGCTGGCCGCTGGCCGTCGCACGGGCACGCGGAGGAGGAGTACCACACGACCGGGATTCCCCACGACAAGATGGGGATGTGGGTGTTCCTCTGCTCCGAGGTGATGTTCTTCACCGGGCCTGATCGGGTCCTACATCGTGCTGCGGTTCGCCACGCCGCTCTGGCCGGCCCCGGCGTCGGTCCTGAACATCCCGCTGACGGCCGGCGAACACCGTTCATCCTGATCTGCTCGTCGGTGACGATGGTCAGGCCCTCGGCCGCCGTCAGCCGCGGCGACATCCGGAAGTTGAACTCTTCCTTTGCCTGACGCCTTCTCGGCGGCGCGATCTTCCTCTCGATCAGGCCGTCGAGTACTGGAAGCTCCTCCACGAGAGCTTCAACCCGCACGTCTGCGCTCTTCGGGTCCGTGTTCTTCACGACGACGGGGTTCCACGGCTTCCACGTCTTCTGCGGCGTCATCTGCATCGCGTTCGTGACGGGCAAGGCCTTCCTCGGGAAATACACGCAGGCCCACCACCAGGGGATCGAGACGATCGGCCTCTACTGGCACTTCGTGGACCTCGTGTGGATCGTGCTGTTCACGATCATTGTATCTGATTTGGAGGCGAAGGCGAAAGGCGAAGGACGGATTCCACTCGCTGTCATCCTGAGCGAAGCGAAGGATCTGCGTTCGCTCGCTCAGCGCCGGTCTTCCAGAGATTCTTCGTCGCTGCGCCCTCAGATGACAGGCGCGTAGACAGTGTTCCGCCTCACCCGGACCTGCCCGCGTTGAACGCGATGCCTGAACGCGGCGAGCGCGCTCTTTCTGCTGCTCGCGTATCGGGCGATCCGGCGCCCGGAGATCGAAGCGGCACCGCGGCGCTGATGCTCGCCGCGGCGACTCACGTCGGCCGCTGTTCCTAGCCTGCCTATCTGACCTACCACGCGCCGTCGGCTCGGTGCGTTTCACCGGGCAGGGCCCCGTCCGGACGATCTACTTCGCGATCCTCATCTCCCACACGATCCTGCGCCGTGACCGTCCTGCCGCTCGTCCTGCGGACCCTTTACCTCGGGCTGCGGCGTCGGGACGGACAGCACCGGCGGCATCGCGCGGTGGACCTTCCCGCATCTGGCTCTACGTCTCGGTGACCGGGCGTCATCGTGTTACCTCATGCTCTACCGGCTTTACCATCCGGACCGGTCCGGTAAGATGCCGCCGGATGATGCCCTTCCGCCCGGATCGCGCTCGTCGTCGTGCTCTCGCCGCCGTGCTCCGTGCCGGCGTTCGCCTCCCGCGTGCCCGCTCTGCAAGGATGCCAAGGCCGACACCGACTACGCATGGGCGGCACGGCCTCGCTGCCCACTGGCTTCTATTACTCGATCCGTCGCTGATGGTCTCGGCCGCTTGCGGTGGTCGGCAGGCTCATCTTCCGGATCTGGCTAGCACGGCGCCGCCTGGCGCTCGACTGCGGCGGCTGAATCCCTTGCCGCGCCCGCTGGCGCTGAGCTCGTGCCCGACTCGCGCGGAGCGCAGCCCTGAAGCGGCTCGCGGCCCTTCTGCTCCTCGCCCTCTCCGCAGCCTCGCCGCTCCTCGCCGGTCTCGCCCGAACTGGACAGCTCTTCTCTCGCTCCGTGGCCGGGGCCGTCGTCGAGGAGTTTTCTTCGAGCGGCCTGACACCGAGAGGGCTCTCCCTGTCGTTGATCGACCTCTCCGCGCCCGGCCGGCCTTCCGGGTCGTTCCGTGGCGGAGTCGCTTCTATCCGGCATCCGTCATCAAGGCGTTCTTCCTGGCCTACTACGAGTCGCGCAAGGAGGCGGGGAAGGTCAAGGACACGCCGGAGCTCGTCCGGGCCGTCAGGACATGATCACGGTCTCTCTAACGACGCGACCGGGTTCGTCGTGGATGTCGATCACCGGCACGACGTCGGGCCCGGAGCTCTCGGGGCGGGAGTGGGAGCAGTGGAAGGAGCGGCGAAACGCCGTCAGCCGCTTCTTCGCGGCGCGAGGATTCTCGGCCATCAACGCCAACCAGAAGACGTTCTGCGAGGACGCCTACGGACGCGAGCAGGCCTTCCCGCGACGGCGGCCGGAACCGCAACCGGCTGACGACCGACGCCGTCGCCCGCCTCTTCAAGGAGATCGCGCGGGGCGAGATCGCGGGCCCGGCCGGCACGCAGGAGATGCTGACTCTCCTCTCCCGCGATGTCACGCCGGTCAAGCCCGCTGACGACCTCGAGCTCGAGGACGCGCGCCTGGCGGGCCAGAGACTTCCGGCAGGCGCGCGCGTCTGGTCGAAGTCGGGAGACGCCTACGACGTCCACCACCTCGTGGCCCGCGTCGCGCTGCCCAGCGGATCGGACTTCGTGCTCGCGGTCTTCACGAAGGGCGTCAAGACGGTGCCCGGCGTAATCCCGAGCGTCTTCGAAAAAGTCGGTGCCCGGCTACGCGGCGTCGCCGCGGATCACGGCGCGATGAGCAGGAAACGGTAGACGGAAGAAGTCGTGACGCTCCTTCCGGGCCTCAGTCTTCCGTTCTCCGTCTCTCGTCTCCCGGCTCCGGCGATTCCCTCACGGATCGTCCCGCGTCGTCGGGCAGTCGTGGCGCTGCACCGCGCGACGGTCAAGGTCGAGCGCTCTGCACTTCGAGCATTACCTCGGCCTGCGGGCGCGGGGCGTGCCGATCTCTCTTCGCGCTGTGGCACGGCCGGATGTATCCTGTCGATCCAGGCGCACCGCGGCGAGGGGATCGTGACGATGGCGTCGCAGTCGAAGGACGGGAGATCATCGCCGGCTGGCTCGAAGGCAACGGCTATCTCGGTCGTGCGCGGCTCGACGACACGGGGCGGCGGCGAGGCCCTGCGCCGGATGGTGCGGGCGGTGCGGTCCGGCCGGAACGCCGCGCTGACGGTGGACGGGCCGAAGGGGCCTCCCGAGTCGTCCAGCCGGGGTCGTCCAACTGGCCCGGCTGACGGGCGCCTGGGTCCTCCCGATCACGTCGTCGGCCGCGCGGCCGCGCTTCCTCGCCTCCTGGGACCGGTATCTGCTTCCACGCCCTTCTCGCGTGGCTTCGTCGCGTACGGAGAGCCCTTCCCGATTCCAAGCGGAAATGCCGGACGCCGCCGCCTCGCGGCGCATCGCTGCCGCCCTCGACGCGGCGACCGCGGAGGCCGACGCGGCCGCCGGCGTCACCGCCGCCTCCTCAATGGCGGTGAGGGAGTCGGCCCGTAGCGGCGTCCCGGCTTGGTATCGTTGAGCGTCCAAGGGATCGAATGACGAAAACGACGCGCCGGGTGCTGCTCGTCGTAGGCGGTGGCGATCGCCCGTGATCGCGGTCACTCTTTTCGTGATGCGGGAGCGGATGCCGAAGCCGCTCGCGATCGCGGGCCGGGCGGTCGGGCCCGGGGGAGAACCGCTGGCGGGTGTCCACGTTGTTCTCGAAGATCGCTCCGGGCGATTCGGAGGACGAGAGTCGGCCGTCGAACCGGGTGGAGACCGGACCGACGCGAAGGGAGAGTTCTCGATCTAGCTTCGTCGGGCACTGGCGCCGCGCGTCGTACCGGCTGGAGGCGGAGAAAACCGGGCTTCGGAAGGTTTCGATCGACGACGCCGGTTCCCTGAAGCAATCCCGTGATCCTGCGGTTCGCGCCTTCGCGCTCCTGACCGGCGCCGTCAGCGCGCCGTCGACGAGGTCGTCGTCAGGCGATGCGCGAAGTGCCGGGCGGCCGCGAACCAGAACATCGCCACGACGGCCAGTTCCGTCCCGTCCGGTCTGGAGGCGCGCGGGGCGGGAAGGGCAGGATCCCAGCGGATCGAGACCGGCTCACCGTGGATCGCTGTATCCAGGCGGCCCGCGGCCTTCGATCTCGCCGGCCGTGAACGCGAGCGCCTCGTCTCTTCGGCGACGGTGAACACGGTCTCTTTCGGCCGATGCCGCTGAGTCCCGGTCCTCTGGCCCGAGAGGCCTTGCCATTGCGACGCGCTGTAGAGCCGGATGAGGAGGGGAACGGACGTGTCCCGGTCGAGATCCATGCAGAGGGAGCGCGGAAAGACCCTCTCCCAGGCCGACACGCGCGCGAGGACCGCGGACCGGCCGCAGCCGCTCTCCGGCCAGCGGTCCGTAAGGCGCCCGGCCCGTGGCGGCGGACCAGTAGGTGCCCGTCTCGCGGTCTTGCAGGACGAGGCTGTCCCGCCAGAGGGTCCCGGAGTTGCGAAACTCGAGAACGTGGCCGCCCGCGCGGCGGTCGTAGATGGCGGCGACGCCGATCAGGGCGCAGCGGGCGACGACGAAAGGGAGCTCCGGCGACGGCGTCGTTGACGACCTCGAAGCGGTCGAGGAGGCCGATCGGGTAGGCGCGCGGGACGGCCCTGACGGCGGTACCCGAGGACGCGGGAGTCCGCGTCGGGAGGATCGCTGTGCTGGCGCAGGTCGACGAGGCTCGGCTTGACGACGGCCGGAAATGCGTTGGGACTCTTCATCTGGACGATCGGGTCTCCGTCGACGACGGTGACGCGCGGGTTCGACCGGTACTGCTGCGCCAGGCAGCCGGCCGCCGCGGCGGCCGCCGCGAGGAGAAGGAACGCCGGGAAGGCCCTTCGATTCACCCGGAAACCGCGACGGGCTCCGCGCTCGGGCCCGCGCGCACGACGCGCCGGTAGGCGCGCGTCCCGCTCGACGGGCTCGCGGCCCGACTCGCGGATCATCCGCTCGAAGTCCGTGCGCGTCAGCCCCGAGGCCGTCGTCGCGCCCGCGGCGTGCGTGATCGTCTCGTCCACGACGGTCCCGACGAGGTCGTCGGCGCCGAAGAAGAGCGCGATCTGCGCGAGCTTCACGCCGATCTGGATCCAGTAGGCCTTGATGTGCGGAAAGTTGTCGAGCATCAGCCGCGAGACCGCGATCACCTGCAGGTCGGTCTGGCCGAGGAGCGCCGGCAGATGCGCGAGCGGCGTGTTCTCGGATGGAAGGCGAGCGGGATCAGGCCCGTGAAACCGCCGGTTTCGTCCTGCAGATCGCGCAGCCGCAGCAGGTGATCCACGCGGTCCTCGATCGTCTCGACGTGGCCGTAGAGCATCGTGGCGTTCGTGCGGACCCCCTGGCGGTGACACTCCCGCGCGATCGCCAGCCACTCTTCGCCCGAGATCTTGTTCTTGCAGATGATGTCGCGGACGCGCCGCTCGAAGATCTCGGCGCCGCCGCCGGGGCAGGAATCCATCCCCGCGTCGCGCAGGGCGCGGATCGTCTCGGGATGGATTTGCCGCCCGACGCGGGCGATCCAGTCGATCTCGACCATCGTGAACGCCTTCAGGTGCACCGCGCGGGAACCGGCTCTTGAGCGCGCGCCAGAAGGCCCGTGTAGTACTCGAACGGCCAGGTCGGGTGCAGGCCGCCGACGATGTGAAACTCCGTGACCGCTTCGCTGTAGCCCTTGCCGGCCTCCTCGACGCACTCGCCGATCGCCATCTCGTAGCCGCCCGGCTCGTTGACCTTCTTCGCCCAGGCGCAGAGGCGCAGTCCACCCAGCAGAGGTTGGTGGGATTCAGGTAGCGGTTCACGTTGTAAAAGGCCAGGTTGCCGTGCCGCTCCTCGCGGACGTGGTTGGCGAGGCGGCCCAGGCCGAGGAAATCCGCGCGTGCGGAAGAGGGCGAACCCCGTCCTCGAAGGTCAGGCGCTCTCCCGCGAAGACCTTTGCAGCCAGCGGCTCGAGATCCGAGTTCCGGAAAGACGGTCTCCCGGTCACGGAGTGAGGGGCTTGGTCACCGGCTGGTACGGCTCGCGCGATTCCGGCGCGATGTCGTCCACGAAGGGCTGCACGTACTGGTAGCACTCCCAGCAGTACTTCTCCTCGGCGTGGAACTGGAAGTCCACGACGCGTCCGACGGCCGGAAAATCGAGGATCTCCTTGCCGCAGCGGTGGCAGAGCGTCTTTCTGGCCGCGGATCAGTCTCCAGACCGGACCCACACGAACGCCATCCTACATCCGATGGCGCCCAGGAGCACGACAGTCCCGTCACTCGCTCCGTGGAGAGCCGGCCGGCGAGGTGGGCTGCGCGGCGGAACCGGCCGAAGGCTCCGGCGCCAGCCTGACCCGGAAGGACGGAGCTCAAAGCCAAGAAGAGCGCGGCGGCGGGAAGAAGCGCGAGGGAAGCGGCCCTGCAGAGCCACGGGACGACCGCGGGTCGCGAAGAGCAGCCTGCACCGGGCGCTTCTCACCCTGAATCGTCCGAGGGCCAGGTCCAAACAGGTCGAGGCCCAGCTCGCGGCCCCAGAGGGCTCCGTTTTTCCCTGCGCGAAGGCTCGCCGCGCCTCGTCCCCAGCGGGATGCGGGATGGCAATGAGCGACCCACCAGGACGGCTCGTAATGAATCGCGACGGCGCGCTCTCGAGGAGCCAGCCGTAGACGGCGTCCCCGCCGCGCGGAAAGGCTTCCGGCAGGGGCAGCTCTCGCGCGATGGCGGCGCGAATGGCGAAATTACGGGTATTGCAGGAAGTGCCGATGGAGCCGGCAGCGGCATGGCTGGCCACGTATCGATCGTCATTCCCGAGTTGAATGAGGCGGACAGCCGGGACTCCTCGCTCGCCCGCGAGGACCCCTGGACCGCCATCACGCGGTCGCGTCTTCGAAGAACCGCGCGGCCGTCGCGATCCAGTCGGGGAGGGCAGAGACAGTCCGAGTCGGTAAAGAGAAGTACCTCGCCACTCAGCTTCACGGACGGCCGCGTTGCGTGCGGATACAGCCCGCGCGCCGGCAGCCGCAGGAGTCTTGCGGGGAGCGCGGCCGGCACCCCGCGGTCGGCGCCGGGAACCATCCATAGCCACCAGAACCTCAGAATTCGGGCGCGCGTCGCGCTGGGCATCGAGCGAGGCAGCAGCGCGCGTCGACGTGGGGATCGTCGCGGACCGGGACGACGACCGAGACCCTCGGGAGGCCTCCCCACTGGCCGGCGAAGATCCTGGCCGCCGACGCCGCCCTCGCGGGAGTGCCATCAACTCCCACAGCCGAGCGACTCGACGCGCGAAGAGGCCTTTTGAAGAATGCCGCGCGGCAAAGAAGGTCCCAGCGGTCTTCGTCGCGGGCATTCCCATGGCAGGCGGCGCAGGCCATATCTGGCTCCCTGGAGAACGCCGACAGCGAACGGCTGGAGAATCGTTTTCGCGGCCGAGGCCGGGATGCAGCCGGACGGCGCGCCGGGCACCCAGCGCCCTGCCGCGCTGCCGCGTGAGGAAAGTGTCGATGCGCGCTCATAGTGGTTGCCGATGCGCGCAGACGGCGTTCTCCCAGTAGATGGTCGTTCGGCCTTTCCGACGTCCATCGGTAGGCCAGCTCCGTGTACCTCGAAAGCCGCCGCGCGAAGCTCCTCGTCAAACGGGTCCTCGAGAAACCACTGCGTTGGAGCAGAGGAGTTGGAGCCGTAGTAAGCGGTGTACGGATCGAGTCTCGCCGTGCCGGAGGCCCTGAAGTAGAACTGTGGTCCCTCCGGGGCGAGAAACCGCATGACGGGCGTGATGGGGCGCCGGGTTCCCACTCGATGCGGCCCCTGCACGCCGACCTCGCGTCTCCTCCGCGGCCTCGACGTGACGGGCGAGGGCGTCGGTGCGAGGAGAGCGTGTCATACTCCGAGCAGAAGAACGCGCGGGCCTTGCGCGAGGGCGATCGCCCGATTGCGCGCCCGTGCGGGCCCGCCCGGAGCCAGGCGGAGGGACCGCAGCGCTGAAGCGAGCGTCGGCCTCCTTCGAGCAGCTCCGGTGTGCCGTCGGTTGAGCCGTCGTCGGCGATGATGACCTCGAAAGCGCCATCGGCGAGCCCGGCCTGCGCGCTCGAGGGCTTGAAGCGTCCAGCGGCAAGATATGGCTTCGGTTCTTTGTCGAGGGATGACGACCGAGAGCAGGAGACGGGGGCTCATCGGCCCGAACGATCTCCGGGTCCGGTTCCAGGCGGCACCTGGCGAGGATGTCCGCGTAGCGGACGCCTTCCCGGCCGCGCCCGCACGCACCCGGCTGGAGAATTCTGGCGAGCAGCCACACGCAAGCCGCGCGCGCCCAGGCGCGAGCGCGCCCCGGGTCCAGCGCTCCGGGAACCGTGGTGGGCGGCGCGTAGGAGAAAGGGGCTCTCAGCGCATCCACCGATCGCGCTGCGCCTGTGGAACCGTGCGCAGCTCGCGAGCCCCTCCAGCATGGGACCGCCTCCGCCGCGGGCTCGAAGCGGATGCGCCGGCTCCTTCCGACGCAGCTCGAAGCAAGAGGTCCGAGTCCTCGGAATAGAAGAGGAGATATCAGCTCGTCGAAACCTCCAGCCGCGCTCGAATGCCGAACGTCGCCGCGAGAACGAGCTGCGCCAGGCGCAACGTCTCACGGCGTTCCGGGAGCCCGATCATGGCGGATCCGGGCCAGTGTGGTGGCCCTGGAAGAACGCCAACCCGGGCAGCAGCCACGCGGAAGGAAGAGGTTTTCGAAGAGAACCCGCCGCGAGGTGGGCGCGCGCCCGATCGACGCGACCCCCTGGCCGGCTTCGTCCAGGGCACTCGGGACCCACGGCTCCGGCGTCTGGATACCTGTCGAGGGGCGAGCAGCCCGACCGAGCCCGGACGCAACTCCACGTCGTTGTTGCAAAAGAGAAGATAGCCTCCGGAGGCTCGGTGGGCCGCCAGATTGCAGGCCGGGCCGTAACCGAGGTTGCTGCCGGGCGAGGACGATCGCCGACGGGCCGGCGGAGCCGCCGCGCGTCGAGCGGGTCGACGCCGCCGTTGTTGACCAGGATGATCTCGAGCGGCAGCCCGTCGCCCGAAGAAACCGAGCGCGCGGCCGGTCGGTTCCCGCGGGCCGTAGTGAACGAGAATCGCGCTCGTCAGCCGGGGTGGTGCAGTTCCAGGGAAACGCTCGTCGTCTTCCTTCCTTCCGGCGGGCTCCTTCCACCCAGGCTCGGCTCCTTCGATCCAAGCATTCTGCCTCTAAAGAGAAAGAGCGCGGCGGTCGCCGCCAGGAGATAGCCATGCCGATCAGGAACGCCGTCCGCGGCCCGAAGAGCGTCCACCACAAGCCGAACAGGATGGATGCCGGAAGCGCACAGCTCCACGGCGGCGTGGAAGACTCCGAAGGCGCGGCCGCGCGCCCTTTCTCCCGCCAGGTCGGCGATGAGTGCGCGCTCGGCCCCCTCGGTCGCCAGGCGAAGAAGAGGGCGCAGAAACCGAACAGAACCCAGACCTGGAGCGGCGCCGACGCGAAGGCGAAGCCCGCATAGGAAAGCGCATAGATCAGCCAGCCGAGCGTAATCGCCGGGACCCGGCTGATCCGATCGGAGAGGCGCCGCCGGGAACTCCCACCGCGGCCTGGCAACGTTGAAGAATGCCCAGAGGAGTGGAAGCTGCCACACCGGCACGCCGCAATCGCGAGCTCGCAGCAGGAGGAAGGCGTCGGTCGAATTGGCCAGCGTGAAAGGCCGAAGATCGCGATAGCGATCCGTAGGGGTTGAGCAATACGTAATGAACGAAGTACAAC
>ERZ1370068.7657-contig-6562_pt1 | contig 42629 bp, 65 predicted proteins | sample MGYA00561227_ERZ1370068 | MGnify/ENA primary metagenome ERZ1370068 (study PRJEB38410, sample SAMEA6850437) | metagenome | study: Metagenomic assessment of the ecological functions of the soil: analysis of the soil microbiota associated with the... | reverse complement strand
GTAATGCTTCGTTCAGTTACGTATTGCTCGCTGCGTCCGCCATTTAAACCCAACGTAGTCATCTCGCTCAAACGCAACGCGTCCTCAAATCGCTGATTCACGTAGCACATCAGTGTCGCATCACGATTCCCCATCAGTGCTTTGAACTAGTATCTGCTGGCCGCTTACAAAAACACGCTACCATTGCATGGGCTCGCCAATCAGGAATTCTTAGCGGCCCGCGCGCGTGGTTCAAAGGACGCCTGCACATTGATTGCCATCCATTGAGCCTCTAATGCGTGAAGTAAATTGTTTGAAACGCTCTTAGGGCAGAACACACGGTTTTCCTAATCCCAGTTTTCCCTCGCGCGAGGAAACAAACTCATTTAGAATGCCAGAAATCGCCAATTGGCGCCTAAACAGGACAATTAACTGGCGATAAGTGGCGACGCCCCTGCAGATGAAGTAGTCGAGCAAGCGTTCTACTATCGTTCGTGCCTCTTCAGAGCGCGCGCGAGAATCCCTTCGACGTTGGGAGAATATATGAAATCTTAGCTCCAATCGCTGCCTGACGCGCTCGCGCAACATCTTCCGACAGCATTGCCCGCCATTACCCAGTCCACACCAGAAATCGAATCCCTTCCCCTGTTCTGAGAATTCTTAATTCAACTTTCCAACGATTTGTTCCAGTCGTCATCGTTTCCAGAACCCGGCAAAATCCGGTTGATTGGGATCGAGCATCCAACCTGCCCAGATCGAGAGAATCGGCGAGCCGCCAATGTTCAACGCTCCGCAATGTGGCCCCGCGCCATCGTGACGAGGTTCGCCGACAGCGCATGCCGGTGGGTCCGCCCAGAACGCTTTGTAGGTAAGCGCCGCGATAATAATAACAGGTGAGCCGAAATCCGCCGGGCGCCCAGAGAAATTACGAAGAAACGCCCGCGAATAGTTGATCCAGGGCGGCCACCAACTCGGCGTGCCATGAATCCACGCGCGCGTCGAGTTGCCGAGGATTTCCGGTGAATAAAACGGCAGATGTAATTGCCGAAATGATAATGCGTGCCCTGAAAACGCCGCCAAGTTGAGTAGACGCGCGAGAAGGTCGCTAGTCCGAAGGCGAGGAGCAGTTGCAGCCACCACAGATCGGGGCCATCTTTTTGGCTAAAGTGTCGTCGCGACACGCCTCGTCCATGAACCTGGAGTGTCGCTTCCATCAGTTCCATCTGATTACCGGCGGTTGGTCTCGATTTCAATAAAGTCCCTGCTTTCCGCCGCCAAGGGAAAGAAAGACAGTGAGATGCCTTCGCCCCCGCAGCCGCCGACTACGGCTTGGCAGGGAGACTACGCTCGAGGTGAGGCGGCGTGGCCGGTTTGCGAAAGGAGCACCAAGGCGTCACTTCGCCTTTGCGAACAAGCGCGCCCGCACATCTGAAGCCGATCGCGGTTACGGCTGGATGCGCCATTTTTCGCTCGGGTGTGACCGCGTAAAAGCGCTGGCGGCAAGCGTCGGTTCGGCCAATGACTCCCAGGCCAAACCGAGTGGCCGCTTCCTTCGCCGCCAGAGTGGCCACTGGCAGGAGACCCAGTCCGTGAAAACCGAACTGACCATGGAGCAATGCCAGGATCTTCGAACTCGCCGACCAGCCGTGGCCGGATGCCGTTGGTGCCAAACCACTTCTCGATCGACCGGCGCAGTCCGGTGTTGGCCATCGGCAGCAGAGCCGGCGCGCCATCAAGTGATTTGGGGAAACCGGGCCGAGGGCTTTTCGCCAGTTTTGCCCCTCTGCGCGGAATGTCACGCCGCGTTCGCCCAGCAAATGGTTGAAGAACTTTGGCGTTGACAACGCTGGAGGCCGGTTCGTCCGCCAGCACGATGTCCAGCCGGTAGGCGGCGGGTTCGACGAGCATGTCGAGGACGCTTTTGGCTTCCCAGCAGGAAACCTGCACCGGTTGCGGCAGCCGAAAAATCGGCTCAATGATGCGGTGCGTGACCGAGCTTCGGCGGGGCATCAGCCAACGCCCAGGTGCAGCCAGAGAAGCGGCCGGGCGGTCGGCCGCTGTTTGACCGAACTCAGCAAATCCCCCGCGATGGAAAAATCTCCTCTGCATAAGCTTAACACATGTTGGCCCGACATCAGTCAGGCGGAGGTTGCGGCCTGCGCGACGGAAAAGCTTTTCGCCCAGGACGCTTTCAAGCGCCGAGATCTGCGCGCTGATGGTCGGCTGGGAGACATGGAGTTTGGCTGCGGCCTTGAGTGAGACCGCCTTCACTTGGCTACCATCCGGGAAGTAGCGCAAAGTGGTGATAGTTCGGGAATTCCATGCCCAATCCGTCCTTTCGTTTAAACCTAAGAGTCACGATCGAGAAATCAGTATTGGGCCTAATCCAGCCTTCGCCTTGAAGCTGGCTGCAGCGATGAGAAAAACGCGGGAGCAAGCAGACGAAGCGAGAAGAGGCAAAAGCGTCTTTTAAATCCTTTGGTGTCTTGTCGTTTTGGATTGCCGGCGTCGAGTCACTGGCGCGAATGCGCCGGCTCCGAAGCGCTGCGCAGCCACATTCCGACGCCCGACAAGCGTCTGGGACTTCGGCGCCCATAAAGATGGTTGTGCGAACAGCAACCTCCGGACAGCCGGTGAGTCCGAGGGCGACAAGGCATCGGCTCCCACGCGAAGTGGGAAATTTAGGGGCGATGGCACCAGCAGCTCGTCGACATCCATGAAATTCAGTTTCACGTTCGCGGAAAGCATTAACATCACTGCCAGGGCCCGCAATCGCCTCAGGGAATCTGGAACGGTTGCCAGAGTCGCATTACCGGTTGCTGCCGGCTGCAGTTGGATTGCTGGAACATTGCTCGGGAAAATGCCCCGGCTTTTCGCGCCTTCATCTTGCTGGCCGCACCAGGACCGGACATCCCACGCTGAAGCTCGCGATCATACGCTGGAGGCCGATCTGGCGCCGGAATCCAGCGCCGCTCTGCGCAAGAGCAGATCGAACAGCGCAAAAGCTAAACAACTCGCGCGCCCAAGTCCATCCGACAGCAGCCGATCTTCACGGCGCCCTGCTCAAGAGGGAGGAGTTCGAGATGACTTCACTAAGAACCATCAAACATATCGCGATCATTGTGGTCGGCGGGACAGTGCTCGCGATGGGGTGGCTTTACTGGTATTGCCGGGGCCAGCTTTCGTGGTCATCCCGGTGGGTCTGCGATCCTGGCCCGTGGAATTTGCGTGGGCGCGACGACTGTTGTTGAGGGAAGGCTCGCGGATTTTTGCAGAGAAACAACAACTCGGCCCATCGAATTCATAGTTTGCGCGAGCAGCATCTGTTCACCCAAAACAGACAACAACAACAAAGTGAAAGGACACAACGATGAGAAACGACAAGTATCAACCATCGCCGGGCGCTCATCTAACGAGGACGAGTCGCGCGGCGCTTATGAGGCTCTATGAGGCGCGAGGCGCAGAACCCGGCCACGAACTCGAAGACTGGTTGGAAGCTGAAAACGAAATCCAACAAGCACGGTCAGGTCATCCACGAGAAGTGATGAAGGATTGCGGATGACGAAAGGCGGCACGGATGACGGGTGAATGAGATTTTACTGACAAATCTAAAGCTGGCATCCGTGCCGTTGCTGGTGCTGGAACACGCTGCATGATCGCTTCAGCGTGGCTATGGATTGGATTTGCTCTTTTCATCGTGGCGATGCTGGCGCTGGATTTAGGCGTCTTCCATCGCAAGGCCCATGCGGTATCGTTCAAGAAGCGCTGGGCTGGAGCGCGCTCTGGGTCACACTGGCCCTGCTTTTTGGCGCGGGCGTGTGGCATTTCGCCGGACATGATAGGCGCTGGATTTTTACACTGGCTGGCTCATCAGTATACTGAGCGCGGACAACGTCTTTGTCTTTGCGTTGATTTTCTCTTACTTCGCGGTGCCGGCAGCGTGGCAGCATAAGGTTCTGTTCTGGGGCATTCTCGGCGCGCTGGTCATGCGGCTTGCGATGATTGGCGTGGAGGCGCGGCGCTTGTCAGCCGGTTCAATTGGGTGCTCATTATTTCTTTGGCGCATTTCTCATCTTCACAGGGATTAAGATGGCATTCGGTCGCGGTGCGCAAATCCATCCGCAGCACAATCCGATGGCGCGCTGGTTCCGTAGATGGGTGCCGGTGACCCGCGACTACAAGCAGGACAATTTCGTGGTGCGCGAGCGCGGACGCTGGGTGGCCACGCCGTTGTTGGTGGTGCTGGTATGCGTGAGGCCACGGACTTGATGTTTGCCACCGATTCCATCCCAGCCATCTTCGCGGTCACACTCGACCCGTTCATTGTTTATACGTCGAACGTCTTCGCGATTCTCGGCCTGCGCTCACTCCTACCTTTGTGCTCGCTGGAGCAATGAACCTCTTCCGTCACCTAAAGCTGGGTCTTGGCGTCGTGCTGGTGTTCATCGGAACGTGTAAAGATGCTCCTTGCGCAGCCGCGTGGAAAATCGACACGTTGCCAGCGCTGCTTGTGGTTGCGACAGTGTTGGCGATCTCCATTATCGCCTCACTGGTCGCCAATCGTTGCGAGCGGCGAGAAAAAGTCGCACCGTCAAACGCTCAATCACCCGCGCACCAACGCAAATCGTTTTCGGGCATCAAAACAACCACTCTCGATGAAGAAGAGATTTTCACCGCGATCAGCCGTGACCGAAGTTCCGGCAAATGCGGGCTCGCGCGATCGGCCCGGGAGAGGGCGGTGGCGGCGCGAGCGGATCGATGTGTTTGTGAACTGGAACAATTCGCCGATCAGAGCGACTCATCGATTTACCGAAATTGCGCAGGTGGAACAAGCGCAAATCCGCCGGTACGCGATGCCCCGCCTCGAGATCGTTACGCCGCGTAGTTTGGATGAGTCGATCGAAGCTTGGTCTTATTGTTGGATACGATATTGGCAATTAATTGATCAAACCGTGCCTGAATCAGCGGCTCGCCGAAATTAGCATCGTCCGCCGTTCACTCATTACAACCAATTGCCTTCCTCGGTAACCAGTCGCTAATTTTGCCGGAGGATTTTTATGCACCTGTTTTTTAAAGCCCCAAAGCTGTTCCGGGAGATTGCCGGCCGGTGGTTTCAGTGATTCCCCATCAGACGTTAAGCCCGATCCAAAACGCAGATTTGACGAGGAAGCGAAAAGCCGCGGTATGTGCATTGCCGACACGTTCGCGCGTCGCATTGGTGTGCTGACTGACCCAACCGCGCTCGCGCGAATTCTGCTGCCGATTACGGCGACAGAGATGATGAAGGTCGGGGGCGACCCGCGCTCGGTGAAACATGGTGATAAGTAGCTATGTGTTTGATCGAAGATCAGAAGTACTTGGTTGGATCGAAGCATAGTGCATAGAGTCACATTGGCGGAACATGTATCAACCCTCCCGTCTAAAGACTATATGCAAACTGCAACATTGAGGAGTTCAGAGGCAGCGCCGAACGCTCGCGTGATCCGGGTATGGCGATCTCCAGCAAGAAGCCGACCGCAGCGACGACGCGTTGTGCCGTCCGCAGCGGCGCCCCAAACCGTCGAGCAAATGGACGAAGTCGTCACAGCGTTCATTCTTTCCCTGGTGCTGCGTGCGGGCGCTGTCGTCTTGGTTGAAGATTGCGGCAGGAAGGCCACGCCGGTCGAAGTCGAGCGCGCCTGTTCTCAACCATTCGGTGGAGGAGGTCACCTTCGAAACGGGCGCTGGAACCGGTAGAGCCGGCGCTCCCGGAGGAAGAACCGGTGCCGATTGACGCTCCACCCGCCGGAGTTTGTCGAGGAACGCCGCCGAGTTCCATAGTCAAAGCTATCGCTTTCTTCGAAAACGAGTCTTCGTGCATGATTCTCGCGGCCGCTAAATTAGCCCGTCATTCAACGGTCCAATGAACCAGCCAATGCTCCCTTTCCTTCTTCTAATTTCCTCCTGCAAGCGCAACCTGAATTTCGGACGGGCTAGGGCGAGAGGCGGAGCTAGGGGCGGCGCTACCGGGATTGCACCGCCGGAATGGCGCAGGTAACGGAGCAAATCACTATCGGTCGAAAGGACGAGCGTCGAGTCCTTCGTCAGCACCTCTGCGATAGGTAGCCATGCTTTTGAGGAAGCTGTAGAATTCAGCTGCCTGCGGGCTTCTGAGTGTAAGCACGCGCATAAATCTCGCTCGCTTTGGCATCGGCCTGGCCACGGATCTGCTGAACCTGACGGTAAGCTGTTGACTCAATTTCGTTCAGGTCACGATCTCGTTGACCAGCGATGCGAGCCGCTTCGCCTTCTCCTTCGGACCGGAATCGCTGCGCGATCTGCTGACGCTCGCTGATCATGCGCTGGTAGATACGGTCGAGCACATCCGGGTTGTAGTTCACACGCTTGAGACGCACATCGAGCAATGCGATGCCGAACTCCGCCATCTTCACCGAGGCTCCCGCCTTGATTTCCGCTTCAACCTTCGCGCGGCCGAAGGCGATCGGCGGCAACACGCCAAGTGCGCCGACGTAGCCTGCCGCGGCTTTGATGTTCTCATCCCGCAGAGGTTTTCTGGCTTTGTCCGAGCGCACGATCTCGATAAGATCATGTTTTGCCACCGCATTTCGCGTCTCGCTGCCGAGAATGTCGTCCAACCGTGATTGCGCACTCCGTTCGTCGTGTAACCGCACGAAGTATGTCTTCGGGTCGTCGATCCGCCAGCGCGCGAATGTATCGACGTGGATGTAAGTCTTGTCCCTCGTCGGGATCGCAACCGGCGCTCCATCCCATTCGAGGAAACGCTTATCGATGCGGTTCACTGTCTGGATGAATGGGAGCTTGAGGTGTAACCCAGGCTCCGTCACGGGGTCCCCGACTGGTTTACCGAATTGTGTGACGATCACCTGCTGTGTCTGCTTAACCGTGTAGAATGCAGTTCGCAGCACAGTTAGGAGCACCAGGGCCGCTACGCCGGCAAAAATAGATCTCAGGGTGCCGCTCATGGATTCTTGAGTGGTTGCGATCCAAGCGGAAGAATTGGCAGCAACTGGCGCATGGAATCATCAATGATGATCTTGTTGCCGACCTGCGGCAGAACGTCCGCCATCGTTTCGAGGTAAAGCCTCGTGCGCGTGATTTCGGGCGCTTTAGTGAACTCGCTCGAGCATCGCGTTAAACGATGCCACGTCGCCCTCCGCTTCATTTACGCGCTTAAATTGGTAACCCTCCGCTCCCCGGATCGTCTGATCGGCCTGCCCCTTCGCCTTAGGCACCGCCTCGTTGTAGTTGCCGTTAGCGATATTAATTGCATTCTCGCGGTCCTGCTGCGCCCGATTGACTTCGTTGAAGGAAGCCTGCACTTGTTTTGGCGGATTGACATTCTTCAGCTGCACCTGATCCACGCGGATGCCGAGCTGATAAAGTTTTGCAAATTCCTGCATCCGGCTCAACACAGAGACCTCGATGTCCTGCCGCCCGATCGTGATCACTTTCGTCAACCGTGCGATCCCCGATCACTTCGCGCATCGCTGCCTCAGAAAGATCACGCAAAGTCTGACCGGGGTTCCGCACGTCAAAGAGATACTGCTTCGGATCGGAGATCCGGTATGTACCACCCACTCGACGGACGTGGCGTTAAGATCGCCGGTCACCATCGATTTTTCCTCGTCCTCGTCGCCTCGCGTCTGATCTGGATTTGTAGACCCTTGCGTCTGAAATCCGAACTCAAGCTTTAATTGGCGGCGCGTCGGAACCACGTTCACTTCGTCGATTCCGAGCGGCATCTTAAAGTGCAAACCGGGCTCGACCGTCTTCAGGAACTTTCCGAACCGCAGCACCACGCCTTCAGACTCCGCCGCGACGGTGTAGTACGACGTCAAGAACGTCCAGAGCAGAAAAGGGAAACCGCCGCTGCCACGATCGAACGGACGAGCCGTGCAGAAGGTCGCGGAAAATCAACTTTCGTCAGCGCAGACTCTAGATCATCCATTTAGCGCGTTGACATTAGGCGCCGCGGCGGAGCGTTGCAACCAGCCGAGCCGTCGTTCACGGACCAGAGGCAAGCGCGAGGGCCGAGAGGCGCTATTGCAGGCGCGTCGGTGGCAAGGCAATTGATCCCCGCGGCCCACGAATAGTTGCAAAATCCGTAGCAACGTTCGGGGTGCGAAGAATCGCTGCTCGCTAAACATCTGACCCGAAATCAGAGGATCTGATTCCCCTGGCGAAGCTGCTTCAATCCATTGACGTTTGCAGGCGAGGAACTGCTACGGATTTGGTTTGCTTATTACGCAGCTATCTAATACCGACGCTATTCAAGACACAGGTTTCCTAATCCGGGCTGTTCTCCTTCGCACCAGGGGATAGCATCTCCTGAAGCTGCCAAAAAGCGCCAAGACCAGCCGGTCGGCGACAATTATCTGGCAACAAATGGCGACGGAATGGAATGTGAGTTTGTTTTGCTGTCCCTTGCCTTGGAGTCGAGCCAGCGGAACATTGAGATATGAAAGCTCGACTGGTCAAATTTGGCGAGATCGAGGTCGAGGGAAAGCGCTACACGCATGATGTGGTGATCGACGGCGGCAAAGTGCGGAAACGGAAGAAAGGACCTTCCAAACAATTCCGCGAAAAAGTTCGGCCACACGCCGCTTTCGGCCGGGGAAGAAATTCCCTGGGGAGGCAAGCGGCTCATTGTCGGGACCGGCGCCCATGGCGCGCTTCCGGTAATGGACGAAGTCCTAGCGGAGGCGAAACGGCGCGGTATCGAGGTCATTACGGCGCCCACATTGGAAGTCTGTCAGCCTGCTGGAGGAAGTGAAGAAGGGCCAGGCATACGCCATCCTGCATTGCACGTGCTGACCGGGATTTGGGAGACTGAATCGCGGGTCACCACTCGTTGAGATCGCCCGTGTGCTCGTGTGTCTCGATCACGTTGCTAGCTTCATCGTAAACGCGGGTGACGGCCGTCATGTGGGCGGGCCGGAAAACCCGGCTCCCCCAGCCGCTACTCCTGTCCGGAAGCACCAGCACCGGGAAGTTGGCCACCGAGGCCTTGCGAGAGTGACCGGAGCAGGCCCGAGTTAGGCGACGGCAAGATTGCCGGGCGGTCGGCTGCAACGCGGCGATGGCATTAGTCAATTCCACTAGCGACACGGGTTTAGCTCAGACAAACGCATGCGCCGTTCGCATACGCGAGGGCGCTTGCATGCCCCGAATCTTTCTCGACGACAACAAGCGTTGGCAGTTGCTCATAGCAGCCATGAGATGGCGCTCAGCAATGTCATTCCATGGCAATCTTCACCAAAAGTCATGATAGCGAGATCCAGCTCGTCGCGCCCTCGTTGACAGGCAATTTGTAATGCATCAGAGACGGTTCGGGCGATCAGGAAAATGGTATCGGTGCCGAGAAGGGCTTGTCTTACCACCGATTCGAATTCGGTGTCGGATGTGAAGAGAAGCGCCCGCCGTCGCTTTCATCATTAGTCCCTCCTGCAGCTAAGATCATTAGTCACTCCTGCAGCTAAGGCAAAAAACCGTTGACAACTGCGCATGCTTTATTCCGTTCATTTATTTTTGAGCGCCACGTTAAATTTCGAGGTGGACGGGCATTTTGCTTGCTTTGAGAGATTGCCCTCCGCTCGCGTTAGTTCATACGATCCCACTGCACTCCTGCGCGGTAACGGTATCCGATGGACCGAGTTCGCGGTCTGAGGCTGTGAATTGCGTCGCTCAGCGGCGTGAGATCGTTTACGCCGAGCTATACGCGTCGAATGGCTCTTGCGATGCGCTGCCAACCGGTCGGCACGGCCGGATTTCGATACAAGGCGATGACCAACGCTACATTGTTCATTCTGACGAGCTGCTGAGCGCATTCCTGGATTTGGAAGCGACGCTGCTGTTGCGGCTTTTGCTGTTTGTTGTGCAGGATTTTCTCGACGGCTTATTGAGATTTCGTCAAAAACGGCGGCAGAATCTTCAGTCCGTGCTTGCTGCAGTAGCAGCGATATACACCGTAACGGACCAAGATGAGCTGCCGCGAGCGAGGCGCGCGTGGCTGCGAATTGCGGGGATCGAAGTCATTTACGGCCCTAAATGGCCAACCCAGTCGATAGGTCACAGTCATCGCGTCTTGCCCCGCTACTTCGCGCCGGGGCATGGCGATTAGCGGCTGACGTTTGGCGAAGCCCTGGAATAGATTCTCGCTTCGGTCTGATTGCAGGTAACTGCCCCCATCCTTCATTTACAATCACTAGTGGTTGATCCAGCGGATGAACCAAATTTTCTGTGATCGGAACTCCGTGCGATGCCTGGATCAGTCAACGGCAGAGTAGTTTGGATGAGTCGATCGAAGCCTTGGTCTTATTGTTGGATACGATGTGGGAATCAATTGATCAAACCGTGCCTGAATCAGCGGCTCGCCTGAATTAGCATCGTCAGCCGTTGCCCGCACGCCGCTGAGTGCCAGGGCGGCTAGCGACAAACAACCACTGTCACTCCGCAAGCGGTTTTCATAGAGGCGATCACCAGCCAGAGTGCACTTCAGATAGCTAGCCACATTTACAAACGGCTAACGCCTGAGTTTCGGCGAGCGTGACTCTGGCGCGCGGCACGACTCAGGCAGCCCGTTTAGATGCGCGTCAAAGCAAACACCGATCCGGCGGGAATGATTTAGTTTGGCTGCAATTCTTCGACCGGATAAACCGCGGCAACGGCCTCGCGCGCGCGTGGGATGGGACGGACCCAGGTCGTCGTTGCGGCGGTGTTAAGAACGATTGACGAGATCGTGCGCCCAAATAACCGGCGCGGCGTGGATGACCACCGAAGATTATGCTTTTTCGAGCTTCGCGAAGCTGGATAATCTTACCGTTTATAGTGCGGGAATCTTGCCTTTATTTCGGGGCGGCCAGCTTTCGCTGGTTATCGGCTGCGCGAACCCTTCGCTCTATTCGACCTTTGTTCGCGATGCTTGCGCTACAAGAAGCAGTTTCGCCAGTCGGGTCGCGGCCGGCGTTCTCTTGCCACCCGGGCAACGCCGGTCACTCCATAATCGTGACATGAAGCCTCCGCCGGACGTAATCTTTCACCGCGCTGAACGGCTGATGGTGTGGATACCTCACGGAGTAGATGGACGCGCAGCGAGATCGGGCAACTGATTAACGCTCCTCGCACACGAAGAAGCATTGGCTCAGACTCACTTCCATCGCTTCAGCGACTTCTCGTTTGTTGATCGGTGTTAACCTGGTTTTGGCTGCGTGCTGGCACGCGGCGCTTCTTCGCCGTCTCACGCCGCTCAGCGGCCCGCGGAAGTCAAGAATCCGCTCTCGTGAGTCAAGAGCCTGGAGGCGATTCGTTACCTCCCAAACTGTATGCGACGCTGACTGAGGCGTTCCTCCCTGCAGGTGCGACTATGTTTAACAATCAGAGGCTTGAAGCCGCGGCGAACTGGCTCAGGCTTTCCCGTCGCATCTTACTAAGTATTCGGGAGGCAAAGACTTAGTCGAGAACAGATCAATAGATTTATATGCGATTACGCCGAAGCAGTTGTCGAGCGGACGGGTATGAAGTGAGGAATTTGCGGTCCTTCATGGTTAGCAAATGCGCTACCATTGACACGCTGTCATTTTATGCTACCAGATCTCGCTAAGCACGATTTTGGCGACGTGAACATACACGTTCGAACAGCCTTGCCTGGGGAAAAGCGCATTTGCACCGTTAGCTCAATTGGCAGAGCAGCTGACTCTTAATCAGCGGGTTGCAGGTTCGATTCCTGCACGGTGCATTCTTCGGGCTGCTTCGGCTTCGAGATGACTGTTTAGCGTCCCCAACGCGGAACGCGTCCGTTCCATTCCTCGTAAGAGGCTCCAGCGCTGATATGAATTCTGTCGTTTCCTACTTCACCGAAGATGTATCCTTGCAGATAATCACCACCGAACTTGCCGCTCAGTGGCCATACAAAAACCCACTTCGCCGGTAACATAATCAAAGTTCGGCCGTAGATCGAATAGCCGATCGGATGAATCCTTGGCGGATGTTGCCGGACGGCTGACCCTCCGGGTGATTCCATTGCGGGTGAAAAAGGGAGGAAACTTTGCGGTGTTGTTCCCGACCAAATTAAACGTGGTCGCTAAAGAAAAGACGTCTCGATTTGAAAACGGAAGCCCGAATACGGGATTGTCCAAGCTGTTGAATAGAGTCGGTTGCAAAAGAACCGAACCATTGTTCGCCGCGGCCATGCTCCGCAACTGGGCGAGCGTGAACGCGCCGCCATGCCCGGAGGGCGAACCGGAGGCTTGCTCGGCCGCCAGCGAGAAACAAAGACCAAGAAAAACGACGACAGGAAGAAGTCCGCGCTTAGTCATAAGATAACTCACAGCCAAAAGACCACGAGCGCCAGTGAAATTTTGATGTGCGACGTGCTCCAACAAGATGAAACCCTGATGGTTGGATAAAGTTGCGGGCCCTGTTTTGCTCGTTTTGGACAATTTTCGTTGATTCCATTCGAGATTTGAATTTTAGATTTGGCTAAGATCCGTTAGCCCACATACCGCTGCGCAATCGGCATCCGGCGGCCGACCCCGAATGCGCGGCTCGTTACTTTCAGGCCGGGGGCGGCCTGGGCGCGTTTGTATTCATTGAGATCGACGCGACGTTGCACCCAGCGCACCGTCTTTTCGTCGAACCCTCTGCGCGACGATTTCTGCCACGCTCAGATTGTCTTCGACATGCAATCGCAGAATCGCATCCAGCACATCATAAGGCGGAAGGGTGTCCTGGTCTTTCTGGTTCGGACGCAATTCCGCGCTCGGAGGTTTTTCAATGGTGGACGCCGGAATAATCTCGCCTTTACCCACCCGCGACGCCTCTGAGTTGATAAAGCGCGCCAACGCATAAATCATAGTCTTCGGCACATCGCTGATGACGGCGAGCCCACCCGCCATGTCGCCGTAAATTGTACAGTAACCGACCGCCAGTTCGCTTTTGTTGCCGGTTGAGAGAACAAGGTGACCGAATTTGTTTGAGAGTGCCATCAACGTCATGCCACGCAAACGCGCCTGCATGTTTTCTTCCGTCGCATCCTCGGTTCGGCCAGCAAAAACTTCTTTGAATTGCGCTTTGAAAACTGCGAAAGCGTCGGCGATCGGAATTTCCAGACATTGAATCCGCGAGATTCTTTGTCAGGGCCAGCGCATCGAGAATGCTGCCGCGCGAAGAAAATTGACTGGGCATGGAAACGCCGGTGACATTGTTGGGGCCCAGCGCATCCACTGCAATCGCCGCCACGACAGCGGAATCAATTCCACCGCTCAAACCGAGCACGGCACTTTTGAAACCGCACTTGGCCAGATAATCGCGCAAACCCAGACGCAAGGCGGAGTAAAGTTCCTGAACAATATCAGCTGAAGGGATCTCCGGAGCTTGGACACTCTCGGAATCGACGATTACGCTGGCCTCCTCGAAAGCTGGGAGCTGGGCGAGTAGTTGACCGCGCGCATTCACCGCGATGGAGTTGCCATCAAAGACAAGTTGGTCATTTCCACCGACGGCGTTGCAATAAAAAATCGGGCGCTGATAGGTGCCAGCTAATCCCGAAATCATTTCTCGCCGGACCGCTGGTTTGCGGAGGCTGAACGGCGACGCGCTCACATTCAAAATCATTTCCGCTTCTTGAGCGACGAGTGCGCGCACTGGATCGACATCGTAAAACGGACGCGGCAAATAACGTTCCGTCCAAATATCTTCGCAGATGGTGACACCAATGCGATGTCCGCGGAATTTCAGCGGCGCAATTTCGCGAGCTGGCTCAAAGTAGCGATCCTCATCAAAGACGTCGTAGGTGGGGAGAAGTGACTTGTGAGTCTTCTGCAACGGCTCTCCTGCTTGAAGCAATGCCGCAGCATTATGAAAAGGTTTACCGCGGCCTTCGTTGCGATCAACGAAACCGACCAGCAATGCTGGTTTGTTCAGCCGTTTTTGCAGCTGGTCGAGCACGGCCAGATTTTCCGGAACGAAGCGCGATTTGAAGACAAGATCCTGTGGTGGATATCCAGTCACCGCCAGTTCTGGGGCAATCACGATATCAGCCCCCGCGCGAGCGAGTTGATCGTAGGCACCGGCGATCTTCTCGAAATTGCCGCGCAAATCGCCGACGGTCGGATTAATTTGAGCGAAACCAATCTTCATCCGCGCAATTAAGTTATGCGCGGTGCAGAGAGCGGCAAGAATTTCGCCTACTTCTTTTCGCTCCCCATGACGGTGCGATGTTCGTAACCGCCATTCAGGGCCTTATCGGCGCCTTCCACGAAAACCTTAGCCCATTGGATCAGGCAAGCGGCGGCAAAGCCCGCAACCGCACAGATAATTACTTTTTGGATAAAGGTCGCGTGCATCCCCTCTTTAAGAGCACGTGAAGTGCCATGGTTAAGGTTGGAATCGGGCGATGCCGGAAATCGATCCGCCTCGGCCGCTGGGTCTTACAATCGTGATAGCGGCTCGACACAACGGTGCCAAAGTTCTGCCCTTCTTACCAAAATCCCCATTGGCGGGTCTGCATTATCCACAAACCAAGGAGTAAATTGCTTACGGCATGGGCGAGAACGCACGAAGCCAAACTTTGGGTGCGATAGGCAACAACGTTGTAAAGCGCGCCTGTGATAAACGCGGCCGGCCAATCGGGGCGCGAATGACTAAAGGTAAACGCAACAGTCACGACGGCGAACGAGAGCCAGTTAAATTTGCCAAATGGAACTCGCTCGAAATGTTCGTCGACAACAAAGCGAAGCAGGAAACCGCGCCAGAAAACTTCTTCCACCAGCGGAACGACGACAACAAGACGAAGGAAACGAAAAAGAATCGTCGACCAATAAGTAGCAGAGTTGTTCTCAAGCAGTGTCGGGTCGAAGCCAACAGTACGTGGCGCGAAGTTAAGAAATATTGCGGCGCGATCCAGATGCCAAAAACGGCCACCGCGATGAACAAGGTAAAGACGACATTTTTCAGTCGATGAAATTGGTAGCAGCGACGAAACCAAAGCAGCAGCGCGCCACAGAGGATCGTCTGCGCCGGATAAATCCAGAACTCGGCATGACGCGGGAAAAATATTTGGCCGCGGGCCGTGAGGAATTGGCAAAGCGCGAGCAAAGCCAGGAACAAAACCATTGGCAGGACGTGGGCCAGGAGTTGCCGGCGATGAGATTGCATTTCGGTTTTCGAAACGGAATTGTTATTTTCCCACCATGCCTGAGGAAAATGACACCGGCGCGGAGGCGTTGGCGCGCGCGCTCGAGCTGGAGCTGGCGCAGAAGCGACTGCACTGGCAACGCGGCCGCGAAAAATATCGAACGCTGCGCGTTCTAAGTTTCGGTTTCCTGTTCATCGTTATTCTTGCGGGGCTAATTGCATTCTTCTTTTTCTTCTCACGCACGAACGAAATGCGCGAACAACGTCCTCAACCTTCGCCGGGGACAGAAGAATCCCCACATTAAGATCGGCTCGCGACCAGGGTAAAGACTCGATCGGCCAGCGTTGTAGATACGGCGCCGCGTCGCTTTGCCGAATTGACACCGCGCAAGGCGCATCCTGACCGGAACACAGACTTCAAGTCTGTGCGCCCAGCGGAGTTTTACTCCGCTGAAGTTTTGGTGAAAGAACAGCGGGCAAAATCCCCGCTGGTCGCACAGGCCACAGGCCTGTGTTCCACTCGCACGCTGTAGCCACGGCTAACATACGCGAATATTATCCGGCCAAAATTCTACCGAACTGAATCAGCGGCCGAGTGGCTTCGAACCGTCCGGGAACCGCCCTGCCGTTGAATGATGACAAAGGTGTTGTTGTCCCCATATTGCGCCCACGGCCCGTGAGGGACCTCTTCGAAGTCCACAAAACGCCAGTCGGTCACGTCGGTGTCACCGAGTCCGAGAAAATCACGCACCGCGGGTGATACATCGAGGCCAGCGCCCTTGTTTAGGTTTGGTTTGGGCCGCTCGTTGCCAAAAACGTATTGCCAATGATCGGTGCGAAAAGGACCGGCATCTTCCCATTGCGCGTAGGCTACGCGATCGCCTTTGCGGATTGCGACCCAGCGGCCTTTGCACGTGCTGACGGCCGGACCCTGATAGGCCTCCTTGAACCATGGGACGACCTGGGGCGCTTCCGACCGATGACCAGTTGAGGGCTTTGTCGTTATAGGGCAGCGCGCAATAAAACGGATTCTGTTTCCGGTACAAATTCGCCGGAATGTAATCAACACGGTGGGCGCGATCCGGGTTGTCGAATCCACCGTAATTCCGGGTCCAGTTTTTGTCCCACGAACTCGAACGATTTGGGACAGGATTGTTCCCGCTCGGTTGCTCGCCGATCCAGAAAACGGTCGTCACAATTTCCTTCTTCCACGGAGTACCTTTCCGCGTGCCGAGGGGAACCTCTCGCGCCGAAACAAATACCGTACTCCATTTGCAGCATTGAAAATGAATCCTCCGAATTGCGATCGGATTTCTTGCTCATCTTTTCCTGATCCGGCAAAATTTTCGCCGGCGCGGAATGAGTGAAGAAGAAGTGATCGAGGAAATGATCACCGCGAGCGTGTGAGTAAAAGTTCCGGCTTCATCAGTTTCCTGGGGTTGGTGGCGAAAAAGCTTTCTCTCTCATAAGAATCGATCTAACCGCGCGAAATGCGTGCCGCCTCGGACAACCAGGCTAACGCCGTGCAACCGTCAACTGCGCCTTCTCGACGAGCTTTTTCTCCTCCGGCAACAGATTCGCTTTTCGCCCAAATCAAGAAATTTCGCCGCGCGCGAGAAATCACCAATGTTCGCCAGGAGGACGCCGTAGTACGCGGCAATTTGCGGTCGTTCCAACTCCGCTTCGGAAAAACCAGCAAGCGCTGCAACGCTTTCTTCACGTCGCCTTGGAGATAAAGTGAAAAAGCATAAGTGGCCGCGTAGTCCGGATTCTTTGGCTCCTGTTCATAGACCTCCCGCGCCGCGCGATACGCCTGGTCCGGGTTCAAGTTTAGAAGCAGCGAGATTTGCGCAAGATTGTTACGCACGGACAGATCGGTGGGCCGCACTTTCTCGAGATGGACTAGCACACGATAAAGCTCCTGCGTATCGCGTCGGCTGGCATAGAACTCGTAAAGCATCCGCAAAGTTTTCTCGGCATTGATTGGATCTTTCGCCGCCAGCCACCACAAATCGACCGCTTCACTTTGCCAGCCCCATTTGCGAGCCAGGTCGGCTAATCCAAAAATTTGTTCTGGACGCGTACTCAACCTTAGCGACCGCTTCCTTCCATTGCTGACTTGATTCCTGCACCTGGCCCAACTCACGCAGCGCCCGCGCGGCAGTGCATTTCGCATGTATTCGAAAGCATCCCACTTCGTTCCCGCGCAAAATTTGCGTAATCCCTCCCAGTCGCTGGTCGCCATGAAGGCCTCCGCCAGATTGAGCGGAGTCGTTCGTTTTACCAACAATGTCGGTGGCAGTGTTTTCATCCACGCCACCGCTGCGGCGGACATTTTTGTGAATTCATCCACCCAATTAACGCACCGATCTTCACGGCATCGTCGCTCGCATCTTTCTTTAATTGCTCGAGTAACGATTGCGTTTCGGCCTCGTTAGCAGCCTTCAAGATCGAAAGCAAAAGGAGACGATCGGAGAAATCGCGGTTGAACAGACTATCAAGGTCGCGGGCGTACTCGAGCGCGCGGGTTATTTGATTACGACGCAACGCATCGTCGGCCAAACGGTGCATGGCATCCCGATGAAAAGATTTATCGTCAGACAGATCGAGCAATTCGCGCACGCCAGCTTCGTGGGTCGCAAAGTCGTTAGCCGCAACGTGGAGTGTTGCCAGTGCCAAATCATATTTTTGTCTTGCGGATCGCGTCGTTTGGCTTCGAGCAACTCCTTCTCATACCCAACCAGATCGTGCCTGATGAGGGCAACATCACCCCGCAGAGCGTGATAATCTGCCGTTTCTTTAGCCTGGCGCCGGCATGGCATCAAGTGCTTTGCTCGCGCTGTCGGCATCGCCGAACCGAACGGCACAACGTGCCCAGGCACTGAGATCACCCTCAGCGTTCTTGCTCAATTCAGTTACTCGTCGCCAAAACTCGATCGCTCTGCGCAAACCTGCACTCTCGGCCGAATGCGCGATCACACGCGTTGCGTCGGCGTTTTCCGGACTTAGCTCCAACACGTGTTGGGCATCGAGACTGGCGTGTTTATAATCGCCCTCGTTAATGAGAGTATTTGCCTCGGCTAGCAAGCGTCGCACTTGCCACGCGCGAAATGCACTCGAGCCGAAATAGCCGACGGCCCCAAGAAGCAGAATCAATCCAAGAACGCTGAGAAAAATCTTCAGGAGCGAACGCTCGATCTTCTCATTCAACCCCAGCACGATGGGAGCTTTGCGATGGGACTGCCGAAGTCAATCTACGGTAGGAGTAAATCCGCGCGGCATCATCAATCTGCGCTATCGTCGGGCTCATGACGAAATCGCGATGGATCGTTCTCGTCGCCCTTCTTGCGATCAGCAGAAATTCTGGTGCGCAAGCCCCCACTCCATCTGCCGCTCCCGCGCAAACCGTGCGAGTGGCGTTTTGGAATATTCAATGGTTTCCGGCCGACACCCCAATGCCTCGGTGGCGTCGGAACGGGCGCAAATCGCGTCGGTTCATCGAGACATTCGCCGGATCAATGCAGACCTGATCGGAATGGAAGAGGTGCGTGATTTTGACAATGCAACCATTGCCGTCTCGCCCTCACCGGCTTCAAGGTTGACGTTGTTTCGGATTTTCCGCCGCGAGAAGGTCAGGATGTCGGACAGCAGGTCGCAATTGCCAGTCGTATCTCGCCGCTGAGCGCCTGGTTCGAAACGTGGAACCCAAATGGACCACTCGTGCCACCGCGTGGATTTGCCTTTGCTGCCTACGAAGTCGCGCCGCGCCATGTCCTGCTGGTTTACGCGATCCATTTGAAGAGTAATCGCGGCGAAATCGCCGAGGACATCGCCATTCGGGCGGAATCGATGCAACAACTGGTCGCACACATCCACGAGATGAACGAGGCTTACGGAAAACTGGGAAGCGTAAGCTGCGTTGTCGGCGGTGATTTCAACACCGCGCCGGATGATCCGCGTTTCGCCGACGAAACAACAACGCGGACCTTACGCGACAACGGCTTTCTCTGGTGCTGGGAAAATATTCCTTTCGCTCAGCGCATCAGTTTGCCCGCCGACAAACTTTTCCCGGCAGCTTGTTTCGATCACTATCTTTGTGCGGAACGCCAAAATAAATTCAGCGCGGGTGATCGAAACCTCCAGGCGATCTAGTGATCACAACGCCATTTTCGCGGAGCTGCAACTGTAGCGGCGGCCAGCTGACCGCAGCCACAATTCAGTCGAGAAATTTTCCTGGGTTTAGAATATTGTTTGGATCGAGAGCGCGCTTGAGCGTCTGATGAAGGCCCGCGCAACTTCGCTGCTGGCTTCCGGCCACCAGCGTTTCTTGGCCAGCCCGATTCCATGTTCGCCGGTGATGACTCCGCCCCATGCCAGCACCTGGGCGAACAGTTCATCGAGCACTCCTCGCACTTTCTCGCGTACGGCAGCTTCGCGATTGTAGCGATCCGCCATGAGGTTGACGTGAATATTGCCGTCTCCGGCGTGACCGAAACAGGCGATCGGAAATCCTGAGCGCCCGGAGAGTGCCTCGGCAAATGCAATTAGATCTACCAAACGGCTGCGCGGAACAACGATGTCTTCGTTCAATTTCGTCAGCCCGGTCGCGCGCAGTGAATTGCTGAATTGGCGACGGAGCGCCCAAAGCTTCTCGCAGTCTGTTTCATTCGTGGCGATCTCAAGCGCGGTCGGTTTTCGGCTCTGAATCAGATCGCGCATCTTCTGCATTTCCGCATCTACCGCTTGATCCTGTCCGTCGAGATCAACGAGCAAGTGCGCGTTACCGGATGGAACGTGTGCGGCTCCCGAATCTTGTCGCGCCGCTTCGAGGGTAAATTTGTCTGCGATCTCGAGCGAAGAGGGCAAAAATCCAGCGGCGAAAATTTGCTGAACCATTGCCGCTGCCTCGGACATGCTATTGAAGGACGCTGATAGGGTCGCGCATGCCGGCGGCAGCGGCAGAAGCTTGACCGTGATCTCGGTGACAATGCCCAACATTCCTTCCGACCCGACAAACAACCCGATTAGATCGAAGCCGGTCTTATTTTTGTGAACGCGTCCCCCCGTGCGAAGCACCTCACCGTTCGCCAAAACGACCTCAAGACCAGTAATGTAATTGCGGGTAACGCCGTATTTGAGACAACGTGGGCCGCCGGCATTCGGTGGCAACATTTCCGCCAATTGTGCAATGTTCGAAGCTTGCCGGATCGGGTGGATAAAACAGCTTCTGCTCGCGAGCCGCGCGTTTCAGCTCACCCGTAATCACTCCGGGCTCAACGATTGCAATTGCATCGGCAAAACTTACTTCCTTGATTCGATTCATCCGCACGAGAGAGAGGGCGATCCCCCTCCGAACTGGGACGCAACTGCCGACATAGCCGTCACCCGGCCCCCGGGCGGTTACGGGAATTTTATTCTCGTTAGCAAATCGCAGCAGTTTTTAACCTCATCGCTCGAGCCGGCGAAGACGACGACTTCTGGTGTTTCGTGAGCGAACCATTTGTCGCCGCTATGGTCGGCCAATGTTTGTGGATCGTCAGCTACGGCATCGTTGCCCAGCAAACGTCGCAGTTCGGATGCAATTCCCATCTCATGGTGAGCTTTGCCGCAGCAGCGCTGTAGGGCAAGCACTCCCGCTTGCCGATTAGATGGCAGGCGGGAGCGCCTGCCCTACAATCTCTTAGCGAGAAATGGCAATCTGGTAGTGGTGCGAGCGTTCGTCCATTCGGGTAAGGAGCGCTTCTGCCTTCGGATAAATCACCGGCTTGCTTTCATCCATACCGGCGAACTCCTTCACCGCCTCCATCGAGATCAGAATCGTAACAAGGTCACAAATTCGGTTTCGTTTCCATCTTCGTGAATGAATAATTCCGCGCCCCGATAGCCCTTGATGTTGCGTCGTGCGATACCGGGGAAAATTTCATCACGCAGCATGTCTTCATAAGCCTTTGCCTTTTCCGGCTTGGTCCAGCCATGCCAAATACGTGCGATCATATCACCTCGTTTATTTCTGCCTCATGCTCGTAACCGTAATCGTAAGAATATGATTACCGGTAGCAGCAGAAATCTTACATTCCCATAATCTGGTAGCCGCCATCGACATAGATGACTTGTCCAGTAATGCCAGCTGCGCCGTCGCTCGCGAGAAAAACCCCAGTCGCGCCCAATTCCGCCGGCTCACAGCTTCGCTTCAAGGGCGCCCGTTCCTGGTAATGTTTCAGCATCGACATGAAACCGCTGATGCCACGCGCTGCCAGGGTGTTGACTGGGCCGGCAGAAATACAATTCACTCGGATTTTCTTCGGCCCGAGGTCGTAGGCAAGATAACGAGTACTGGCTTCGAGGGAAGCTTTGGCTACGCCCATGACGTTGTAATGCGGCACGACTTTCTCAGCGCCGTAGTAGGTCATCGCGACAATGCTTCCGCCATTCGTCATTAAAGGTGCAGCTTCCCGCGCCAGCGCGACAAGCGAATAAGCGCTGATGTCGTGGGCGACTCGAAACGCTTCGCGGGTAGTGCTCACGAAATCGCCTTCGAGCGCTTCCTTGGGAGCGAATGCGACGGAGTGCAGAAGCAAATCGACGCGATCGGTCTGCCCGCGCACTTCTTGGAAAAATCTTGCGATCTCTTCGTCGCTCGAAACGTCACAGGGAAAGAGCGGCACGTTTTCGCCGAATTCGCCGACCAGGTCCGCGACGTTTTCCTTTAGGCGCTCGCCTTGATAATTAAAAATTAATCGGGCACCCGCTGCCGCCCACGCCTTCGCAATCGCCCAGGCGATGCTGCGCTTGTTTGCCACGCCAAAAACGACACCGACTTTTTCGGACAGGACTTGTGAGGTCATACCCGGGGCATCATAGCAAGATTTCCTGTTTCGGGTAGCGCGCGCGTCTCGCGTGCTGGTTTCGGCGTCTCGCCGAAACAATCTTCGAAAGTTCGCGATTGCGTGGACGCGCTCGCCAGACACGCGAGACGCGTGCGCTACCCGATCCGCAGAAATTCTGCGATTACGCGGATTTCAGAATGTGTTTGATTCCGCGAATAGGAATGACAACCCAGTCAGGTCGATGGTTTAGTTCATAACCGATTTCGTAGACCGCTTTGTCCAGAAGGTAGGCTTCGAGCGCAATACGCAGGTCGGCTTCGTTCCGCGGAATAAAAAGGGCGTCGGTCGTAGCAGCGAGATAGCTTTGGAGAAATGTGCTACTCATCTCGCGATACCAGACGTCAGCCCATTTCTCCAGAAACGGAACGTCTTCCTGTCGCATCGCTCGCTGCCAGAGCGCGCTGTAGGCGGCGTATTGAAACGAGCGCATCATCCCGGCAACATCCCGCAGGGCCGAGCGTTTCAACTTCCGTTCACCGAGCGGGCGCGCGGTTCGCCTTCGAAATCAAGGAAAATAAAATCGCGACCGGTATGAAGGGCCTGACCAAGATGAAAATCGCCATGAATGCGAATCTTATGCGCGGCCGACCGTTGCTCGAGGAGACGGCGCTCCTGCGCGAGAATTTGCTTCTCGGCCGCGAGGACTTCCTCAGCTTCAGCGCGAAACGCTTCCGGCAGATCATCTAATTTCTTTCGGAGCAATTCGAAAGCGCGCCGCGAGGATGCCCGCATCGATTGCACTACGCTGCGCTGCGCCATGGCATTAAATGGCTCGGGCGCGAATGCGGGATCGTCCGTCTCCGAGGCAAGCGCGCGATGCAATTCGCCGGTGCGCTGACCAAGTAACCGGGCTTTCTCCGGGTAAATGCCGCCGACCAATTCTTGAATGAGTTGGGTTGAGCCAATTTCATTCAGGTCAGCTTTACGGGACAAAACGCGCTCGTAATAACTGCCGACGGAATCGAGCGTAAACCTCCAGGCGTCGCCTTCGTTTGGAATCGCAGCCTGAATGAGCGCGAGCACCACCGTATTCTTTCCAGAGCGATATTCGAGCGTTCCGGCAAACGCTGGCACATTGGGAAACTTTGCGCGCTCGGTCAGGAACCGCGTGATCTCAACATCGGGATTAATCCCCTCCTCCAGTTTCCGGAAGATTTTCAAAAATATTGTGTGCCAAAGAGGATCGAGGAATTGCTTTGCTCCCTCTCATGACGCTTGAATTCGCGCTCAAATCCTCTGCCGCCGCGAACTGAGCGGTGGCGGAGCCAACGATCTCCCCGCGTCGCGCCCGCAATTTTCGTTGCTCGCGAATGATGCGATAAATTTCCCGCGATAATCGGGATCGAAGGTCGCGTCGTGCAAAATGGCGTTGCTGTCGGCGAATTCGGCGATAACAGCGTGTTGGGCGTCGCGGGAAATTCGGTGCGTGTTTTCATCGCGCCCGATTTGCAGCGGCGGCGGTGTAAACTTCTGAAGCGCCTTCAGTGTAGTTCACTTCAATGAGGACATGGCGCGCGCCAGCCGGGTGGGACGAAACCAGGGGATCGTCCACGATTCGGAGTTCCCGAATCGTGCGCGCTTTCGCGCCAAACCATCGGCAACCAGTGAGGTAACTCGGAAGAATCGTGCGCTCGAGATCGCGCCGTGACGAACCGGAAAGGAGCTCTGAAAATGCCGGCACCGATGCGATGGTAGGTGTTTTCATGCGTTTCCGTGCACGGGTTGCCGCCGAGGGAGACTGCAATACAAACCAGTAATGCGCGTGCGGCCCGAGCGTAAGAAGATAACGCGATCTTCGGACGGCGGGAAATCGATTCCGGCTAAAAACTTCCATCGGAATACAGCCGGAAAATTTCGCGAGATCGAGTTCCACCGGCTGAGCGAACCGGGACAAATTCACGACAACCAGGATGGTTTCGTCTTCGGTGCGGCGGAGAAATGCCAGCACTTTTGGATTTTCCGGGAACAAGAATTCGAGCGAACCGCGGAAAAGGCCTCTGTAATTTTTCGCATGGCGATGACGCGCCGCATCCACCACAGCAACGATGAGAGATTCTTCTGCTGATTTTCGACGTTGATCGCTTCGTAGTGGTATTCCGGATCAATCGTAATCGGCAGATAAAGCTGTTGCGGATTCGCCCTGGAAAATCCTGCGTTGCGATCGGCACTCCATTGCATCGGGGTGCGACAGCCACTGCGATCGCCGAGGTAAAAATTGTCACCCATTCCGATTTCGTCGCCGTAGTAGAGCACTGGCGTGCCGGGCATGGAGAAAGGAGAATGTTGAGCAGTTCGATCTTGCGACGGCTGTTTGCGAGCAAAGGTGCCAGCCGCCGACGAATGCCCAGATTGATGCGTGCAGTTGGATCGTTGGCGTAAACGCGCCACATGTAATCGCGCTCCTCATCCGTCACCATCTCGAGCGTAAGCTCGTCGTGATTGCGCAGGAACATGGCCCATTGACAGTTATCCGGGATCGGTGGGGTTTGTTCGAGGATGTCGATGATGGGAAAGCGATCTTCCATCTGCAGCGCCATGAACATTCGAGGCATGAGCGGGAAGTGAAAATTCATGTGCGATTCGTCGCCGTTACCGAAATAGGCGACGGCATCTTCCGGCCATTGGTTCGCCTCCGCCAAAAGCATGCGACCACTGAACTGGGCATCAATGTGTGCCCGCAATTTTTTCAAATAGACGTGCGTCTCCGGAAGATTCTCGCAGTTCGTCCCTTCGCGCTCGTAGAGGTAGGGAACGGCATCGAGCCGAAGGCCGTCGACGCCAAGCTTGAGCCAGAAATCGCAGACCCGCTCGACCACTTCGTGCACCGCGGGGTTATCGAAATTCAAATCGGGCTGATGCGAATAGAAGCGATGCCAGTAATATGATTTCGCGATCGGATCCCACGACCAGTTTGATGTTTCAAAATCTTTGAAGATGATGCGCGCGTCCTGGTATTTTTCCCGGCTATCGCTCCAGACATACACTTCACGTTCCGCCGAGCCCGGCGGAGCGCGACGCGATTTTGGAACCACGGATTTTGATCGGAGGTGTGGTTGATGACGAGTTCGGTGATAACGCGCAGTCCGCGTTCGTGCGCCGCGTCGAGAAAGGCGCGGAAATCGTCGAGCGTGCCGTAGTTCGGATTGACGTCCAGATAATTGGCGATGTCGTAGCCGTCGTCCTTCAAGGGCGACGGATAAAAGGGAGCAACCAGATCGCGCTGATACCGAGTTCCTGGAGATAATCGAGCTTCTCGATCAGTCCGCGAAAATCGCCGATACCATCCGCGTTACTGTCGTGAAATGTCTTCACGTGCAGCTCGTAGATGATGGCATCCTTATACCAAAGCGAATCGGACATTGTCTGGGACTTTAGGCGCGATGCTGTAAGCGACGCAATGGGGAGTTGCACGTATCATCTCACACGTCCCGGCGACGGACCCCGGATCTTTCACCCTTCAGGGAGAGAGTTGTGACGCATCATCGAGGTCCTAATCGCCGTGTCGTTCGGCCAGGCAACGCTCCCGGTTGCAAAATTGGGCGGCCAAAGATTGATCTGCGCGCGTTTCATGACGAATTGTGAAAGAATGAAGCGTTGCCGATGACTGTGTTGGAGACGCATTATCACAGAAGGAATTGTTAACTAAAGTCGCACTCGAACAAGGCCTGTGAAATCGCAAAAGCCACCACCGCAAGAGGATGAGGAAGCAGAAGTGCTCGATCGGCTCGCCGAGGTCGGCATCTCCATTGCCATCGGGCGGGCCAAGCGACCTCGAATTGATGGAGGGCATTCAGCGAGAAGACCCAGAAGCTTTGTCGCAGCTTTACGATCGCTATAACGGCATTCTGAAAGCGCTGATCCTACGGGTGATCCACAACGAAGCGGAGGCAGACGACTTGCTGCAGGAGATATTCATGGAGATTTGGAACCAGGCCAAAAACTTCTCGGCCCAGAGAGGCAAACCCCTTGGCTGGATGGTAACGCTGGCGCGTCGCCGCGCAATCGACGGTTTGCGTAAAAAGCAAGCTTATGTCCGAGCAGAGGAGCGTTTACAACAGGAGACTGAACAACAGCCCGATGCCTGGGTCCACAATTCGACGGAGGAGGAAATTCTCGATGGCGACCGGCGCGTTTTGATCCGGCGGGTCATCGGAGTGCTCCCGCCTGCGCAACAACAAGCCATCGAACTGTCATTTTTCGCGGGATGAGTCAGCGCGAAATCGCCGCAAAACGAATACACCATTGGGCACGGTGAAAACGCGCCTAGAATTAGGCCTCAAGAAGATTTACGACGGCCTGAAGGAGCTACGCGATGAGCTTTGAGGAATTTCAAAACCGCGCCCGCCTCTTCGTTGTCGGTGCGCTCGAGCCGGACGAAATGGCGGAATTCGAAAACTGCGCGCCGCGAATTTGGTGAAAAAGCCGAGGCTTTCATCAGTGAATGCTACTCGCTGAGCGAGGCCTTTGCCTTGAGTTTGAAGCCGGCAAAAGCCTCCGATCAGATCAAAGCGCGATTGATGGAAATGGTGAAGAACCGGCAAGCGCATTAACGGGGCATCGCGCTTCAAGTGTTTCCTTCCATCTCGCGCACGATAAATTCCTGAAGAAAGCCGTAAAAGTTGACCTGAAACAGACTCAAATCGCGCCGACTGCCCAGCGGCGAGCGATAATGGTCGCACAATTCGTGATCGCTAAATTGATAGGTGGCGGCGATTGCCAGCCGCGCCTGGTTCAACGCGCTTAGCCATGCGTCTGTGTGAGCCAACGGAATCCGCAGGGCACAGTTGGCGAATGGCTTACCCGTGCATTGCAACTGTTGCAAATCCTGCCGCACCGTTTCCGTGGCCGATTGAAAAAAGACGCCGCAGTTCCGGAACGACGTAAACTTTCCACTCGGAACACAAATCCTTTTCCGCTGGCGCCGCGGGCGCACTGAAAAGACGCTCTTCCGCCGCTGGAGAATCTTTTGGCTGCGCGCTTTCCGGGACCTGCCTGAGCAACTCGCCAAAAAGGATCAAGCTCGCGAATCTCGAGGGCTTGATCCTGTCGGCAGATTTCCATCACACGGTTTTCTCAATGGTCGCGAGCAGGAGGTAACCATGCAGTTGCTGCACGTAGAGCTCGCGCCCTTTCACGGACGCCGCTCCACAAAATTGATCGGCCGTTGTTATGCACTTCCAACATGTGCTTTTCCGCTCTTTCTCGTGGATAACCAAAGACGCGCTGAAACACCATTGTCACATAACTCATCAGGTTCACCTGGGTCATTGTGGACAATGACATTCCAGTGGCATTTCGATCTCCTGGCTGGTCGCTTCCTCCTTTTCAATCGTCGGTGCTTCCAGTGTCGTCGCGGGGAAATCGATTAACAGCGGGGCGGCGAATTTTGCCTCGTGTTTTCTGAGCAGCCGGCTCATGGAAAAGGTTACCACGCGGCCTTGTTCCTTCAAACGCTCAGGTCGCCAGGCTAGTCCTTTCTCATTAACACCGGCTTTCAGACCGGTGCACGCACAGCACGATCGCAAAGAAAGCTGTTTCAACGGCGTTACTCATCGCTACCAAGGCAAGCCACCGTCAAAATGCACCGGCATTGACCGCAAGCCGTTAAAACGGCTTCGTGCCCATCTTTTGCGGAGAGGCACCCGCCTGAAGGCGGGTGTTAATAAGATGCATGATCGACAGTCAGCGCTGCCTACCCGTTCGCGCCGGACCAACTTCCGCCGACCTCACACAAGGAAAAGAATAATTTCCTTTGCAATTGCAGTGATCTGTTTCGCGCTGGCGCGGCGCAACGTCATTGAATCCCGCCGAGATGCAGCAATCCCGTGCAACAGATAAAGCCGAATTTCACCAGCGAGAGAGCTGTGAAACACTTTCGCCTGTCGCGCAGCCGTCTCGACGCTGATCACGATTTCACCGTGCCGAAAGGTGAGCACGTCGGTAGGGCCAGCCAGGCCGCAAAATTCTTGGTGTAGAGCCGCCATTCGTCGGTCGCTCACGATTAACACCGTGATCTCGGGCACGGACGCAATCTCGGCTCGCGGTCGCTTATGTTCCCAGACGAGCGCGGAGGCGGTGTTCGCGAAACGCTGCAGGCTGCCCGTAGAAACCCGAACGGTTCGCTGAACATTTCGTACTTCGATCGGCGGCGGCGTGCGATGTCTCATTCGCGCCGGGCATTCAATGATTTCAGCAGCGCATAAAGCTGCTCCAATCGAGGCATTGCTGTTCCTCCGGTTTGAGCACGACGTAGCGGTTCGCCCCAGATAGCTTCGACTTCGAGAGCGCGCCCGGCTTCAAAATCCAATAGAGTCGATGGCTTGTAAGCGCCCATCGTTTCGGTGCGCTTCATATGTTCGACTGCAACATCTGCCGCCAAATTGTAGCCACAGCTCTTTCGCTCCAACGATTACTTCATTCATCAACGCGAACGCCGCTGAATGGAGAGAATCATCCTGCAAAATGTCTTCGGTGGTAATTCCGCCGGCCGCGATCGTCAAGCCATTGAAAGGAATGTTCCAAACCAACTTGCCCCAGCGTTCCTGCATTAAATTATCAACCACCCGGCAGGTCACGCCGCTCTCCTGGAATTCCCGGACAACAGCGCGAGTTCGTGACTTGGGAGGACCGGTGAATTCACCGATGGTCAGGTATCCATAATCAAGATGCTCAATCAGACCCGGAGAAATGCGGTTAAGGCAAATAAAACAAAGCCCGCCCATCACTCGGTTGGCGCCGAAATGTCGAGCAACGAAAGTCCTCATTCCCTAACCCATTTTGCAAGGTGAGCAGGATTGTGCGCGGATGCAGTAGAGGGGGATCAATTGCAGCAAGGCCTCGTTGTTCGTCGCCTTCAGCGCAATCATCACCAAGTCACACGGTCCGATGGCGTCAGCGGTTTCGTAGGCTTGCACTCTGGCAATGTGAAAATTTTCCTTTCTTCCGCGGATGCGAATGCCCGATCGTTTAATTTTCGCGAATCCACTTCTTAACAGGAAATGAACGTTGCGGCCGCCATGAGCGAGCTTGCCACCATAAAAACTGCCAATCGCGCCTGTTCCGACGACGGCGATTTTCATCTAACGATTTAGCGATTTGATTTTGCAGTTCCGAGTGAGGCGGAAAAAATTTTAGAAGTTCCACAGACTCTGAATCAGCATTCGACCATTCTAGGGTTGATGAACCCCGACTCCACTATTGCTTGGACCAAAACTGTTTTTCACGCCGGCGGCCGCGTCTCGGCCTGAAGTTTCGTGTGATCAGGCGCGCACCTTTATTGAAGGTCAAATAAGCCCAGGCCCATTGGACAAGCACGACTACCCGATTGCGGAATCCGACTAAAAACAGGATATGAACGAAGAGCCACGCCAACCATGCCGGCAATCCGCTCAGGTGCAGCAGGTGCAAGTCGGCCGACCGCTTTGTGGCGACCGATTGTCGCCATGCTGCCCCTTATCGAAATACCAAAAGCGCTGTGGTTTTCTACCCTCGATCATCGCCAAAATATTGCGCGCGGCATGGCGGCCCTGTTGCATCGCCACCGGTGAAACGCCGGGCAGCGGCTTGCCATCTTTGCCGGTGAACTTGGCCAGATCGCCGATCACCTGTAACTTCAGGATGTCCGGGAATCGTTAGATCGTCCGTATCCACGACCCGGCCAACCTGATCGACCGAAACGCCGAGCGATTTGCCAACGAAAGAGGCGTTGTTGCCCGCGGCCCAAATTTTCACCCGGCAAGGAATGAATTCATTGCCCACCTTTAGTCCATCTTCCGTTAGATCGGTGGCGTGCACTCCGGTGCGAATTTCCACGCCGAGATCGCGCAACTGTTGCATTGCACTGACCCGCAAGTCCTCGGGAAATGCGGCCAGGATCTGTGGCTCGCCTTCAATCAAAACGACCCGTGCACTGGATGGGTCAATGTGGCGGAAATCGCGCGCCAAAGTGTAACGCGCGATCTCGGCAATCGCTCCGGCCATTTCGACCCCGGTAGGTCCGCCACCGATAATGACAAAAGTCAATGCCGCAGCGCGCGCTGCAGGAGCGGAAATTTTTCGGCGTATTCTGAACGCGAGCAAAATGCGGCGCCGAATTTCCACTGCATCTTCCAGGCTCTTCAAGCCTGGGGCGAGACGCTCCCATTCCGGATGCCCGAAATAGGAATGGCGCGCGCCGGTCGCAAGAATCAAATAATCGTAGGAGAGATCGAGATCGCCTGCATGAACGATGCGTTTGTTCACATCAATCGATTGCACTTCGGCCAGGATGACTTCGACATTCTCGCATTTGTGCAGAATCGCCCGCACCGGCGCGGCGATGTCGGCAGGCGAGCAAGCGCGGCGGTGGCGACCTGATAAAGGAGCGGCTGGAAGAGGTGGTAATTAGTGCGGTCGACGACCGTGAGCTGAACGTTCTCGCAGGCTAATTTTTTCGCAGCTTCGAGCCCGCCAAAGCCACGCGCCGACGATCACGACGCGCGGAAATTTCTCCTCAGCCATGGCAACAATCTTGCGAGATTGACCTGATCGCAGCAATTTTATTTGCCGCCCGTCCTGAGACCAATCCTGTGGCTCAAGTCCACTGAGCCAAACCACCAGGAGACAAATAGGAAGTTGTCACCCAGTCGACCGCCGCTATCTTGCGCGCCCTATGCCTAAGCCGATCGCTCTGCAGTAAGACCCGCAAATCGGTCGCAAAACGTTTTAAAGTGACCGCTTCGGGCAAGGTCCTTCGCTCACGCGCGTCACGACGTCATCTCATGTCCGCCAAAAACGCGAAGAAAAAACGCCAACTGGCGAAGATGGGTCGCGTGCATGAAACCGATGTCGCGCGGATCAAAGCCAACTTGCCCTTCGTATAATTAGCGTGATCGGAAGAACTGATCTGGGCTACAACACGTTAGCGATTTGGGGTGGTGGCAATGTCTCTTCCGTGCGTGTAGTTGTCGTTCGTCGTCGTTGTTTGCCGGTGCCAATCTAGGTTCGGGCGACGGCTGCGGGCTGTAAAGGTCACGCCGGTTGGCGACCGTAGTGCAGGAGCATTCCAGAGCGAGCAACATAAAGAGAGCGAGCCAGTTCACGTCCTCGATGCAACCAAATGCACGCTAATGCTGTCAATCGAAGAGCGGGAAATGACGTGATCTCTAACGGCGTATAACGATTTAATGACGAAGTCGAAATGCCGAGAAGGCACCTTTCATCGTCACCGTTTCAGATTTCCGTCATTCTCATCTCTCTCTCGCTACTGGTTGCGCGATCGTGATCTTGCACGAAGCGTTTTCCTCCGTCAGGGGCTATGGACTGAGGGCTTACGAACCCGCCAGGGCAGGAATGCAGCAACGGTAGTCTGACCTTCTTTGCCGTAGTTCTCTGGCGGACTTTTTCGCGATGAAATTGTTGAAAGTGAAAACGGAGCGATTCTCAGAAATCGTGGAGAAGGCTGGCCGGCCAGAATCTTACACGCTTTGGCAAAAGCCATCGGCAGACCGACACCTGCAATCTGCAATTAAGAACAATCGCATCATGACAATCCAGCGAACCGAGAGCGGAACCGAATTTGGAATTGTTGGCTTTAAACAGGCGAAAGACGTGCGTTATCTTGTCTTTCCGAAATCGCTAAAACGATTTGAGAACAGGCGTGTGGTCGGAATCAATTGGGATCTTGTTTCGCGCTAGGGGATACTGCTGTCATACCGGGCGCCATCTCGCGGAACACAGGCATTCTTGCTTGTGCGCCAAGCGGACATATTGTCTGCTTTCCGCAGCGGAGTGCAACTCCGCTGGGCACACGACTGAGAAGTCTGTGTTCACTGAAGATCAAAATCGTGCTAAACTATGCTCTGCCCTATGGCGAAAGAGACTCTGGATAAAGGCGGCCTTGAGGTGAGGCCTGAGTACCGCTGAACTACAGCGTTACTCGCGCCAAATCAATCTTTCTCAGGTCGGCAAAGAAGGTCAGCGCCGATTGAAAGAAGCGCAGGTATTGTGCATCGGAGCCGGCGGGCTGGGTTCGCCAGCAGCGCTTTATCTCGCCGCCGCCGGCATCGGAACTCTCGGAATCGTGGATCAGGACACGGTTGATCTTAGCAATCTTCACCGGCAGCTCCTGCATGGAACGAACGACGTTGGCCGCGAGAAACCGATTCGGCGCGCGCGCGCGTTTGCTTGCCATCAACCCAACGATCGTCGTCGAGACCTACACGACACGACTGTCTGCCGGCAACGCCGTCGAGTTGATCCGCAATTACGACATCGTAGTCGATGGTTCCGACAACCTGCCGACGCGTTACCTTTCCAGCGACGTGTGTGTTGGGAAAGTGAAACCAAACATCTACGGCTCGGTCCACCAATTCGAAGGACAAGCCTCGCTCTTTGCCCCTCATCTTGGCGGGCCTTGTTACCGTTGCCTCTTCCCGGAGCCGCCACCGCCGGAGAGCTATTCCAAGCTGCGCCGAAGCGGGTGTTCTCGGCGTCGTGCCGGGGTTTGATCGGAATCATTCAGGCGATGGAAGCGATCAGAGTTAATTATTGGGACCGGCGACAATCTCCTCGGGCGTCTTTTGCATGTTGATGCACTAACTCTGCGGTTTCGTGAATTTAATATTCGCCGGGATCCAAATTGTCCGGTGTGCGGTGAATCACCCTCCATCACGGAGCCGATTGACTACGAACAATTTTGCAACCATTCAAACGCTTCCACAGTTCGAGGCATTTCCGCGACCAAATTGCACGAAATGATATCTCGTGGCCAGGAAGTCGCCTTGGTTGACGTCCGCGAACCATTCGAATTTGAGATCGCGCGCATTCCAAACTCACGACTGATTCCGCTCAGGGACGATTCCGGATCGTTTGACAGAAATTCCACGGACAGAAACAACCGTCGTGATGTGCAAGAGCGGCGTGGCGCAGCGCGCGCGCCATCGAATTTCTGCGCGGCGAAGGTTTCGAAGAATTTACTCAATCTCGAAGGTGGTCTCCGACGCCTGGCGCGAAGAGGTCGATCCGACGATGCGCAAATATTAAAAGCGATCCGAACGGACCCACGAGCAGGCAAGACGGTGTCGAGCCGCAGTTTGCGCGGAACACGGGCCTCCTCGGCCGGTGCGCTCAGCGGAGTTACACTCCGCTGAACCACGACAAAGTGGATACCGCCAAAATTATGACAGCGGACAGAATGTCCGTTGGGCGCACGAGACTGAACGTCTGTGTTCCGGCGCGTCAGATGTTAACTCACGCGATGGAAGCGGAGCAACTCAAACAGCTTTAAATTGATTGCACATTGCAGTTTTAAACGCAGCGGTTATCAGGTGCGCGATGCATCGAAGCGTTTTGTGCATGCTACTCGCGTTGATTGAGTGCCGGCTGTGATCGAATGATCACGCCGCGGCATGCGCAACAGCTCAAAGATGCAGGAGTCCAAGGCGGCTGCGGGCGATTTCGCGCGCGCGATCAGCTGCATACGAATCTGCGCTGGAAGATCGGCCGGGCGATGCCGAAGTGCATTACAAGCTGGCGCTCCTTTACGATGACAAGATGAACGATCCGTTAAACGCGCTGCATCATTTCAAACGCTATTTGGTCATTGCGCCGACCGGGCCGCGAGCAAACGATGTGAAGGTTTCGTCAAACGCGATGCGGTCGCGCTCCTGACCAGTCTCTCAGGAGACGCGCTCATTTCGCGCGCCGGAAGCAACTCGCTTACGGAATGAAAATTTGTCGTTACGAAGAGATCTGGACGAAGCGCGTGGACGCAGCCACATCGCTACACTTGAACAATCCCCACCCCTGGGAAAACAAAAGGGCTGAAACCGCCAGGCAAACTTACGTGGTGCAGCGCGGCGATACTCTGGCATCGATCTCCCGAAAATTTTACAAAACATCGACGCGTTGGAAACAGATTCTCGATGCCAATCGCAATGTGATCGACAATCCGAAGAAATTGGTAGTAGGTCAGACTCTGGTCATTCCGGCGCGAACGAGTTCCCACTAACCCGCGAAGAATAACTAAGAGAGAAGACTATCAAGTCGCCCAGCTACGCAAGACACAAGCGCCCGACGGATCGAGAGTCGCCGCTCCCGGTCAGGCACGCAGCGAGCATGGTCGCGGCCTACGGTTTGCGCTGTCCGTTGCCCGGAGTGCGATGCGGGTTCGGTTGCGAGCGAGCTTGACGCATTCACATCGCGCGCGCCCATGCCGGTGGGATCGATGAGCGGATTAAAAAGCGGCTCACCCGATTTCTTCTGATTTTCAGCTACGCTGCGCATGAGATCGAGACTGGGCAGCGGTGCGGAATTCCGTAATTAAGATCGCGGTCCGGAGAATGAGACTTTCATCTATATCGACCGGTTTCAGGCAGATGCGCCGCACCCGGTCTTGACGATGAGCATCTGGCCAGCGTGCACCGCAATTTTCTTTCCCGGATGTTTCGTTAGCCAGGCCTGACCGCTTCCTTCGAGAACGATGAGCTTGCTGTAATTGCGCGGTCGCGATTCGGAACATCACCGTTGTTCCCGCTATGCCGACGGTGAGCGCGCTGCCGTTGCGAATACGCGCGCCGCCGGAACCTGCTGGCACCCGCAAGAGGATGGCGCCGCTTTCGACACTTACGTTCCGACCATCTTGATCGAAAGAGAAAATGCTGTTAGCGCCCACGCGGGTAATGGTCAGATCAGCGGAGGTAAGTTCGGCGCAGCGAATCAGCGCCGGTGTGGACGGCGCTTCCATCGGTGACATCGTCGTTCAAGTGTGCCGGACGGGCAGCGACGTGCGGAGCCAACAGACTGACGTCGCGGACGACTCGAGTGACACGGGCCTGCTTTTCTTTCCGCAGCGGTCAACGGCAAAATCGCTCCCGAGCTAAAGAGCAGTAACAAGCCTGCACGCGGCAACGAACGGTCGAAGAGCGACTTCATCGTTGTTTCAGAATCTAAGCAAAAGCGCGAAAAGCGCCACCGACATTTCCGACATCATGGAAGCTCGCCGATTCGACAAAAACTATAAGCGATCCGGTCGCTCATAGAAGCGCCGCTGCAGCGGCACGACGATCCCGAGGAACAGATGTCATGGCAAGATGCGGCAAGAGTGGCGTTCGCTCCGCTACCACTTAGGCACTACCGAATTGATTAACCACGCCAGGACCAGTCCGAACGACGGCGCCTATGACTAAACTGGCAGCGGATTGCTTGCACCCCACTTCCGCCAGAAATACCGGTGCGCGAGCCAGGTCCCGCCAAAGCCGGTAGTAGTTCGCGTTCGAACCCGTCTGTGCTAAAGACACAGATCGCTGCGTCCGATTGCTGCCGCCAACTGTGACAACCACGCCGTTGAAGATGTTAACGGTATTTCCCGGCAATAATCTTGTGCTCGCTCCACCCAATGTGACGTCGGCAACGAAGTTGACCGTGCCCGTTGACTTCCCGGTGAATAAAGTTTCAAGGTCGTGTCCGCCGACAACAGCGCCGTTGCCGATAGTGGAGCACGCCGTTGCTTGCCCAGGGCCGCGACTTTGACTGACATCACCATGCGCATCAACGGCGTCGCTCGCGCCCGGACCTCCCAGGTTAATCTGGCCGGCATCGCCCAGCGTGGCGGATGTCAATCGTTCCGCGGTCAGCGCGAAGAGTTCCATTGACTTCTGGCGCTGCTATTGGCGCCGGTCGCCAAAATGGTCACTTTGCCAACGGGGCGCGCAGGCGCAGCCGCATCGAGCAGGGAAAGAAGCTCGCCGGTGTTCAGAAATCATTAATCGCGACACCACTCGGTTTTCCGCTCCTGAGCGTGATGTCTTCCCCGTTGGCGCTGCGACGCCGCGCTGTAGTAATTGCAGGATCGGCCGAGGAAGCTTGCACACGCGAATTGATCGCCACCGCATCATTCACTGAACTGAATGCGATCGCGCCGCCGTTGCCGGCCGTTCTGTACCGTCAAGAACACTGACCGGTCGTTGCTTCAATCGGCGAACTCGCGATCGTGATCGGACCGACTGGCGGTGATGCTGATCGTCCCGCCATTCCCTCCATAAGCGCCGCCGGACATTAAAATTACCGCCATTGAAGTGATGGATGAAAGATCGCCCTGCGGCCTGACCGTCAACCCCGCCCCTAGGAATGCTTTAAAGTAATGTGCGCCGCCGCTGCCCGGGATTGGAATTCGATCGCTGGAACGCGCTGGTGCCATTCGCGTTGATCATCGGAATTCGTGGTCCCACGCTGGTGAGAGAACCGGTGGTGAGAGTAAAATCAGACGGCGTAACTCCATTCCGATCATTGCTAATAAGATAGTTGGGGAAGAAGGCGGGGGCATCGATCATCAGAATGCTACCCGCGGTGATGGTGTTGAGCCGCTACCCCGGAGACGGACGTTCCGGTTATGTTTGCGATCTTCAGCTCACCGCCCACGCTAACCGTGCCGGCAACCAGACCTGGCGCGCTGGAGATTTCCGCCCACTGTTATCGCAGTCGGAGCGCCACCGGAAAATGCCGCCTCCGGCAAAAGGTCCCCGCCAGCAGGTAAGATTGCCGGAGGGCGCGCCGCCGCCGGATCCGCAATCCGATCGGGCCAGAGCCGGAAGAAATATTTCCACCGGCGCATTCATCGATCCCCGGCAGCGATAATTTGATGTGCGGAAATATTTCCGCCCGCGGAAATCTCGTGAGCGAAGATTAATCCGCCCATCTGAGATGTCGCCGCCGGCTGTCAGGACCGCAGTCTGGATATCGCCATTGGCGAAAGATGGAGCCATTGGCATCGATCAACCCGGAGAAGATTGGCTGGCCCCTCACACTCAGAAGCCGGGTGTCAAAGAGGTTGATGTCGCCATCTGAGCGCAGCGTCAGATTTGGCCCGGATAAACTCGACGTTCGGGGCCTGAATTCCACCTGCTCCCGCACTCAAGCTAACGAAATCTGAATTACTAAAAATTAAAATGAAAGAGCGACGAGCCTGTTAAAGTCGATCGTTCCGGCATAGCGCGGTGATTGAAGTGCGAGTAGTGGGGTCGCTACCATTGTGGGAATTATAGTGAGCGAGCCATTTGCGTTGAGCGTGATCGTGCCTCCACCCCCGGCCAGATTAGCGAATTTGCTGAGATCGAATGCGACATTCCCGCCAATGGAATTGATGGTCACGTCCCGCGCTGTGACAATCCCGCTGCCCTGCTGGAAATCGCCGTTCTGAAAACATGCGCTTGAAGTTATCCACCGTTACATTGCCGTTGACCTGCACTGTGCCTTCTGAATTAAGGAGGAGGTTGGAGCTGGCATCGCTGATTGGCGATGCCAGATTTAACGCCACATTGTCACCGCGCGCATAGAAAAGAGATTCTGGAATGTTCTGAAAGGAAATTCCGCCGCCCAGAATAATCGAGCCTTTTTGCGTTGTCAGCAGCACCGAATTCAAACCGCCAAAGGTCAAAGCGCCACCGGACGAAGCACTGCTAGATTCCATCCACTCCCACGAGACCCAGCGTGGTTATGCCATTGGGAACAGAAATGGTTGGATTTGAAGCCAACTGGAGATTTTGAAATTTGAAGACCGGCAATATTGTTGAGATCGAAAAACTGAACGATCCGTGGTATCGAAGCCACTCGCGGAATCGAATGCTGTGGTCGTGCGAAAAACCAAAGCGAGCGAATGCCGTCCAGTGGCGTGTTCCGATAAACCTTGCCGTAGTTGGTTGTTGGCGCCGGCAACCTACTGTTGGGGACCCCGCAGTAGTAAGTTCATTGTTCCTGAGCCAGGTCTGCATAGGGTGTTTGGCGAAGTAATGGTTTCCAGTGGTCGCGCAACCAACTCATGTGCACGACTGGAGTACGACCGGAGTACGACTGGCGGCGGTTTGGCCTTTGCCGCCGCCGCGATCTGAGTCTCCTGCAACGTGCCGCCTGATCATTCAGAATGATTGAGCTGCATCGGCCCGTAGATCGCGAGATTCGTTCCATACAACCCGCGCCCTCGGCCCGCTCTCCATCCCGGCCCGTCTCCGGTTTGTGCGATGAGGTTTTCGCTTCCCATCTTTCCAGAGCCTTTGATGAGACGCGAAGTCTTCCTGAGCTGCCGAATATCAACGTCAACCGGATTGGATAAATTCTTGGCGTCGGGTTTGGTGATCAACATTTGCCCGGCGTGGACCAGCACGGATTCACTGACGCGCGATTGGGCAGGAAAATCCCGGCCGGTGCCTTCCAGCACGATGAATTTGACAGGAATTCTTGCGGAACTCGAGCATCACGGTGGTGCCGGTAATCGCCGCAGTGACGCGCGGCAGTGTTGATTTTTGCGCCACCGGCATTTTCGGCACCGCAACAGCATGGCACCGTCGGTTAAGCTGAGTTCGTGTTCTTCGCGTGAAGATGGTGTTGGCGCTGGCCGCCGGATGGCTGTAGCGTATCGCAAACATTACAGTCCCGCCGACCGACGTTCGTTCGTTAAGTTAACCTGGGAAAATCGAATCATTCTTTGCCGCGATCGCAAGCTGCTTGATCACGCATCAGTAACTTTACAACATGAATACTTCCATGGCTCATGCAGCCCTTAACTCGCTCATGTTTACACCCCAGGCAACGTGGAAGCTAGATCGTTTCCCATATGGAGAAGAAACCTGAACCCCTGAGCAAAACTGGATGCAGCGTGAAATGCCTGAATCGTTGCAAAACTGAAGAGAAGAAGGTCAGGACTGCGCTGCTGCACATGTTGCAGTTCATCAATTGTCTCTCCTCGAGACGTCACGTCCACAGTGACTTCCTGGTGAATATCAAAAGTCCTGGTTGGTTTGTTGAAAGTTGCGTACAGCTCGATCTGGCCTTCGCAACCTGATGACAGAGCGATGAAGCTCGTCGCTGCTGGTTCGCGTGTCGCCGTCGTGACTGGTTGTGAATGGCGCACCATTCGACGATATGCGGATCTCGCTGTCGGTCGTTGTTGGCGTTGTCGAGCAAGAGAGCCAAACCACCGGTCACGCGGACCAGCCGCGTTTACCATGACCTTCTTCGCGTCGCACCGGCAGCCAATACACTTATGAATAATTCTGGTCGGGTCCGCCGCCAGAGGTCGAGCGGATCATCTTCACACACGCAATCGCGCGTTGTTATCACGCCACGCTGCCGCCGTCCAGCGGGCATAAACCCGCCTGAAGGCAAGATCGTCCGGGACTTAGTTTCATCGCGATCATGATCCGTTGAAAATGGTGACCTGAATCCGAAACCTCGTGCCGTTGCTGCGCCAAAGCACAATGTCCGGTGGTGAAGCTGACCGCCCATCGTCCGCGAGAAAGCCTTTACAAACGCTCGGATTTACTGAGCGCGCTGACGCTGATATTGAGCACGTTGCTTAAAGCGATATGCCAACTTTGGTGATATTAATCGCGTGGTAGCGCTTTTCGCGCTGGTTGAACGCCGCGATCACGCCCGCGCTGTTGAATGTTGTTACTTTTCCAGATGGAATCACGTCCGGGAACCAGCAGGTAACGTTCAGGCTACTAAGCAAAGTTTATAAAAAACTGACTCACCAAACATCGAGCGAACTTCTTTAATCAGAAAACAGAGCGGCCATCACTGGCAACATTGGCGTGCCGGAAATTAGCTGATAATCATACGTGCCGTACCAATGGAACTAAGCCTCCGGTGTTGTCGATTCTGGAATCGAAAGCTGCTATTAACGCTAAATTTCACGTCGTTGTAACGTTAACTTTTGGCATTTCCTCTGACCGATCCCGTGGCGAGGTCGCCTCAGGATGAGGATGTTAGTCGCACTCACGTCCACCCTTTCGGCGATCCAGTAAACGCAGCAAAGCCCCGCAAATCAAACCCCAGATAACCCGCCGAGCAACCCAAAACAGAGTTTATGCCAGCGGCGGCGTAATGTCCTGCTTCAGCCGCGAATAACCAGAGCATTACCCCCGGACCGCAAAGCCGCGCCAGTCATTTTGAATGCAACACTGGCTTCCAGTGCTCATCGTAATGACGCCGGGAGCTCCAGTCGCGGGTGGAAGCTGTAATAAATGATGTTTTACTAAGAACCCGACCAGCGCACTTGTTCGCCATGCCAGGCGCGATAATGAACCTCTGTAGTAACACCGCGTCGCGTTGGATGCCGCCGGTGGTGGTTAATGGCACCGAGAGCCTCCGCGCCTTCCAGCTACCGCGTCCCCGCTCTGTCGTTAAGATGTCACTGTCAATAAACCCGCTGGCGACAGCCTGCATTGCACCCACCAAAGCCTTTTCAACCCCAGAAGGTCGATGAATCAGGGTGGAGAGGCCTGAGCTGTGTCGGAAGGCTGCCCGCGCCTAGCGTCTCGAAACATGCTGGCACCGAGTAGATCCCAAGTCAGTTGAATAAGTGCATAAGTGCCGATATTTCCTATCACATCGCTCAACCAAGAATCACCATCCAGCCTCCCAACCGAAATGCCTACCTGCCCAGACACGAAGAAGGCAATAGATTTACCGTAGCCTCCAGCGTGCCGTCGCTCCGCCGCCCCCTCCATCGTTAAAGGCTCGTGGGATATGCCGATCGCGGCATTGCCTTTCGAAATGTTAAGAGTTCCCGTGGTGGCTGCGGCGAGAACCCGCAACGGAAGAACCGACTCGATGCCCCCGATCGCAATTAAACCTTGTCATGGTAAAAAACGTCCAGTGAACCATGCCCACATTGGCCGGCAAGGAAAACACCTGGCATCCTCGTCCCGGACGCGACTGGCCATTTTGTAGCAATCAATCGTTAATCGACAACCCGTTGGAAACCCGCTGAGCACACCGACTGCCGTGTTCTGATAGTGGTAAAGAATCGCGCAGCGCTGCCGCCGGGCCATGGCGAATACGCTTTTGTCCCGAGAGCGCTCGGGATCAGCAGCAGAGATGCCTGCCTCCGCTGGCGCTTGTTTGTCAGCACCCACCTCCGCCGATGCTGATGCCTTGCGCCCGCGGCCGGCGGCTACGATGCGATGAGCCTCGCGCGCCTGCCGCTGCCAGTCCACGTACGGCGCCTCCTCATACAACCTGATGTCGCTGGTGCAGTTCGCGGGAGAAGCTGAGAAAAAGGTCGGACGCGCAGCGTGAGCTTACCTCGGAACCGCCACGCGTGCAAGGTTATGTCGCGTGCAAACCGGAGAAGGCGAGCTGTCGGTCCCAAATGATCGAACTGTTTTGCGTCGCCAGCAGGAGCGAGACCGCGGGATCTCCCGAGAAAGTCAGCGGTCCAACCTGGGAACCCGATGTGATCCCCGGCTGGACCGCAAATCAGCGCTCCGGCGATCAACCTCCCCGTTTGTCGTCGAGGCCTTCGCAGACCACCTCGCACAGACCGAAGCGCGGTGAACTCGAATCGCAGCGCCGGAACCGATCGACGATCCCCGTTATCGAATCCGCTGACGTGTCAAAACGCCCGAGGTCGACCTGAAAGCCCGCCGAAGCCTAGCCACACTCATCAGCGCCCCCCGTCCCCGATGGCTATCCTCGCCGTAGTCGGCGACACCGTTGGTGGTCGCTATGATCCGCTGTAACTCGTCAGTTCCAGCCTGGCAAAACAAACAGACATAGAAACCGTGACGTAAATCGCGCAGACGGCGTGCCGAACTCCACTGGGCGTTGCGCCTGGGGTAGGCGTCGCGTGGCGGCGCCAGGTGTGGGGAGCCGGGGGCCGCAGCAGGTATCTCCGGTTGGGCGGTAAGTCAGCGACTTCGCAGCAGCGCTGCTCTCCGCCACTGGATACTGCGACGTCGACTGTATTGGGATCAGCCAGGACAACGTTTGTCCCGCCTCCGTAGATCACCAAATTTGTTTCAATCAATTGGCCGAATCTTTCTGCTCGTTCTGCCTTGTCCTTTCAAAGGCAATTAATGTTTCTGCTTCCGAGCGGAGTCGAAAACCCGTGACGAGGAGTGGAGCTTTGCGTGATCTTTCTAATATCCGACATCGACCGGCTCCGGGATCATCTTCGAATCCAGCCGCATGATGATCATTTGCCCGGCCTTCACCAGGGTCGACTCCCCAGCCGCCCGGGCAAATAAAGCCGCGCCGTTCCCTTCCAACACGATAAACTTGTAATAGGAATTCTTGTTCTTCTTTGTTACCGCATGTGTCTCCAGCATCACGGTAGTTCCGGTGATCGCAGCAGTCACCGCCGACGAATTGATTTTTGCTCCACCCGCTCCTTTCGGAACCCGCAGCAGCATCGCTCCATCCTGCAAGTTCAGGTTGCGGTTACCTTCGGAGAAACTGAAGAGCGTGTTGGCTCCCTAGTCGAGCCAGGGTTTGATCGGTAAAACTTTAATTCGCTGCGAGAATCCGCCCCGGTGCGCACGGCTATCCCATCCTCGCACTTCATCGTTGACCGTGGCCGGCCGCGCGCGCTGCACCGGTAGGCAGTAGCTTGACATCCTTTACCACCTGGGTGACCTGCGCCTCCTTCAACTGCGCGGCAGCGCTACGCTCACGGCAGAGCCGAGAATTACACCCAGGAAAGAGACAATCCGAATCGCGGCACGCGGAAGCTCATTCGGGGGGATATAGTGCCATTGTTAGAATTTAAATGTCAAAGCCAATGAGCCACCCAGATTAACAACGGAATAATCAAAAACGCTAATGCAATAACGTAACTGAACGAAGTACTACCGA
>ERZ1370068.8789-contig-7616_pt1 | contig 42631 bp, 83 predicted proteins | sample MGYA00561227_ERZ1370068 | MGnify/ENA primary metagenome ERZ1370068 (study PRJEB38410, sample SAMEA6850437) | metagenome | study: Metagenomic assessment of the ecological functions of the soil: analysis of the soil microbiota associated with the... | reverse complement strand
GTTACGTATTGCTGTCGTCCTCTTAATGTCTTGAGCAATCAGGATACGAACAACGATCAGTCGAACCAGACCGACCGGCCCGTCAGTGCAAGCGAATGGCAGACTGTGTGTTCCCGGCAGCCACCGGCTGCACGCCGCTGATTACCAACGGCCAGTTCTCAACTGGCGACCTGGCGCGCAACATGGCTTTGACCCACAGCTATAGTTCCTTTGATATGCGTCTCATGCGTAAGTTGAGATTCGGCGAACGGGTAAACCTGGACATCATCGCTGAAGGCTTTAACCTGTTCAATCGCTTCAACGAAGCGGCGGCCTCGCCGTTTATCGACGACGTCGAACTCTTTCGGCCAGCGCGCGGGCAACGGTCGTTATTACAGCCGGCCCACGGCATCCTACGACGCGCGCCAGTTCCAGTTTGGTCTGAAACTGAACTTCTAATTGCTTTAGTCCAACCAAAAATCGAAAAGGCGCGGCATCGTTGCCGCGCCTTTCGCTTTCCGATCCACGACCGGAAGTTAAAGCTAACTTACCTGCGCCACTTTCGCCGCGCCCAGCATTCTTTCCAGTGCCGGTTCCATGACCTTGGTGCCGTACTCGCCGGCGGCAAAGCTCTTCAACTTATGATGCTCGTCAAAGAGGTAATAGGCGGGCACATAGCCGTGCTCGTTTTGAAACGCATCGCGCAGTTTGTGTTCGTTATCGATCGCGCGCGGCTCGATGATTCCGTATTGCTCCGCGGTTTCGCGTACTTCCTCAACGTTGGTATCTTCCGGATAGCGGGGCATGTGAATCGCGACCAGCCGCAGACCGGCGTCGCGGTATTTCTCGCGCCACTCGGCCACGCGCGGCAGGTTGTCTTTACACATGCCGCAGCTTAATGACCAGAAATGAATGAGCACCGGATGGCCTTCGGTGTCTCGTAAGACCTCTTCGGCCGATCCCGCCAACCATTCGGTTGCGCCTTCAAGCGAAGGCATAGGGGTTCCGATTCTCATTGGCATGATTGAATTCTCCTGAAATGTCGTGTCCATCGGTCCGTACGTCCCATGTGACCGATGGGACCAAATTGGTTCGACCACAGAGACCGATGGATACGGTGCCAAGCTTTACTCAGGTCTTAAGCCTTGATCGTTTCCTGACCCGGTCGCCATTCTGCCTGGCAAAGACCGCCAGTCTGCAGAGCCTGGATCACTCGCAGGGTCTCTTCTGCCGAGCGTCCAATGTTCAGATCGTGAACGACCTTGTAGCGCAGGACGCCTTCGGGATCGATCACGAACAGACCACGCAGCGCGATGCCGCGATCTTCAATCAGCACGCCGTAATCGCTGCGACATCTTTTTGGTGATGTCGGCGCCCAACGGAAAGCGCAGGCCTTCGACGCCGCCCTTGTCGCGGGGCGTCTGTAACCAGGCCCGATGCGAAAAGGCTGAGTCGGTCGAGATGCCAATCACCTCGGCTCCGACACCTTCAAAATCATCGTAACGATCGCTGAACGTGGTTAATTCAGTCGGACAAACAAAGGTAAAGTCCAACGGATAAAAAAGTAGTACGACCCATTTGCCGTGATAGTCCGAAAGCTTGACCGGCTGATCGAGCTTTTGAATATTCTTGGTAGATGGAACATCAAAATCAGGCGCAGGTTTTCCCACCTGGGCACTTTCGTAATGCGGTTGCTATTGCTGCTGACATTCTTCCTCCTCTAGAGGTTGATTGATGGCCGCGACATCTCGATGCGTCGCGACGTTTTCAGAATTAAGACAAAACTTCTCTATTTATCATCGCGGCATTTCGGGCACAGACCGACCAGCGTCAGATGCACCGATTCGGCCTGAAAATGCGAGGCCCGCGCCGCCGCGCCAATCAAAGCCACGGTGCCCGGCAAATCAAAATCCACCAGCTTGCCGCAGGCCGAACAGAGCGCATGATCATGACGGTCGGTTTCCCGATCGTAACGGCTGGCGCCGTTGCCGAAGGCTATCTCGCGCACCAGCCCTGCTCTCTTAGATAGCGGAGCGAGTTATAGACCGTGGCGAAACTGATTCCCGGCATCGACTTGCGCGCCGCGTCAAAGACTTCGGCGGCCGTCGGGTGATGGTCACCCGATCGCACCACGTCGAGCACCAGCCTGGCGCTGACGCGTTAGAGGCCGGCTGCCCGGGTCTGGCTTTCGTTGCAGGCTTTGACTGCTTGCTCACAACGATTAGAATTATACTAATTCTAAATTTATAGTCAAGCGGAGCAGGCCGAGTTTGATGTCCGATCTGCTTTCGCGCCTGGTAGCAGTTGTCGAGATTCAACTGCTCACTACATCGGAAGACTCGAACTTGACTTGACGAATCAAAGGCGTTAGTCTTGGCATATGCAAAGCTCTGCAAATCAAATCTGACGGTCAAGGAGAATTCGACTCATGCCTGAAGTTGGGGACATGGCTCCGGATTTCGAGTTGAAGAGTCACCTTGAGAAGGACAAGAAGGTGAAGCTCTCGGATTTCCGCGGCAAGAATAATGTGGTGATCGCGTTCTACCCGCTCGCCTGGACACCCGTCTGAACGGCGCAGATGCCCGCGTACGAGGCCGACCTCGAACGCTTCGCGGGCTACGATGCTCAGGTACTGGGCATCTCAGTTGACAGCGTGCCGTGCAACACCGCCTGGGCCAGAAGCCTCGGCAATCTCTCCTACGACCTTCTCAGCGACTTTCATCCTAAAGGCGAAGTAGCAAAAGCTTACGGGGCTTATCGCGCCAACGATGGCATCTCCGAGCGCGCGCTCTTCGTCGTCGATAAGGAAGGAAACTAGCCTTCGTGGACATTCGCAACATCGCCGATCAGCCGGACAACGAGGAACTTTTTGAGGTATTGAGGAAGTTATAGCCTGACGAGAGTTTGCTGAAATTTCAGATGCCGGAGAAGATCCGGCATCTGGCAATTTCATCTGGGCTTTGCGTGACAGAACTGCTGCACTTTTCACGCTGAAGTGGTTTGCTAACCTAAACACATGACGATATCCCGCAAATGCGTTCCCTTCACGCCGTTCGATCGCGAACTGTCGAAAAGCTACGATCGCGATCGTCACCGCCGGCGGTGTGCATCTGAAGGAGCAGGAAGGCTTCAACATCGCCGATGAACTCGGCGATCTCACTTATCGCGAGATTCCGCCCGATGTCGATTCATCGCAGTTGATGGTCACGCATCATCACTACGATCACACGGACGCCGACGAAGACATCAACGTGGTGTTCCCGATCGATGTGCTGCGCGAACTGGAAAGCGAAGGCTTCATCGGCGGCATCGCCAAGAAACACATCGGCTACATGGGTTACACCATGCAGTTGAAAGCAATGTACGAAGGCACCGCGCGTGAAATCGCCAACGAGATCGACAAGGGTTCGCGCGCGGATGCAGTCATACTCACCGGTGGTTGACCGAGCGTCTGTCACCGCACGGTCGTCGCGGTCCAACGTGAAATCGAAATGAAGGGAATTCCGACGGTCCTGATTACCGTGAGTCCGGAAGTCTCAGCGCAGATGCGTCCGCCGCGCGCGCCTTTATCCCGAAAGGCTTCAAGATCGGCAACAGCCTCGGCCGCCCCGGCATGCGAGATTTGCAAAAGCAGGTCTTGCGCGACGCGCTCAGTCTGTTAACCCAGAACACCCGACCCGGCCGAAGCCGAAACCATCGAGTATCCTGAATACGGCGAACAGTACGAGCCGCCGCGAGTGAAAAGCTGGGATAACAGCCGATCCGGCACTTACGCTTATTTCCTGACGCGCTTCCCATTTTTCGGTAAAGCCTTCGGTGGTGAATTGGCCCGCGAGCTTACCTTCCTTGACGGCGCCTGTAATCGCAATCGACTCGTGCTTCTTGAAATCCAGCGTGAAGCTGAGTTTGCCGTCCACCCACTTGCCATCGCGCACAGTTCCAGCGCCGGTATGATCCGGAATAAGCAGTTCCGCTGATCTTCGTTCCTTCCAGTTTCAGCGTGAAGGTCGCCGGCGTTTTCTTCTCATGAACAAAGAACGACACGTCCCACTCTCCCGAGATCGGATCGCTCTGGTCGTTAGCTTGGCCGGAACAGTTCATCATGATGCCTGGCGATCGCTGAACAGGCCGAAAGAAAGATCGTCGCCAGAGTCAGTACCGTCAGAATTGAAATAGTTTTTGATCTCATTTAGCTTCCCTTAGAATTATTGAAAGTTCTTGCTTACATTGAAGTGACGCCAATCGTGTGGCGAGATTAGCAGCTTGGTTTGAAGAAATCCGCTGCCTGAGGGCAGATAATGGACAAACACCTTTTGATGTTCAAGAATGAAAGCCGTGAGGGCCAAAAAGAAGACGGACCGCCGGATCCAGCGCACCAGGCACAGTCTCACTCACGCCATGGTCGATCTGGTTACCGAAAAGCGATTCGACGACATCACGGTTCAGAACCCGATTGACCGCGCGGACATCGGACGCTCGACCTTCTACACGCACTTCCGCGACAAAGAGGACCTCTTTCAGACAAACTGGGAAGCGGTTTCTGGAGTTTTGCGTCGAGCAAATCGATTGGACCAGGGTTGGCAAAGGGTCGTTCTTTCCGGTGCTGTTTCTGTTTGATCATCTGAAGGACGTGCAGCCCTTCTATCGCGGTCTGGTACGTCTCGCGTAAAAGCGAACCCCTCATGAAGACCGGAACGGAACTACCTGAGCCAGAGGATGGGCGAAGGTTTGCAAGCGAACCTGAAATACCATCCATCGATTCCGATCCCGATTTTGTCGAACTATCTGGCCACTGAGTTGTTCGCCGTTATTGAAGTGGTGGCTCGACCAGGGCATGCCTTATTCGCCGGAACGCATGGATCAGATTTTTCACGCAGTTGGTGAATCCGGCATTTCAATCACTTAGGCACTAGTTAGCCGCGTATCTGCGACAGATCATGTAGCCCAGGGCGTGAGCCATAGGATCGATAAGTACCTGTCGGAAAAAGCATTTCTCTCTATGCAAGGCTGTGGCCCGCTGGCCGATTAGTGTCAGAGTCAGCGAGCGGTAGCGACCGGATCAAGACGCAATTGAGTTGAACAACGAACGTTTTCAAGCTGGTATCGCATGATCCGGTCGCTACCGCTCTCGGTTCTGACACGATCGCCGAGAACACCGGCGATACGAATTTCCCGACTGACTCCTGAGGGGCGAAACATCATCGTCATTGTCTTTCATGTGCCGCCGCTCCGCGGCTGACTGCAGATCACGGTTCTTTACCCACGGCTTCACGCCGTGGGCTACAGATCTTCGCGCCGCTCCGCGGCTGTGTCAGCTATCGGTTATGCGACCCTGGTGGGCTGGTCTCTTGGTAAGCATGAGCATCCGAATATAAATCAGATCAAAAACGCTACACAGAATTCCCGCCACCAAAATCAAAAAGCTTCCCCGGGGAAATCCACCTTCACCGATTAATCCGTACAGAATGGTGGGCGCCAGCGTGCCGATCCATTTGTTGATAGCGATCGACAGGCTTTGGCCTTCGCGATTGCCGCGTCCGGCCAGCATCGCGATGAACAGCACGGACATTAGGGAGATTTTTGCAGAAATGCCGAATAGCCTGCGCCCTTCGCGACCCCGAATTCTGCGAGAAAGGCATATTGCAACGCCGAACGCGGTGACCAGACCCAGCACACTCCAGGCGATGAATAGAGTTTTGTCAGCACCATCTGTACGAGCTGATGGATCCTTCAAGCCTGTCCGGAAATACTTCTGGCCGAACTTGAAATACGTGTAGAGAATTCCGATGTCGAAGGCGAGCCAGACGGCGTTGAAAATGTTCTGCACGGTAACGCCATTGATGCGAAATCCGAAGAACGTGTAGAGCGCTTCCCACGCGAAATTCAGCGCCAGCGCATAAAACGGAATCGCGTAGGATTTGTCGCGGAAGCCAACGCGAATGCCCTGGATATAACACGATGGTCCAGCACAGACCGCTGACGATGGTGAGGATGAGCTTGACGATCTCAAGCGTCGACATGCTGAAGGTGCGCGATCTTAACTCTGCAGATAGCTCCCGAAAATCAGCGCGAGACCTGATTGAGTGCAAATCGTTCGCGCAAGGTCGAACCTTTGATATGGGCATGACTAAGCATTGTCAGCGTGCGTTCGAGTGCCATCCAATCGACTCGAATCCGGAGTCAAGCTGAGTGTGCTTAGCTACGTTTCGTCTTGGGTGCGTCGACTGGGAATTTGGGCACTAAGCTGTTACCTGAGTTTCGGCAACAAACACTTCCAGTACTGGAGAATCAACTTCGAACACTTCGTTGCCGAAAGGTCTCAGGATGAAGCCGAATTGCCGATTGCACGTCGGCGAGGGCTTCTTCGTAGCTATCACCCTCGCCCACAACGACGCCTTTGAGGCCTGAGAGGATAAGCCACGTAACCATCGGAGTGCTTCTCGATAATGTATCTTTTGGGATTCGCATGGCTGAATACTATCACCAACGAGCTGTTTTTGTTCAGGCCTCTGTCGCCCGCTTCGCGGGCTTTGATAACTTAGGTGGCGTGATCCGCGGCTTACGCCCAGGGCTACAGATTTGCCGCACGTCCGCGCTCGTTTGGAAGATCACTGATTCCAACCGGCTACGCCGCTGCGCCATTCCTTACGGCTCGGCTTGCCCCACCACCAAGGGACTCGCTTCCATCTCGCGGCGATAGAAGACACGCGGGCCGCTGCACGCTGCGCTTTTCGGGATCGGCGATCTTCTGTTCGCCTTCAGTGAACGCGATGTTAAGGCCGAGGCCGCGGCTTTCTCTTCATCTTCTCTTCCTGCATCTGCGGCACGCGCTCAGTCGCAAAGTCCAGCCATTCGCGCGCATTGACGATGCCATCCTTTGGTTCGTTGTCCGCCACGCCTCGATTTCAATCCTTCTTCGACCAGCGCGTAAGTCAGCAAGCCATGTCCGAGTTGAGCCGCCTCGAGCGCCGCCTGATAACTTTGCGCGGCGGTGAGAATGTACATGCCCTTTTCGTAAGCGAGTTGCGCCAGTCCCTTCGAATTCATGGGACCGCGTCGTTTTTTCTTCAGCTTCCAGCGCCTGCCCTGAATTGCAGGCATCGATGACCATGAGCAGCGATCCCGGCGGCCAGACCTTCGACTGCATCTTCCAGTTCCTGATCCGAAATGCTGTGCGAGAGGATCGTCTTCAGTCCGCTTTCATCCAGCGCGCCGCGATCTCCGGTGTAGCCCATGATCGTGCGGCAGCAGATAGAAGCGCTGGCCCTGCGCCGTGCCGTGGCCGGCAAAATAAATCATCACGGCGTCTTCAGGTTCAGCCCGCTTCAGATCGATCGAGCGGTCCGGCTTTCAACGTGGGCGCGCTCGGCTGACTCCCGACAATCGCCGCAAAGCTGCGAGAATATTTGCCTTCGTCGCCTGATCGTTCAGCAGGGGAACGATTTCGACATTGGCTGAACCTGGCCAACTGCGTCTGCTGGCGCTGAAGTTCTTCAGCGAAACTGTTTGCGTCAGCCACCGCATACTTCAAATTGTATTGCGAGTTGGCGTACTCGTTGACGCCCACCGCAATGACCCAGGCGGTGCCCGCGCGCTTCAAACTATCGGCGCCGGTCAGCACCAGGTTCGCGTCTTTGCTCTTGACGTTGTCGCCGTTGAACGCGTAGGCGGTTAACCTGTTCGGCCCGGCGATGATCGAAATCTCTTCTTCGAGCGTTGCGGTCGACTGTCCTTTCAGAGCATCGCCGTGCCAAACCTTCACCAGCGAACCGTTGCGAAACAGGCGCACGTCACGCGCGCCGGTGCCCTGTGGATGATCCTGCGTCTGCCGGAGCGTCGGCAATATCGATCCTGACCTTTGACGGTGCGTGTTGAGATGTTGTCGGTCGCGCCCGGGACTGACAACTTCACTATCGGGTTGCCGTCGATCTTTCTTGGAAATGTCCTGGGCCACACGCGGGACGCTTGCCGGCGAATACTTCGGATAGCAGGCCGGGGTAGTAATACTCATTGAAGAACCATTCGACCGGCGCGACATTGAAGGTGTCCTGGTTATAGCGCCAAAGGATCTGGTTCCAGGATTGCGGCGTGCCGTCAAACAATCCTTCGGGAGTGACGACCATCCATTCGCCGCCATCGTCCAGAGAGATCAGCGTCAGCACGTGCTCGCCGGTCGTCGTGTCCCAAAGAAAAGTGCTGCCGTCGTCGCTGGCTGAGGCCAGTAGCTTTCCGTCAGGACTGAAATCCATCGAATTCGATGCTGGCTATGTGTCCGGTCAACGTTCGCAACTCCCGCTGGGTGCCGACGTCCCAAATCTTGATCGTGTTGTCGGTGCCGGCTGAGGCGATTAACTTCGCATCGCGGCTGAAGACCACATCGTTGATGCCTTTGCCGTGTCCTTTGATCGTCCCGATTTGCTGTCCCGTCGCCGGATTCCAGAGCACGATCTGTCCCGTGGTCTCGACCTTAAGGTCTTTCATAATGTTTTTCGGATCGGGTGTCGGTTGATTCTTCGGACGCTTCTGATTGCCCGTCGCCTGTCCCATCATCGAGGCCAGATCGAAAGTTGGTTTTTGATTCGATTCCGCCGCTGGCCAGAATCTGTTCCATCCTGACTGAAATGACACCGAGGTGACCGTGCGACCGTTGGTGCCGGCCGCCAATGAGCCCATCAGGTTCGACATCATTGCCGAGATATCAGCCATGTTTGGCATGTTCGACATGTTAGGTATCTGGCCGCGCTTAATGTTTCCCGGGTTCGGCATGGTCGGCATGGCTCGCCGAGATTCGCCAAGCGGATTAGAGTCCTGACCCGGCGCCGAGGTCAAGCGCCTGCAAACGCTTTCCCGAAGCCACTTCCCATAAGGCAATTTCACCCTGGCGAGCGACCGTTGCCAATACCCGTCCATCGGAACTGAAGCCGGCGGTCTGCCGGATTTGCGCTCAGCGGTCAGGGTTTGGATTTCGCGTCCCGCACTGACGTCCCAAATTATCAACTGGCTGGAAGGCATGCCGTCCGATCATCTGCGTGCCTTGCGAATGCATGTAGCTCACTGCCAATGAACGGCCATCCGGACTGAAGTAGACTTTCTCAACCCCAGCGGTGGAGTTGGCCGCGCGTCAGCGTTTGCAGACGTCTTTCCATTGGTCGTATCGTAAATCGTGATTGTTGATATGTTGGGCGCAAACATCGCGACCAGTTTTCCATCGGGACTGGGCATGCCAAAGAACTTGTCCGAGGGTTGCGAAGCTAGACGACGGCCCTGCCCGGTGCGCAAATCCCAACGCGTGCGTCCGCCCGGAAGTCAGTTGCGTGCCGTCAGCGCTGAAGGCGACGGCGTAGGCCATGTTGGTGCGGCCCTTCATCTGCTGAAGTTGCTTGCCCGTTTCGGTTTCCCACAGAAAGCGTTTGCGTGCCGAAACCGCCGGTCGCCAGTTTCTTGCCATCCGGGCTGAAATTCGCAAACACGCCGCCATACTCGACAAACACACCGGTGTTGGGGACGTTCAGCGGCGGCAACGCACGTCCGGTTGCCACCTCCCAAATCTTTGACCGTGTAGTTTTCGCAGAGCGCGATTAACCGGCCGTCCGCTGCTGAACTTGATGACGCTGAATTCTTTCTGCGTCGGCGCCTGGACGCCGCTCGGCTTTGCTGGTCATGTCCCAGACTTTCAGCTTCTTGTCATTGATTCCGGCCAGCGAGCAGGTGACCGTCGGCCGCGAAAGCAAGTTCGGCGCTGTCCAATCTGTTTGTCTGGGAGATCGATCGATCGGGTTTCACGTCCACTGACCGAGGTCGATGAACTTGATCTTATCGTCATTAACGCGCGCCAGTTGATTGCCGTCCGCACTTAAAGCCGCGCCGCCGGCTCCGCCAGTGATTCCCGCCGGATTGATGTCCGCCATCTGCAGCGTGACTGTTTCCTTCCAGCTGCTGGTGTCCCAGACCCGGACCGCGTCGCTGATTGTCACCAGCTTCTTTCCGTCAGCGCTGAAAGCGACGTAGGTAACGCCAAACGCATCCATGAACGTGGAGGCTTGTCCGCCGGTCAGGGTTTGCACTTCACGTCCGTTTGCTACTTCCCAAATCTTGACTGAGTTGTTTCCGCCGGCCGCTGCCAGCAGCCGGCTGTCCGGACTGAACGCGAATGACCGGAGCGAGGCTGCACAGTGTTTTGTCCGCCGGCCGACAGAGTTGCGGAGCTCGCGACCCGTGGCAGTTTCCCAAAGCTTGATCGTATTCGTGTGAAAAGTGGCGGTCGCCAGCAAGCGGCCGTCCGGACTGAACGCCAGCCGCGTCGGACCGAAAATAATTGTTGTAGCCGGTTTGCAGCACCAGCTCCGGTTTAGCTTCCTTCGCCTTTGTCTGAGTAGTCTGCGAGGTTGGTTGCTGATTTGGCTGCAAACCGAGGTCGCGTTTGTCCGTTGGAGTCGGCGCCGGATTCTGTGCCCGAAGCGTGGTCGTCGCCAGCACGAGAATCAGCAAGACCGATTAAGAGTCGGTCAATCGATTCAGCGATTCGATGCGGAGATATCTTTCGCATGGCTTTGTAAGACGAAAGCGTAGGCGCGTCGGGTTGGCTCTGTCAAAGGTTTGACGAGGGATGCAGCAAGTATTTGCGGCCGCAGGCGCGTGGATCCGTAGCCGCGGAGCGGCGGAAGATCGTAGCCCACGGCGTGAGCCGTGAAATAGACGCGTTAATCAAAAAGCCCCGCGAGCTGTCGGAATCAGAGTCGCTCATAAGGCGAGTCGTCGTTCGCGCCGACTCAGTGTCAGAACCGCGAGCGGTAGCGACCAGGCTCAAGACTGCAATGAGTCGAACCGCGAACGTTCTTGCCAGAGTGTATCGCATGATCCGCGACGTGCGCTCACGGCGACATGCCGCTAAAGGGTTCTGACACAGGCTCCGCGTGCTTCAGATTGTGTGTCGACGCCGCATCCCATCTCTCATTTGTGAGATCTCTGATACGAAGCCTTGAGCAACTCAACCAGATCGTTGCTGAGTTGAGATTTGCTCGGTCAGCACCAGCATGTGCGAGATGCGAGGCATCGGGCCCGACAGTTTCGATTTGCTTACGGTTTCGTCGAACCCGCGGTCACCCAGATCGAATCCTATGCGCAGTTCTTTTGGCTTGATATTGATGGCGGCAAATTCGCGTTTCTCCAGGATTGAAACGTACGTCTTTTTCGGCAGCACAGTTGAGTTGGGAAAGTGCTTCTGCGCGAAAGCCGTGAAGGCTTCGTACAACGGTTTCATGTCCAGCAGCTTTAGCGAACTGGTTATCCAGAAGATCGTCGGTGCTGCCGTAAACAGGTTTTCCATTATTCAAATAAATTCCCGTCAGCAAAGACGCGTTCATATGACCAAAGCCGTGCTTCTCTTTTCAGCCACTTGATGATGTCGTTGCGCTTGCTGATGCCGGAACCGCCGACCTGCTTCATCCATTCGGCCAGAGTTTTGCCGGTTGAGCTCCTTCAGGTTGTCGATAAATTCCTTTTCGATTTCGCCGGATGTCTTTGTCGCCACTTCGGTCACCTCCAGATTCCCAACACAAATCCAATCAAACCAAAATAGACAATGATGTAGCCGCAGTTAATCAGCAGATACTTTAGCGAACGCTGCTCAAACAGCGAGATGATCACAAACATTGTCGACGTCCATCCCACGCCGGCCAGCAGGCCCGCGGTCAGGCCCCATTGCCAGTTCGTTTTGCTGTCGCCGAGAAAGAACGCCAGGTTGTAGGAAATGATCCACGCCAGCACTAAGGTGAGCGAATAGGTCTTGAGCGGATTGGCTTTGGCCACTTGCTCGTCGCTCAGACCCGTCGCGCGTTGCCAGGCTTTGAAGAACAGCAGAGGCGAATACCACAACCCGCCAATCACCAGGCTCAACAACGCGCAGACAAAAACTGCCAGATGGTTGATGTAAGGTTTTTCCATAACGGCGGAGAATTTATGCCAGATCGGCCGCCGCGTATTGGAAAAATTTTACCTTCCGGTACGCACGCTGACGTGCGCATCGCTGCAGCGCAGCGTCCTCGCTTGGCAGAGAGTCGCGCCGTGCCACGTTCGTCTCTAACCGACCGGCACGTAATTCAACATGTCATTTTTCGGCGGACGTACTCTTCAGGGGTGAAGCCTGAGAAGAACTTGAAATCGTGAATGAAGTGGGCCTGATCATAAAAGCCACAGTCCTGCGAGATGCCGGTCCAGTTGACGTCCCGCCGTTCCTCGATTTCCGCGACCGCTTTTTGGAAGCGAATGATTTTTAGATAGGCCTTTGGCGTAGTCCCGACCTGTTGTTTGAACATCGAGATGAAATGCTTTTGCGAGTAGCCAATCCTGCTGGCTGACCCGTCCCAGATTGATCTGATCGGGCGAGTGAATAATTTCCGCCACCGCGAACTCGACCGCCGGATTAAGACTGAACCTGTTCTGAAAGTGTTTCAAAGAAAGTTCTCAGCTGCGACAAACTTCAGAGCAACTTCGTTGATCTCCAGCATATGTTCGCGGAGGTGGGCGAAGTTTCTGCCCCAGAGCAGATCTGCATCCACCACACGATCGGACATCTCGTTCATGGGCACGGGAAAAAAGGATAGGCCATCCCTTTCTTGAACGAGATCACAAACATTGCCGCCTGCTTGCCGGACGGGATCGAGATGTAACCGGTCCGCACGCCTGAAGCCCAGACGTGATGACACGCCTGAATCTCTTTCAGGGTTTCGTTGTCGTAGATGTATTGCGGCCCGTCGTGAAAATCGAAAATGATTTCAGTGTTGCCGTCCGGCGAGGAAGCGATCGATCGTGTGGGCCGGGTTGTAGCCCTCGTAATAAATAAAGTGATCGACAAACTGATCAAGCGGATACCTGGGAATGTGAGTCTCAAGAATCATGCGAAAGTGTTCGGCGACGAGAGCGGGATATTACCACCGAGCCGCCAAAAAACCGTCAGCTCAGAAGTCAGAGGATTAAGATTTTAGGTAGTGGCCTAACTTGTAGGGGCGTCCCTCCGTGGGCGCCGCCTGATCGACTTGAGATGAGCGGGCGCCCACGGAGGACGCCCCTACAATCGGGAGTGAACATTCAAGGCTGAGCTTTCCTGGATGATCTCCCAACCTCCCGCTCGATTCAAAACACGAAGCTCAGAGACTCGTCCACTCTGTTCTCTGACAAATACTATTCGCGCCTCGGGCACCATTTCCAGGATGAATTCATCCTTAGCGGTTGGCACCAATTTCATCTTTGATCCGCCCTCACGTTGCAGGTAGAGGGTCTTGCCGTCGAAGGAAATCTCACGCTCGCCGTACTTGCCGACATAGTCCTTGCCCTCGAAAGCCACTGCCGCTGTTCGCCGAATTCATAACGGGCGCTGGTCGCGCCAACTTCATCCGCTTGTTTTTCTGATCAAAGGTGAGAGTGAATTCTCGCAGTGTTTGAAGTCCGATATTTGTTTCATCAAGCGCGGGAAGGTGATGGTTGGCTTGGGAAATTCAAAGCTGCCCAGCTTGATTGTCTCTCCCAGCTGGGCTTGCTTGATTTCAATCTCGTTAGCAATCGTGTGGGCGCGAGCCAACCGTAACGGGCGCGGAAACGAGGTTAAGTTTATCCAACAAAGCTGTCGGCAGGATAAACGCGCCTAACCATGTTGCCCGAATCGATGTGCGCCCTGACCTTGAGATTTCCAATCATCAGATCAACGACGGGAATTCGGCGTGGCATTTCAAACGACAGGATGTTCGCTCCGTTCGCTTGCGGTAGCTCACCCCGTGCCAGCCGCACCTGCTTGCCGGGATAATCGAGCGTCAGCAGGAAATCCGCGAACAAAGGAAACCCGAGAATTCCGCTGACTTCCGGAGCGTTTGGACCCGTCCGCCGCTCGCGCGCCAGCGCGGTGACATTACGAAACTCAACGGTGCCCAGCTTGATTGACTCGACCGCCACAGTTTCGAATTCGCGCGCGTTTTGACCTGACGGATCACCGGCGCGCACCTTTCCGTTCGCGGGCAACTTGAGGTTGTGTCACCAGCGCGGTATCGAAGTCGGCCGCCAGCCCGCTCACCGGTGTCGATCATGAAGAGAAACGGACCCTGGCCATTGACCATTACCTCAACTATCGGCATCTGACCACGAAACTGCATCGGCACCGTGGCAGAATCAGATGGTTGGGCTGAGGCCGAAATCGCGCTCACCCACAGCGCCAGGAGTAGCAACAGCACTCTCATTTTGTTTTCGCCTTTCTGTTTTTGTGAACGGACTGAATCAACGACGGCAAAGCCCGGCAACGAGCAGATCGACGATGCGCGCAGTCTGTTGCTCGAGCGCATCGCGCTCACCCAGTTCACGTGGGCTCAAACTGTAGGGCAGCAGAGAGTTGGTCGCCGTTAGTAACGCGCGGGCGGTTGCCATGGTGTCCTTGAAGAAGAATTGACCTGCACGCCTGCCTCTTTGAGCACTTCCGCAAAGATGCGGGCCTCAGCTTCAAAATAGCTCTTTCGTCTTTCCAGCAACGATGGTCTGATCGCGGCCATCACCTGGTTCAAGCTCGGAGTAATGCTGCACGCTGTCAAAGCGATAAATCACGCCGCAGCATCAACATCGAGCGAAGACGCGCCAGCGGGTCCTGGTCGTTGTGCCCGAGCACTTGCAGTTCGTGCTTGAGCCGATCGATGACGCGGTCAATCCGGGAGAGGGCGACTTCTTCCTTGCTGCTGAAATGCAAATAGATCGTTCCTTGCCAACGCCGACCTCGCGCGCCAAATCATCGATCGTCATTTTCTGATAGCCGTATCGCGCCAACAGCCGATCGGCGGCATCGAGAGATCAAATCGCGAATATCTTCGCGCACAGCAACAGCTCTCATGTGACGCTCCCTTTGTAAGAAACAAGACTAATGACCAGAATCGACTTCTGGTCATAAACACGCCGGCTAATCGCCGCGGTTCCAAAGATTTCAAGAATGAGTTGAAAGCGGCGAGCGCGTCTTCGGCGTGATTCACGGGCGGGACGCCCGTGCCACTATTCAGCGGCGAGCATTGATCGAGTGACTTCGGCCAACCTCAGCGCAGGTGTCATTTCGTTAACGGCGAAGCCATCCTCAATCAACCAGATCGCGGACAGGACAGCTTGGGCGAACGCCCAGCGGAGAGTTCGTTCGTAGTTCAGATTCAACTTATTCGTGAATTGTTCGAGCCGTCTTTCGATCGCTCGAGCGTGAGATGAATAGCTCGGGATTCTCGTACGGATTGCGCAGGGCTGCGCCAACTTCGTATTCGAGTTCTCCGATTACGCCCTTCGGGTCAATTGCCAGCCAACCACGATGCGAATCAAACAGCACGTTGTAGTGTTGCAGGTCGCCGTGCAGCAGGCGCGGCAGACGTTGCGAGGCGCACAAGTCGAGATACGCTCGTTGTCCGGCTACAACCAGGCGTCGGCGGAATCTGTTCGTCGCCGCTGGTGAGATAGCGCTCGAACCCTCTGGCCCAGTCGTGCACTGTGGGACAGAATTCGAATTGCGACGTTGACGAGCATGCGGACATTCGCTGCATGACGCCGGCGAGAATATCCGTAGCTTCTTCGTCACGACCACTGAGCGCCAACCCGGCAAGTGGATTGCCCGGCCTCAGGCGCTCGACGAGCACGGCGCCCGGCATCTGCTCGTAAACGCGAACCACGCCGTTCTCAGCGAAGGCTGCCAGGACCTCGCCCGCTCGCCACTCATCGCCGGTTTAGCTTGATTACCTTGAGAACTACCGGTTGATCTTTCCGGATGCCGAACGCGATGACGGAGGTTTCCGTCTCGAATGGTTCGGCGACGGACACGCTCCATGCGCGAGCGTATTCCTGAAGTCGCTTAAGTAGTTCAGCTTCGATCAAAGTCACACGTCATCAATGATCGAAGATGTAAAGCGGACTGTCCAGTCTGCTTCGGCTTAGCGAGTTGCGCGATTGGCAGTTTCCTGATTGCGGATTCTTGTAGAGTCAAAACACGACTTAACCTGAGCAGTATTCGCAGACTGGACAGTCTGCGATACCATCGACTTCAGCGTGCCGCGGTGGTCGCGTTGGCTGCAGCTCGCTCAAACTTCATTCGTTTGTTTTTGATCGAAGGTGATCGCGAATTCGCGCAGAATCTTAAAGCCGACGTTGGTGTCCGACGGCGCCGGAAAGGCGATCGTCGCCTCAGGGTACTGAAAGCTGCCAATGCGAATCGTGTCCTTGAGCTGGGCCTGCTTGATTTCAATCTGGTTAGTGACGGAGCGAGCATGACCCACCGTCACCGGTTCCGACAGCAGGGTCAGCTGCTCGACGACTTCCTCCGGCAGGATGAAGCCGGCTACAAAGTTGCCCGAATCAACGTGTGCCTTCATCCGCAATTTTCCCACGGCGACCTCAATCACCGGAATACGGTTTTCGATCTCAAAGGGCAAAATGTCGGCTCCGTTTGCTTTCGGCAAAGCACCGCGCGCCAGCCTGACTTGCATGGCCGGATAATCCAGAGTCAGCAGATACTCAGTGAACAGAGCGAAGCCCAGGAATCCATCCACCTCGGGATAGTCTTTCGTAATTCGTTGCGCCCGAATTAAGGCCGTCACGTTTCGAAATTCTGCGCCGCCAAAAGTAAGTGAAGCGATACTGGTGAGTTCCATCTCGCGATCATTCTGGCGCGAAGGATCTCCGATCAGTACCTTGCCGGTCGGTTGCAGGTTGAGTTGCGTGGCGACTGCAGGGTCGATATCCGCTTGCATCCCGCCGCCGGTGTCAATTGCAAAGAAGAATGGTCCCTGCCCGTTGAGTTTTGCTTCAATCACCGGCATCAGCCCGCGAAACTGCATCGGCGCAACCGCCACAGTCCGGTTCTGGGCCGGGGCGGAAACGACGCCGACAAAGAAAGAGCGCGATGGAAGCGGTTAACACCCTCAGGTTACGCATTTTCGGATTTTCTCCTGATTATCGCTTGCCGGTGGTGAGGCTACTCTATTAAGAGATTGATAATGCCTTTGATTTTCTGCGGGGCGACGGACTTTCTCCGCCGGAAATACATTAACATCAGAGAATCCAGCGCGAGAAAGGTCAGCAGGTGGCGTGTAGGGCTTTCTTTGCGGTCTTCTTTGCGCTCTGCGCCTTTGCGTGAAACTATTCTCCTGAAAAATCAGTTCACGAAAGTGTTTTTGACGTCGTTCGAGGTGGTGAAGTAGCGAAACCAAATGAAGGTCACGAGGAAGCCAATGATCCTCAGGAGTTGAGCTCCAGTAGAGAATGTCCAGCGAGTTCACGGCCTCCTGATCCAGGCGGCAGCTTTTCCATCAATGACGAGGTGCAAACTAAAACCGATCGCGATTTCTATCGCAAAGTAGGCGAAAGCTGGCGATGGCGAGTACCCGAACCGGGATTAGGAACGCGCGTGCATTTTTTACCAGCAGCGGAACGGTGAAGTACGAGCGACGCGATTACTCCCAGAATGGCCAGAACCCAGGAGAGGAGACCAGAGCAGCTGGCTTCCGGCATTGGGGTCATGCGAGAGTTTTCTCTCACGCGGATCGATAAACAGACGCCGCTCCTTACTGTTCCGAGATCGCGGAAAGTTGTGTCTGAAGCTGCACCGCCAATGCTTAACCGTCAAAGCAGGTACCCTAGAAAAAGAATCATCGGCGCGCATGAAGCCGGAGAGGGATCTTCTTCGTCCGAGTTCCTCCAGCAAGGGCGGCGGTGGCGGCGACCAGGGCTCACTAGCCGGCAGCTTCCGGATCCGGATTTTTGCCATCCGTTGCGAAGTCAATCTGAGATTTGTTCGTCGGCCCCGGGGTGAAGGGTCAGAAACGGACTCAGGCTGATGAAATTTCGTGTGACGGCGTTTGCGATGCCGGGCGCGGTCGCGAAGTTAACCAGGCCACATTGAGGACGCTTGAGGCTGTTCATGCCGACAGGACCGCTAGCGTCTTTGCTTGTGATTGGCAAGAATTCTTTGTTGAGGATCAAACACAGCGCCGGAAACCGATCCCCTGGCGCCCTTCAGAACCTTAACGGTGAAGCGGCCCCTGGAATCCGTTTCGCCGCGAGCGTCTTCGTCATCATCATCATCATCCTGCCGCTGGCACCGTCTGTGCGTCAGGATGATTGCTGAGTATCCTGGATTGAGGGTCAGTTAGAGTGAGGATCATGCCCGCAGGTGTGGTATCTTTTGAGCATCGGACGGCGGTTGAAAGTTACACGCGGCACCCCAGTACCGAGGTAAATCAATTACAGAAACAAACGCCTGTTCTTGCGGCGAAGTCCTCAGCGGAGCCTCAACATCATGAGTGGCAAATTACGCGTATTCATTAGCAGCACAATGAAGGATCATCGGCGAACGAACGCAGCCAGGTGCGCGAAGAGATTAATCAGTTACAACTTCGAACCGGTTAACGCCGAGAGACCTGCCATCTTCGACCAGGAGATCCTGGGACGCGCTCGAGCAGGAGATTAGATCCTGCAACGTCGTTTGTCCTGCTTTCGGGCGGACTTAGGTACGGATGGGTTCCCACCGAAGGGACCACACGCTAATGAGGGCAAGGCGATTACGCAGCTGGAATTTGAAGAAGCGAAACGGCTGGGGTATTCCGGTACTGGCGTTCCTGAAAGAACTTTCCTACGACGACACTGATCGCGCCTCGGACGATGCTAAGAAGCGAGACAAATTTCGCGAGACGATCAGAGATTATGCGGGAGGGTACTTCACTTCTCAGGGGTTCAAACTTGCGAGCGACCTGGCGAACAAAGTCGGCGAGGCGATTATCAACATGCTGTCGAACAACTTCGCGCCAGCGCCGAAGTTGCGCGCCGTGCTGAATCAGCGAACGAGTATGCCAGCAAGTTGAATGAAGAAACGCCAGTTGCTCCGGAGCCCCCGCCAATCGAAATTCCGCCTCGTCTGGTTGAGGCAATTGCCAACAAGCAAGCTGTGCTGTTTGCGGGCGCCGGCTTCTCACTCTCGGCCGGTCTACCTTCGGCCCCGGCATTCTCAGAACGACTAACACAGGAAATTCGCGTGACGTCGCCGAATTACAACGTCAACTTCGTAGGCAGCGCCCTGGCCGGTATAGCCAGTGACTTCCAAACGATCATCGGTAGACAAAAACTGAATGAAGCTATTGTCAGTTTGCTGCACCTGCCCCAGGGAGTAACGCCAACTCCTGCTCACCTTCAGGCGGTCAAGCTGTTCGATCAAATTCTCACAACTAATTTCGACACCTTGTTTGAAGAGGCGGCGGTAACTGCCGGGCAGGACATGCCCTTAATATTTCATGAAATAGACACGGCCAGAATACCCGAGCGGGTGATCATAAAATTCCATGGCTCGGTGCATGACACTTCATCGCTCGAGATTAACGGAGCGTGAAACCACTGCTGTTGGACCGAACATGTCCGAATCTTTGGCAGGCGATTTTGGATCTGTTCGCGACCAAACTCGTGATTGTGGTGGGCACTTCACTCCGGGACCCGAGCATCATCCGGCTGTTCACGGAAGCCAGCGATCGCATGTCAGGTTTCTTTGTGGCGCCTTATCGATGCGACCACCGCGGCGCGAGTCGGGCGATTTTGGCCTGCGACCAGTCACGGCCGATGCCAATGGGTTCTTTCGAAACTCGCGGGTTGCTGGGAGGTCAGGCGTCAGGATGATTGCTGGTACCACGGGCCAAACGTTCGTTAAGGAGCCACCGGCGGCGCCAAAACTCACTGACTCCACCACCTGACGGATCGCTTCCATCTGCTTTCTGATATCTGGCGGAATCAGGGCCAGCCAGCGTCGGGTTTCGTCCTCGTGAACAGAATCCATCAGGACCATCGCAACGCAGGTGAAGACGCCGCGTAAACGCGGAACTCCGAACCAACGCTCCCAATTGCCCCGGTGCTTATTCTCCGTCGCGAACGCTCTCAACCAACTTCTTCAGATTCTCGACCGGCTGCACTCCACTCAGCGCCGCTTTCCGGTCGGCGACAAACGCCGGCACGCCAGTCACGCCCAAACGCGCCGCCTCGCGTTCATCCGCCAGCACGCTCGCTACAAACTCGTGGCTCGATGAGCGCCTGTCGCAGCGAATTACTATCGAGCTCCAGCTTCAGCGCCGAGCGCGATCCAGCACCTCCACGTCGCCGATGTCTTCGCCTCGCTCAAAAAAGGCGCGAAAGATTTCGTTCGTGATAGTCGTCAAAGCGGCCCTGCGCGCGCGCCCAGTGCGCCGCCTCATGAGCCAGCCGCGTGCGGGGTTTCACCGGCGGGAACCTCATCGTGACTCCGAGTCGCTCCGCCAGCGGAGCCACAGAATCGCTCCAGACACGCCGTAGGTAGTCACTGCTAGGATCAATCATCGGCACCGGCTCCGGCCGCAACTCATACGCGCGCCAGATCAGTTCGACGTGAGGGTCCGACTCGATTAAGTTGATGCACGGCTGGCTCCGCCAACCAGCAAAACGGTCAAACGTAATCGGAAAAGATTTCGAGGGTTACTGAGTTCATGATTTCGCTCTCTCGGTCTCAGCAATGCTGCGTGTCAGAACCGCGAGCGGTAGCGACCGGATCAACGGGTAACGTGCCCCGTCGTACTATCCGTTCGCAGCCATTCGATATTGACGACCGTCAACCAGCTGCGGGCAGCGGTCAGAAGTTAAGCCCAAGGCGAGGCTTTGCAGAGCGCCGGGTCCCAGCTTTCGAGCCCCGAAGGGGCGACGAAGGCGCTGATTAGTAATCGGCGGGCCTCTGGATACGAACGTTCTGTCGCCCCTCCGGGGCTCGATCATCTTAGAGGTCGTTGACCCAAGGCTCGCCAAAAACAGCCTCGCCGGGCCTGACTCCTGACCACTGCTCCGCAGCTGCATGTAGTGCACTAATGTCAGGCGCCTCAGATCGTTGGCCAGCTGGGTTTGCCCTTCTGTGCGCGAAATTCGCCGCGATGAATCGGCTGGGCTATTGTCGATCGTCCGTGCGCGGACATTTGTTCTATCTCAAGGTTTTCGGTTCAGCTGCGGCTCCACCCGTCCAGCACAAAAGCAGGATTACTGTAGTCCGCGATCAGCTTGGCATCCTTCTTCTCGTCGAGCTGGCGGGACAGCGGCGAGCGTTTGCTGACATCAACCGGCGAGCCGTCCGGGTTGCGGCTCTGGTATTCCCAGAACCGCACCTTGCCGCCTTCATCCGCGGCGCTCCATCCTTCGGGCAGAATGCCGCTCAGCGTGCAGTTGAGCAGAACGGCTTCGGCATAAGGGTAGGTGCTGGCGCCGTTCTTCGGCGACCGCGCCAGCGTGGTCGGCTCAGCGGTGCCGATGAAAGTGCAGTCCTTGAACACGTTCCCATGATTGGCGGCCGGTGTTCCGGATCCACATGAAGACGCTGCTCGATTTCAGCGTGCAGCGCTCGAAGAAAGCGGGACCGCGGCCGAGGATGGTGTCACCCGCGCCTTCGATGATGCTGTCCACGATGTAGGCCGGCCCGTTTACCTGCAGGGCGTCGCCGGAGCCAATCACGCGCACGTTGCTGAGGATGTTCCGCCGGCCGGTCATCAGCAGTCCTTCGGCCTGACCAGGAGCGGTGGTTTGCAGCGTCAGGTTGACGATCTGGATGTCGTTTGAATTGTCGACCGCGAAGGCAGCGCGCCGCGACGGGAAGGTGCCGGCCAGCTCGTTGGTCCTGATATTGACCGGATGCGGATTGAACACCTCGTTGTTCGCATAACGCACCACGGTCTGTTCCCGGTCCTCGCCGAGGAAGGTCACGTTGTCCTTGTTGCGGAAGTAAACGATCTCCTGATAGACGCCTTTGCGCACGACGATCGTGACGCGCTTCGTGCCGTGGTCGGGCACGAAATCGATAGCGCCCTGCACCGTGTTGAAGTCGCCCTTGCCGTCGGCGCTGACGGTAACTTTCGCCGCGTCTGCGCGCGGCGCCTTTCGTCTTGGTCGCGAACCGCCAGGACTGCTTATCGCTGATCCCGCGAAACTCGCCGCCGGCCACCGTCAGCACGCCCCGATCGATCATCACGTAATATGATCTTTCCATATTCGAGCAGGTTGTGATGCAGCTGAATCGTGGCCGTATTGCCGCTCACGATGATCGGATAAAAGTGAAAGCCGTCAGTGAAGCCGCCGATGATCGTGAGTTGATAGCTGTCCGGCGTCGGCTCAGCGCCGGCGGAAGGCGTACCGGGTTTGGTGTTGGCGTTGGTCGGAATAACCCGGCGTCGTTCGTATGGATAAGGGAGGCCATGTACGGCGCCGTGAGCGCCGCGCCCGTCGCGCGTTCAGTCGGCCCGGGCGGGATGCTCAGGTCCAGCTGATCAACCAGGCGGTCGTTCGCCGCGTCGTAGATGCGCACCTTGCCTGACGTGCCGATAACGGGCGGTTGACTGAAGGTCAGCTTGAGTTGCACATCGGGATTGACGCCGCTAGGCCTTGTTCGCCGGAAACAAGTGTCTGCGCAGCAGCCGACGATAGCGAGGAGCGCGAGCAACACTGCGGCGCCCAATAATCGTTTCGGATTCATGTTGAGGATGAATTATGGACCAACGAGGGCCGAAAGCGCGACAGAATTGGTGCAGAATTATTTTGCCCGACGACTCAATTCATCGAGCCTGATTCACTTCACCCTCATCGTTAAGAAGTCTTGTCGTGTTGTCGGTGACGCTGAGCGGCTGGGCCATCTCAGATGTATTCAGTGGTTGACGCCAGTTTGTGACTGGTATGGTTTGACCAGCAGGCAAGGCTGATTGATACGCCCCGGATAACGACCTGGTTTTGCCGCCAGGTGGATTCGCATTTTCCGTTGCGGTCTTTGGCGCTAAAAGGTATGCGTGGAGTAAGCGCACCAGGCCAATCACGAAAATCAGAAACACGGGAATGAACAGAACAAAGAAATCGCTCTCTCATCGCCGTCATCAGGGCCGAAAGCGGAACCAGGAGCACACTGATGATCATCAGCATTACTCCCCAGCGAACGCCCTTCTGGCGCGGCGACAGCGGGCCTTTCGCCTCCGGTTCCAACCCGGGGAGCGCGCCACCGTTTCGGACTAACTGCGACACAATCGCGAGCGGAAAGCCGCAGCGCGAACAGAAGCGCATTTCCTCGGAAACCTGTTCCTGACTACATTGTGGACAGTACATTTGAAGTGAAACCCAGCTTGAGTTTAGTTAGCTGTAAGGAACTACGCTGAGGATGAGTAAGGTTCACGAGAAGTCTCGTCCAGAGACGGCCAGACTCAACGAGCGCTGCCCCAGGCGCAACATATTCGTCCGCTTGGCGGACGTCATCATCCGCTGCGCGCACTTGCTTCTCAATCTACGGCTGAAAACCGACAGTCTCCCAAAGTTTGGCGCAATCAAACAAGCCGGCCCTGAGTCACCACCAACCGGACCTTGCGAATGTTACTGATGTTTTCGACGGGATTTGCGTCGAGCACGATGAGGTCAGCTCGCCGTCCGGCTTCAATTGTCCCGACTTCGTTATCAAGCTTCATCACCCGCGCCGGAGTAATGGTGGCAGCCTGAATTGCTTCCAGGGGCGTCATACCCGGCCTTCACGTAGAGCTCGAGCTCTCGATGCAGCGTATGACCCGGCACGCCAACGTCGGTTCCCGCCACGATGGGCACGCCAGCGCGATGTAACGCTCCGGTTATTTTCAAGAAGACATCGATGATCATGCGCAGCCCTTCGGCTTGCTCGGCCGCCTCGCCCTTCTTATTTATTTGCACTTTCAATTCCGCCGGCACCTTTAGCACGCCAGGTTCGAAGCTTTCAATCGGCACGTTCAGCGGCCGCAACATCAACTCCAACACCGCATCAGTCGGATCGATTACCGTGTCGTGTTCCTTAAAGAACCGGAGCGCGTTCACGACATTCGGTGCATTGAGGTTGATCGTAACCGGCGGGTTGTTTCGATCGCGCTTCGGAAAGAATCCGGTCAGCACATAATTGATGTGATTTAGCTGATCCATGCCGGCTTCGACTGCCTGCAACGCATTCATTCCTTCGAGGCACATGGCCGGTGACCGTCATTCCCAGTCGATGCGCTTCCGCGCAAATCACTTTAAGCGTTTCGAGTTTGACGTTGTCTCTGATTTTGATTTGTTCATAGCCGGCAGTTTTGTAACGCTGGACGGCCGGCGCGTGCTTCTTCCGGAGTTTCGACTTCGACATCGAAACCATGCCCCTCGCTCTTTCCATCGATGTATCCGGCCAAAAGCATTCGTGGCCCGAGTCCGCGTCTTTCCTTGGCCGCGTTTCGTAAGCCCGTGCCGAACTCCATGTCATTGCCGACGTCCCGAGCCGTGGTGATGCCGGCCGCGAGATACGCGGGCCCAAGCTCAGCCTGATAAAATGGCGCGTGCACTGTCCCAGAGCCCCGGCAATAGAAACTTGCCGCTGACGTCAATCACTTTGGCATTGTTCGGAATTTTGACCGATGCACGTGGGCCGGCGGCGACAATGCGATCGCCTTCTGAACCACGACCACCGAATCTGGCGTCGCCGGTTTTCCGGTGACGTCGATCAGCGTGCCGCCTACTAACGCGATCGGGCCGGGTTGTCTTGGGGACTCAACTGATTTGCCAACTGCCCGAGCCGATCGATGTGCGTCATCGACAGCTCGTTTCAGAAAGAAAGACATTTGCGATTCATAGCGTGTCGCGAAAGGCATAAAGGTTCGTCTCGATATCACTGCCGAGGTTCACCGCCGCCACCAAACGATTGTCCGAGTCGAACCAGAGCGTTTGCACGTCCCCAACCGCCGCGCCAGTTCTTTCCGCTTAGATGGTAACGGCTGAGAACGATCGATTTACCTGAGATGGTGACTGTGTCTTTGCCGCGCAATTCGACGAAGGCTTCACCAACGGGCAGCAGTTGAATTGACTTAGGCTGTCCGTGCGTGAGCCAGTAACGGACCAGCATCATCTCAATCGCGAGGGGCACATAGCCGCTCATCACAAAAAGTTCTTCGGAACGGTCTCCGACGGTGTCGCGGCCGCGGTCCTCGTACCTCTGGCTGCCGGCCCTTGAATCACCACGGAAGTGTTTTCTTCGAGGTCGAGCAGAGTCGGCCCTTTAATTTGGAAAGCCTGCGGCGTGAAATCGGCGCTGGTTCGCAGAGTCACGTTAACCAGCGGCTTGTTCTCCTGTTCGGCAAACGGCAGATCAGTCTTCGCCGTCAGCAGGAGTTCCCGGTCGTCGCGATCGCGCTAATCTCATAAGTTTCTTCACCGCGGATCTGCTTTGTTTCGTAGAAGCGAAACTTGCCTGATTCGACGATGATTTCCGGAGTTAGCTGCGCCAGCCTTTGGCGTCGTCTGTCCCCTCGCGACGCCCACTAATCGTGGCGGCGAGAAGAAAACCCGACAAGATGAAAGTGAGCCAGCGGATTCTCATGGAGCTCCCGAGCGTGGCAGGAAAGTATATGTTTATCAATCACCGGCAATTCACAGAGTCTGTTGAACCTTATCCAGGGTAATAGACAGTTTGAAGGGGCAGGCTCACTTGGGGAAATCAACATGTCCCCCTCTCCATTGGGAAGGGCCAGGTGCAGAAGCATGAATCACGACCCCCGAAACACAGGCCCTTGCAGCCGGGCGACCGAAGTCAGTCGGGCTCGCGCCAATGACCCGACAGCGGTTACAGTTCGGTAACTTACGCGTTCGAGGTTGAGGAGCAACCTTGGAACGCGAAGCCAAACTTCGGTTGATATCGACCAAAACTGCAGGTTGAGAAATAGAACTTGGAGGTTGATCGACCAGACTGCAGGTTCAGGAGCTAAAGCTGAAGGTTAATCGACTGGACTGCAGGTTTGAGCAGCAAACACGAAGAGTTTGATCAACCGAGCCTGGAGGTTATCAACCAAACCTGGAGGTTAATCAACCAAACCCCTGGAGGGGTTCGGAAGCGAACGTTGTAGGTTGATCAATAAAGCAGAAATTCAGCGAATAGGATTGCAATCTTAGCCATCGATTATGGCAAAGATTTCATAGGTTTTCCGGGCTTTCAGGCAGGAACAGGATTTCGTCCGCGCGTAGCGGCGAGCGCAGGAAGGCGTGATTTCGTCCGCCGAGCGTCTACGCGCCCGAGCGCGTGACGGCCCCTAACCGCGCCTGGCCGCACGCATGAATGGGATCAGCTGCCGTTCGAGTAGTAAGGCTCTTGCGTACACCAGAAAATGTAGTCGAGCTGAGCTCGTCCGCCCCGAACTTGAGTAACTCGGCGATCGTCGCACCGCTTGCCCGATTCGCGATTTAGATCGCTGTAGTTTCCATCCTGCACGGCTAGGCCTGTCGGTACACTCCTGCCGACTCTCGAATCAACGGATAGCTATTCGCGCGTTGAAAGGGCCGGAACGGCATCAGGTCAGGGCCGCCGACCGCAACGTTGGATTCGCGCGCAGCTTTGTAGACGGCTTCCAGGTAAAGGCCGGCCACCGGGCATGAAAGTTCGCGTAGACCATCGCAATCGATTTCGGAAAGGCGCGCTTGAGCGCTTTCATGTTCGTAATGATCGCATCGCGATGGATCTCTCGTCGTATAGCCTTTCGGAAAAAGCTTGCCAGTCCACCCAAAAGCCTGACGATGTCTCCGCGTCGTTGATTCCCACAACTCGCCCGTCGAATTCTTTGCCGAGCGCCGCGTACAGTTTGTGCAGACGTTCCTGCACTGCGGGGTCATAACGCCGCTGCCATCCATCCTTCATGGACGGCTAGAGCTTCGTCGTCGCCCTTGATCTGATACTGCTTATCCGCGCCACCATTGTATTTCGGATCATCCAGCAGATACTTCGGTACGTTGATGCGGTTCGGATTGAACGTCACATCCTGATACTGGAATCCACAGTTTCTTGCCGTGCGCGTTCAGGAATGCAAGGTCCTCGCGAATCAGACTGAAATCGTAATTGTCTTTTCCTTGCTCGAGCTGCCGCCACGAATAAGCAACCTGCGCGCCTTCAAACGCCGGTGTGTCGAGGAAAGACCTGGCTTCTTTGAGCTGCTCGCGGTCCTGACCAAAGAAGACGTAATGATGAACGCGTTTGGCGCCAGACGCAGGTTCCACTGCCGCTGTGGTCAGTCCCACCTGCGTCGCCTGGGCCAGGCTAATTGTGATTGCCAGTGCAAAATAATGTGATCCTTCACGAAGGTTCATGTCTTACTCCTTAGTTTAGCGGGGCAGAGCCCCACTTTCATAAGCGAGATCCACCAACCTAAATTGTTCATGACGCCCGCGAAGCGGGACGTTTGAAAGTAGCCCAGCGCTTCAAAGCGCTGGGTAGCCAACCAAAAGGAATCGCTACAAGCCCGCGCTTAGCGGGCGAAAGAACTCATTTCAGTCGCTCGCGCCAGTAACCCGGGCGCGTGCGGCTAGAGTGCATCACTGCGCGTAGATCGACACACGGTCCTTCTCAGACTCCCAACGATAATAAATTGAATAAAAGGAAATCGTGTGAGCAGATAACGACGTATCTGCGGCTCTTCGATCACTGCCCAGGGTGTGGGCGACGCGAGCAATGCCTGAATTGCGGTTTCAACTTCTGCCACGAATGCCGCGGCAACTAACGGCGAAGCATGATCGAGGTAATATTGTGTCGCGGCGAGATATTCTTCAGCTGCTTCGGAATGAAAGCCGTAGCTCGCCATTGCGTTAGCTCGACTGGCAGATGTTGTGCGAGAAGATTTCGGACCCGGGCTGGCGCTTCATCCCCAGGAATCAACTCAGCCTCCCGACTCGACCTGAGCGATGCGCCGCCGCACCTCCGCAAGTTGTCGCCGTGATTTCCGGAGAGACATCCTGCGCCGGGCTTTCGACCAATCGCTCGGTGAGCTCAGCGCGAGCGTCCGGCGGCAGAGCCATCGCGTCGCGAAAGATCTCTTCTGAGGTTGCCATGGTGAAGAGACTACTTGGTGGTGGAGAAATCGTTTGAGGCAAGAGTAGCTCGGCGAGAGAATGACTTGAAGTCAGAGTTGCCGTTCAGGCGAGCCCCCAACTCAGTCAAGGGAGACCATAGTTGCGGATGTCGGCATGTCGAGCATCAGCAAAGCCCGCTCCGCATCCAGTCATCGCCAGTCAGCGGGCGAGGTGAGTTCAAACCACGTCAATTAGTTCTATTCAGCTGGGCTAAGCATTGTGACTTTGGCTAGGAGTGATTGTCGATCATGTTTGAAGAATCACGAAAAGTAGTACCCAGGAAGATAAGCGGCGCCATTCAGTACGTCAACGGCTTGGATTACGTGTTATATTACGCGCTAATGGCATGACACAGAAGGCGTTGATTTATTTCCCCTGAGTCCTTCCGGAAGCTCTGAGCGTTAAGCCTCCGCTCAAATGGGCTGGGAAAGATGTAACCACACTCATCACGCAGCCTTACTGGGAAAAGAAAGTCGATAACCTCGTCCGAACCATTCTGCGGCGGACTCGCTGTGGTTAACCTGGTTTGCTGCGCGAGCTCAGCTAAACGACGATCAATCGCATCTCGTTACGCTTCTATAAGCAATTGCGCAAGGCCTAATTTCCCCAACCTCCGTCAGGAAAACAAGGGAACACCATTTTTTATCGACAGGAATTTAATGATCTGTTGAAGAGGGAAAGCAATACCCCAAGGCAATGCTTTCTTCTACTATCTAAACCGTACCGGTTACAACGGACTCTGTCGGTTTTAATCAAAGCGGCGAATTCAATGTTCCTTTTAGTCAAATTTACACGAACATTTGGTTACCGCACCGACTTTCTCGGGCATATCGAGAAGGTCTTTGCGGGATGGAAATTTACAAATCTCCACTTTGAGGCAAGTCTAGAACCAGACGACTTCGTTTACGCAGATCTCGTATGACGTCGAATTTAGGCAGTATTCAAAGGTGGCTTTGGATGGGAAGAGCAGGAAAAGACTGCGTTTTTGGCTGGCTCAGCACCGGGGCCCAGTAATACTTTCAAACCAAGCTACTCCACGAATCATTGGTTATCGTCAGCGCTAAGGATATGATTAAGATTCTTACAGGGGCCTCGAAAAATCAGTTGTAATGGCGACCGGACTCCACGCCGGGGAGTCCTCGCCATTCGAAGCTGCAATGAGCCGCAACACCGTCATCGAACGCATGCTACTCCCAGCGCTTGATCAGGGCGGCTATTCTACCGCGTTCAAGGAAGCGGCAAACGATTCGGCATCGGCAGTCATGTTGTTGACGTCGCGGAGCAAAAATGGACATTTGTCTGATATCGGTTAAATGGCAACGGGTCTGTTGCCGGCGAATACTTCCCTTCAGTTATGTGTCTACTCGAAGCGCTCGAAAGCGGCTCGTATCAAAGAGGCATATTTGGTACCCAGCGGCGAAGAGGTGGACGTTTAAGGAAGTTCTATACTTCAGGCGGTCTCGATAAGTACCTGTCCCATGGCGATCGCGTGGAGATCCTGACGCTTGAGGCATTCGTCGCACGAAGGCAAATTCAGGAAAACTTTAAGATGGCTTAGCTTCCACTCAGCGCGCAGCTCATACTTTCCTCTTAGTCATTTCCTTTCGGGAGATACATTTGCACTCTTGATGAATTTCGCAAGGCAACCGGTTGGGGAGAAACGGAACTCTCAGCTTTACTGCTATACGAAAGCAATACAAAGAGAGCTTTTATCAGCGTCGGGAGGTTCACTAACTTCGGAAACAGACACCTTCGGGTCACCGAGAAAACTTCAGAAAGTTCGTGGATTGGCGTAAGTTCCGTCGAGCATCTACTAACCCAGGTGGGGATCATTCCAACGAGCCATTCATAAGGAGCGCTCGAAAGTGCGCGATCTACGCCGAGTTCTTGATGCCGCTAACGCATGAGACGGAACTTGCGAGTGACACTTGACTAACCCTGTTCTTTGAGCGACGATACTGGACGAAGCTAAAGGGTATCCTCCCACTCGGACGCCATGCTAGGGCTACTTTCCGACGATGCCGCCGGACGTGACAGACGAAGCGTATTTCGAAGGGATCGTAACGGCTTCATCGCTAGCAACATTTTGTCCGGACGTATTCCATCTCCCACGTCGACGGGCGTTTTCGAGCCGTCGGCGATTCGTGATTACGACGAGGTCGCCGCACTGCCCAAGACTGGGCAGAGATATCTTGATCGATGAAACGCGACCGCCATTGCTAGGTTCATCTTCCGTATGCACCGGTGAGGAGCAGTTCAAGCAAGCTTCAGTTTCTATTTCCCCCACGAACTCTTTGTCAAGAGGCATGATCGAAGCTGCGCGGAGGATGAGCAGCAGGTGTGGATGTTGGAAGGTGGCTCGGACGCGTGCAACGCGTTCATATTTGGCGCGCGCCCGACGATAGACGGTCGAAGAAGAAGCGAAGAATAATGACGCGTGCAGAGATTGGCTGCGCGCGAACGGCTATGAACGTTGTTGGATGATAGATCGAAGCGATAGCCGAATGGCCCTTTCATGGAAGCCGGGCGCGACGAAACTGGTGGGATATTCTCTCCGGCGGAGGGGCGGCAGGCCGTGTGCGGGGGGGTATTGAGTTTCGGTTCTTCAGATCGCTCAGTCCGTCAGGTAAGCCGTTACGCCGAACGCTATCAGTCGCGATCCGAATGAGCTACCACCTGAGTGATCGCGCAACAGGTCGATGGAGATAAGCCTGAAATTTCATTGTCGCTTCTTACGTCGTTTCCCGGCGCTTTCTGGACGCGTGGTATTTTGCTTTTTCGATAGTCTTCGCCGTCGGACAATCTGCCGGACCAACCATCAAAAGCATTCAGCAGCGCCTCGCTTGAGACTAGAAACGTGATCTCACGAGAGATCATCGCAAAGACCAAGTATTCATACGCCACATGCTTCGTCATAATCGACTGCATACAATCGCCAGCACTCGGTTCGACCACTCAAAAAACAAAACTAAGAGGGTTTCGCCGCTCGTATCCATTCCTGGCGTCAGACCAAAATGCTGAATTCATTTCTCGGCCACAGCTGTCAAACTGATCTTTGTTGGGGATCGAGAAATGCCCGTAACTGCCCACAGCCGTTCGGAAGACTCTGACGCCACTGGACGGTTCGACCTCGGGCGAATAGGTCATCAAGTTTAGATGTTCGGGTAGCCTGTGACGATCCTTACGGAAGCTGTTCAAGATCAGAGCGGAGTGTTCTTGCGCAATTCGCGCGCTGATCAACAACTCGGCGGCGTGTGCAGCCAGCAAGACCATAGCTCGGGCCAACTGGGATTGTCGCCGTGGTAGGCAGCATGTCGATTAATGCGCAAGCGCACGCAGAGCTATTCGCTTTGCATATGCCGCCATATCCCTTTTTGAGTGCTGGATTCATCCGGTCGGGTTGGCTGATGAAATTTCCCCACCACTCGCGACAAACTCCTCCGCCTTCTCTTTCATCCCGACACTCAGCGCCGCCTGCTTCGTCGATCTCTTTCTGCGCCGCGTACTCCCGCACATCCTGCGTGATCTTCATCGAACAGAAATGCGGGCCGCACATGGAACAGAAGTGCGCGAGCTTCGCGCCTTCCTGCGGGCAGGGTTTCGTCGTGGTATTCGCGCGCGACTTCGGGGTCGAGCGAGAGGTTGAATTGATCTTCCCAGCGGAATTCGAAACGGGCTTTGATAAGGCGTTGTCGCGGATACTGGGCGCCGGGGTGGCCTTTGGCTAGGTCGGCGGCGTGGGCGGCGATCTTGTAGGCGATGACGCCGTCTTTCACGTCTTTCTTGTTGGGCAGGCCGAGGTGTTCTTTCGGCGTGACGTAGCAGAGCATCGCGGTGCCGTACCAGCCAATCATCGCGGCGCCGATCGGCCGAAGTGATGTGATCGTAGCCGGGCGCGATGTCGGTCGTCAGTGGTCCGAGTGTGTAGAACGGCGCTTCGCTGACAGGTCTCGAGCTGCTTGTCCATGTTCTCTTTGATCAGGTGCATGGGCACGTGGCCGGGGCCTTCGATCATCACCTGGCAGTCGTATTCCCAGGCGATCGTTCGTCAGCTCGCCGAGCGTTTCGAGTTCGGCAAATTGCGCTTCGTCGTTGGCGTCGGCGATCGAGCCGGGGCGCAGACCGTCGCCAAGCGAAAACGAAACGTCGTAGGCGGCCATGATTTCGCAGATGTCGCGGAAGCGCGTGTAGAGAAAACTCTCTTCGTGATGTGCGAGACACCACTTGGCCATGATCGAGCCGCCGCGACTCACGATTCCCGTGGTCCGTTTTGCGGTCATCGGGATGTAAGGCAGGCGCACGCCGGCGTGAATCGTGAAATAGTCGACGCCCTGCTCGGCCTGTTCGATCAAAGTGTCGCGGAAGATTTCCCAGGTCAGCTCTTCAGCTTTGCCGCCGACTTTTCCAGAGCCTGATAAATCGGCACGGTGCCGATGGGTACCGGCGAGTTGCGTATGATCCACTCGCGCGTGGCGTGAATGTTCTTGCCGGTCGAGAGATCCATCACCGTGTCGGAACCGCACTTGATTGACCAGCGCATCTTTTCGACTTCGTCATCGATCGAAGACAGCACGGCGGAGTTGCCGATGTTGGCGTTGATCTTCACCAGGAAGTTGCGGCCGATGATCATCGGCTCGCTCTCGGGGTGATTGATGTTTGCAGGAATGATGGCGCGACCGCGGGCGACTTCGTCGCGGACGAATTCGGGTGTGACGTATTCAGGGATGGCAGCGCCGAAGGATTGGCCGCGGTGTTGGTGATTCGAGAATGACGAGCGTTCTTCTGTGCGACGAATTGCGGGCGAGGCGCCTGCGCTCCCAGTGATGCGCGCGCGACTTCACGTCCCAAATTTTCGCGGATCGCGATGAATTCCATTTCGGGCGTGATGATGCCGCGCCTGGCGTAATGCAACTGCGTCACGCATGCGCCTTCTTCGCGCGCAGAGGCGTGCGGCGCAGCGCCGGAAAATCTTCGAGGCGTCCTTTATCGCTTTACGCGTGCCTGGTTCGCCGCGTCAGAATGTCAGATAGCCATCGTCGATAGGTTGGATCGAGCGGCCCTCGTATTCTTCGACATCACCGCGACTGACAATCCAATCGCGCCGCAGAGGCGGCAATCCTTCGCGCACGTCGGTCGCGACTGACGGATCTCCGTACGGTCCGCTGGTGTCGTAAACGCGCACCGACGGATTTTCTTCCAACTCGTTTTTGAAGTTTCGAGTAGGGTTCTGATCGATCTCGCGAAACGGCACGCGCACGCCGGGTTGCTGGCCTGCGACGTAGATGCGGCGTGAGTTGGGAAGTTGTTTATCCTCGTTCGACCCGGTCGCTATCGCTCCCGGTACTGACTTCATTGCGGCGCTCATTTTGTGTCTCCTAAGGTTACCCCGGTCGCTAGCGCTGCGGTCTGACTTCATAGCTTTCTAAGAACGGTCGCTATGGCTCCCGGTACTGACTTCACTCCACTACATCAGCAGGATGCTGCTGGAAAATCCCTGCTGCCAGCCCATTTCTCTCGACTTCTTTTCGATGATTTCAAGCTCACCTTTATCGAACCACATTCCTCGGCATTGAGTGCGGACGTCGATCATGAACCGCTTCGGCGACCAGGCGCTTCTTCATCTCGGCGCCATCGACCGGACATTGCGCGCCGTCTCGATTCGCGGGTTGATCTTTGACCAGCATGCCTCACAGAAACGATTTCCCGCCGGTGACGCGGTCAACTGATTCGATTCGTAGCGCTGACCACAGCGAAAGCAATTCTGATCGTCGGCCATATTTTCTCCTTTTGGAGTGCTGCGACTGGTCGCAGCTGTTGAAAGCGGTGACAAGTCACCGCACTCCAAAACAAAACCGTCCCATCAAAAAAGGGATGGAACGGTTGCGATAACTGTTTCTCCCTTCGACGGTCTTAACCGTATCAGGTTCAAGGGGTCTCCAGGCATTGCCGATTGCCAATTTACGATTGTCGATTTGATCGCTGAATAAGGCGTTGTCTAACGAGATGATCAAATCGGCAATCGGCAATCAAAAATCGGCAATGCGTCGGACTCTCAGCCGCTCGTCCAAAAGAACTCGGCTCCCCGAAACGGATTTGATTGTCAATACACGTTGGATTCTAGGAGCCTTTTCCAGCGCTTGCAACCAACGTGTGTGTGTCCAAGTCGAAATGACTTTTGTGTAGCCGAGGCGTTTACGCCTGGGAATGAAACGGGAGTTTTCAAAGCCCCATTAATGGGGCTTTAGTAGCGCTCCTTGCTTCTCACCCGGGCATAGACAGGGTGTCAGAACCGCGAGCGGTAGCGACCGGATCAGGAAGAGCCGCGAAATTCATCTCGGCCCGGTTCGCTGTAATCCTTTTCCGCGAGGTTTCGTTTTTGATTCGAGGAGACTTCCTGATCCGGTCGCTACCGCTCGCGGTTCTGACGACCACTCTCACGATGAATCCAGGCCATGGTAAGCAAGGCCGCAGACTGGACAGTCCGCGCTGCATAAGAAATTAGTTCGATTTGACGAACTAATTTCGGTTTCTATAATCCAGCCCTATGAGGGACGACGTATTCGAGATTCAGCGACTTTATCCGCAGATTTATCTCGCCTGTCACAACGATCACATTCCGGGCGAGCTCAACGCGAATTTCGTGTTTCTTCACAGGACGGTTCGGTCTTGGTCCACCTCGATCACGCAGTGGGAATCAGGCCTAACGCGCTCGCGAAACATTTGGGCGTGGCCGCATCAACGTTGTCCGCGACGATCTCGCGCCTCGAAAAGCTCGGATATTTATCGAGTACCCCGTGGCGAACGACAAGCGACAACGCGAATTGAAGCTCACTGCCCGGGGAGCTGAAGCCATCGCCGCCACTTCAGTGCTGAATGCCGAGCGGGTAAGCGCGCTCGATGAAAAAGCTGACGCCGGACAGAGCGAAGAGCCGCCGTGAAAGGACTGGCTTTGCTGGCCCGCGCCGCGCGGGAGATCGGAGACACACCATGAAACTCGCCCTTTGATCTTAGCCGGAGTCGTCGGCGTCATTATTCTGGCGGTGCTTTTGGTGGCGCTGGTCGGTTCTTTCCTGCCTAAGGAGCATTCCGCGACCCGCTCAGTTCTGCTGCACAAATCGCCTGAAGCGTCTACGCCGTCGTCGCGCGATTTTGAATCAACGCCGAAATGGCGCACCGACGTGCGATCGGTAACCCTCAAAACCGGAGACGCAGGCCGGTTTCAATTTCGCGAAGAAGGAAAGCACGGAGCTGTTAACTGTGAATTGATGGAAGATGTTCCCGCCCGACGCATGGTCACGAGGATCACCGACACGGATCTTGGCTATGCGGGCAAATGGACATACGTCTTCGCGGCCGAAGGATCGAACACCCGCGTTACGATCACGGAAGACGGCGTAGTCTCGAACGTGATCTTTCGCTTTCTTTCCCGGTATGCGTTTGGGCACACAGCGACGATCGATACTTACCTTAACGGCGCTGGGAAAACATTTCGGAGAGACGGTCACACCAGAGTAGCGAAGCACAACAACTGCGATAGCCAGGTAGTGCTAGTTGACTCCTTTCTCGGCGTGGTAGCTTCACTGCGACCAGTGGTCGTCGTTTGAGGCCTTCGAAGCCAGCGTCGTTCGAAATTGCACATTCAGTCAGCGCGGTTCACTCACCGACCGTCAGATACGCGACGAAGCCCGGCGAAATATTGAATCGTACGCTAAAGCCTCAACCTGACACTACCCAGAGAGCTGGAAAGCAGTGCTCAGTCCCGATATGTCTGGTATGATTCGCGCCGATATTTGCGGCCGCGCGGGGACGTCATGAAACGCTACTCATTTATTCACGCGTTTGTCTTGTCATTCTTCTCGAAGTCTTTCTACCAGGACGTCGGCCGGCATTGGCGTGGCACCGGACTCCTCTATATTTTCATTGCGCTCTTGCTGGTCTGGATTCCCACAGTGATTAGAATGCAGGTCGGGTTCTCTCGATTTGCCGCACAAGAAGGCTCACGATTCACTCAACAGATTCCTCATATCACAATTAGAAAGGGACAGGTTTCGACTGACGTTACCACCCCATATTTCATTAAGGGCGACGATGGAGAGCCACTGGTTATTATCGATACCACGGGCAAGTATGAAAGTTTGGACAGTACTTCAGCCTCGTTTCTTCTGACCAAAAACCCAAATCCACACTCGCAATAACCAGCAGAACCAGCATTTACGACCTGAGCGGCGTGGAGAGCTTTGATTTCGATCGAACGCGAGCCGAAAGCTGGACTGCAAACTGCCCGGACATTGCTGGTTCCGGTCGTCTTCCCTGTTGGGGTCGCTTCTTGGGTTTGTCTTTCGCGCAATCCAGATACTGATTTATGCGGCGGCGGGCCTTTTGTTTGCGCAAATCTCGAAAACCAACCTTAGCTATCAAACATTGATGCGCCTGGCCGCCGTGGCTCTGACTCCCGTTCTGGTCTTGAACCTGATATTTGAATTCCTGCCTTTCAGAATACCCGGCTGGTGGCTTATCGGAACTCTGATCGGATTGGGCTACTTGTTTTTTGCGGTAAGGTCTAACGCCGGATCAACGTTCCCGACAGCCGCTGATTCAATGCCGGCGAGCTCCGACCATGCCTTAGGTCTTCCCCGCCGGTTCATCAACTGAATTTTCCAGAGTATAATCCCGCTGTCTTTTATCACACCTGAATTTTTCGGAGACAACTAAATGCTGAACCGAAGAGCCGTGGCTATTGGCCTGATTACCATTTTGCTGTGCCTGCCTGCGCTGGCCCAGAACGGCGCCGACAAAGACCTGCTGGACCGCATTCGTCAGGAAGAAAAGAACAATTCGCAGATCATGAAGACCATGCACATGTTCAGCGATATGTATGGCCCGCGACTGACCGGGTCGCCGAATCACAAGGCCGCGGCTGAGTGGGCGGTGAAACAGATGACTGCGTGGGGATGAAGAATGCGCACCTTGAGCCCTGGGATTTCGGTCATGTGGGTTGGTTGAACGAAAGATTGACGGCGATGATTGTGTCGCCGGTCAAGGACGTGCTCACAGTGGAAGCGCTCGCCTGGACCCCGAGCACCCGCGGCGTGGTTACGGCAAAGGCTTATCAGATGATCCTGCCCGAACGTCCAACGCAGGAACAGTTGACCGCCTACTTCGAAACTCAGAAAGCGAAGGTCCGCGGGCGGATCGTGTTGGCGGGCAAGCACACACTGATTCCCGTTGATTTGAATCCGCCGGCCAAGCGGCTAACCGACGAGCAGGCCCAGCAGCGTTACGGTCCTAACGCGAGGCCGGGAGGTGGCTTTCCCCAACCGTCCCCCACGCCGACTCCGGCGCCCGGTGCGCCCAGGCCGCTCACCAATCGACAGATCGACGAACAGATTGACACGTTTCTCAAAACCAACGGGGCGTTGATTCGCGTCAACGATGCGGCCTTCGCTTTTCGCCGGATTCGCGCTTTCAACAATCGCACGTTCGACGTCAGCCGAAGTCCTGCCGACCGTCGTGATGAGCAACGAAGACTATGGCCGCATCACGCGCATTCTCGCCGACGGCACCGACGTGACACTGGAATTCAACATCCTGAATCGCGTCTATCCTGAAGGCAAGACTTCATACAACACGGTCGCGGAAATTCCCGGCACCGACAAAGCTGACGAAGTGATCATGCTGGGCGGCCATCTTGATTCATGGCACGCATCGACGGGCGCGACTGACAACGCCATCGGCTGCGCCATCATGATGGAGGCCGCGCGCATTCTGCAGACACTCGGCGTTAAGCCGCGACGCACGATTCGCGTGGCCTTGTGGAGTGGTGAAGAGCAAGGTTTGCTGGGATCGCAGGCCTACGTGAAAGAGCATTTCGGCTCGTTTGAAAATCCCAAACCCGGATACGAAAAGTTTGGCGGTTACTTCAATATCGATTCCGGCACCGGACGAGTGCGCGGCGCCGGCGTCTTTGGCCCGTCGGCGGCGGCCGAGATCATGCGAAAAATTCTCGAGCCTCTCAAGGATGATGGCGTCGTTGGCGCGGTGGCGTCACGCAGTCGTAATCTGGGCGGCTCAGATAACACTTCATTCAGTCAGGCGGGCTTACCCGGAATCGGCATGGGCCAGGATCCCATCGAATATAACTCGCACACCTGGCACACGAACTTTGACACTTACGAACGCATTCTGGAAGACGATGTCAGAGAAGGATGCCGTCACCGTCGCCTGGTCCATCTATCAACTGGCGATGCGCGATGAATTGCTGCCGCGCTTTGCCAAAGCGGACATGCCGCCGCTGCCGCCTCCTAATCCGAATGCGGAACCGTCACCAACGCCGACACCGGCGGTTAAGCCGGCGCGAAAGAGTTCGGCAAAGCCGGAGTAGTCGTTAGAAGCGGTCGCGGCCGCAGGTAGGTGGCACAGACTTCAGTCTGTGGTCTGAAGTATTCACAGACTGAAGTCTCGTGCCACTGAAGCTCAAGATGAAAAAGGCGCTTCAAAGCGAACTACTATCCGGACACAAGGAAAACGCGGTCGAAGTCCCTTTCGATCCGGCGCGGGAATGGGACATCGAGCCCCAACCGCTTTGGCGCGGGCGTCGCGGTCATCAGGTCCTGGCAAAAATCAACCGCGTCTCTTTCGAAAGCGCGATCGTGCCGCGGCAGAAGAAGTTCTACTTGTTGATTGATGCGGAAACAGCAAAGTCCGCTGGAATCTCATCGGGCGGATTAGTGGAGGTGTCCGTTGAACCCAGGGCCGAGTAATCCTCTCGAGAACACGATCGTCGCCTTGATCGGCTTTGCCGGAACCGGCAAGTACACGATTGGGCGCGAGTTGTGCGAACGGACCGGCGCCCGGCTGATCCACAACCACCTGATCAATAATCCGATCTTCTCGGTCGTCAACGCTGACGGCGTGACCCGCTGCCGGCCGGAGTCTGGGACCGGGTGAAAGAGATTAGGGAGGCGGTGTACCAGGCGATCCGAGAGCTTTCACCTCCGGAAATGAGTTTTGTGATCACTACCGAACTCCGCGAGAGTAATCCGTTGGATCACCTGGCGTTTCAGAATCTGGCAGAACTCGCCGCGGCGCGGCAGAGCCGATTTGTGCCGATTCGTCTGATTTGCGGCGTGGAGGAACTCTGCCGCCGCGTGGCCGATCCAGCAGCGCATCGCCATGCTCAAATCGATCAGCCCTGAACTCGCCCGAAAGAAAAGCCTCGAGGATGAAGTCCTGAACGTCCCTCATCCAAATCTGCGCACGCTCGATGTCACCAAGAGATCAGCAAGCGGCAGCGTGGATGCTATTCTCGATGAAATAAGCGCGATCAAATCAGTCTCAAACAAAACGTTCACCGCCGGAGGTGCCGGTGTCACGGGAGACTAACAAAGAGATCGTTCTGGCTTACGTCGATGCCTTCAATCGCGGCGATATCGAGGGCCTTGATTGATCTGTTTGCGCCGGACGCTTTGGTTTATGGAGTGCTGGGGTGGGGCGGCATGGAGTCAGGTCGTACCCATCTGGCGCGAAATCAAAGCCGCCTTCGACATTCAACTTCAGGTCGAATCAATAATTGCCGAAGACGATCTCGTCGCGGTGCGTTACGTCGAACGCGGTACCTCTGTAGGATCGTTTCGCGGCGGCCCGGTTACCGGCAAGTCGTTCGAGGTGGTGGCGATGGAGTGGTTCATTATTAAGGAAGGAAAGATTCATCGCCGTTGGGGCGCCCGTGATAACGCCGCGCAAATGCGGCAGATGGGTTTGCCCCTGGGTTAACTTTGGCTATTCAGAGAGGAAAAACAGACATGGCAGTAGAAGTTGGACAGCGCTTTCCGGATTTCAGTTTGCAGAACCAGGACGGCCAGACCGTGACCCTGGATGATTTCGCTAACAAATGGCTGGTCGTTTACGTCTATCCAAAAGATGACACGCCCGGCTGTACGATTCAGGGCAAGTCGTTCACGGCCACGAAGCAGGAATTTGACGACGCCAACATTGCGGTCGTGGGCGTGAGCGAGGACGACGTCGAATCGCACAAAAACTTTTGCAACAAGTTCGCGTTCACGATCGATCTGCTTGCTGATCCGAATCATGAACTGCTGAACGCGGCCGGCGTCGGCCAGAGCGATTACAAGGGAACGATGTACTGGAACCGCACCTCGTTCGTGATTGACCCGTCGGGCAACCTGCGTAAGGTTTATGAAAAGGTGAACCCGGAAGGGCACGAGCGCGTATTGCTTGATGATATTAAGGCGATGCAGGCGGGCGAGTAGATCAATCAGCTAAAGCGGCGTCAAGTCGCCGCACTCCAAAACGGGATCGGGTGCCGTAAATTCGTAAAGGTAATCGAGGTGTCCCGAATAAACAGACGCCAGTTCCACTACAGCGGAGCGCTATTGCGGCTGCCGGTGTTAGTCTCGCGCAGTCGAGCGCCTTCTGCGCTCGATCGCGATCAATCCCGCCCCGAAGAAGATCGTGATCATCGGCGCCGGCATGGCCGGCCTGGTTGCCGGTTACGAACTTTCTCAGCTGGGGCATGACATAACCATCCTCGAAGCGCAGACACGTGCCGGTGGCGCGGGTGCAAACTTTGCGCGATCCGTTCTCAGATGGTTTGTGTGCTGAAGCGGGCGCGGCGCCATTCCCGAAAATCATAACCTCACGCTGAAGTACGTAAAGCTTTTCGGGTGCCCCTCGAGCCGATGTATCCGTCCCGGCTTTCGGCCCTGCGGGTAGCCGAGGATTCGCGGCGTGAAGTTTCCATCGACGCATTTACGGATGGCCTCGCCGAATATTTTGGGCCAGAGTTTCGCGGGCCAACCCGGTTCTCCAAGGTCAAGGGCGGGAACGATAATTTGCCTAAGGCCTTTGCTCAACGACTTGCCGCCAAAATCTCTTACGGCTCACCGGTAGTAAAAATTGAACAGGATGCCCACAGCGCCCGCGTCACGTTCCTCGACAAGGGAAAGCAACAGACACTTGAGCGCTGATCGAATTCCTGTGCGCACTTCCTTTTCGGTACTGCGAAACATTGAATTGCCTGCTGATTTTTCCGAGCGCAAGCTCAGCATCATCAAAAATCTTGGATACGCTTCAGTGTCGCGCGTGTATCTTCAGGCAAAGAAGCGCTCGTGGGAGGAAAAGGGCCTCAATGGATTTGCCTTGACCAGTGAAGCCGTTGAGATCTGGCAACCGACCTGGAACCAGCCAGGCCCGCGCGGAATCCTGATGACTTACAACCGGCCGGGACAGGCTGAGCGAATTGCGGAGATGAAAGAGAGCGAGCGCATCAACTCGACCCTCACGCAGTTGGGTCAGTGGTTTCCCGGATTGCACGGAAAACTTTGAGCGCGGCGCGACGAAATGTTGGGTCGAAGATGAATGGGCCTGCGGGCGCGTGGTCGTTTGTGGGGCCGAAAGATTATGAGACCGCGTCGTCACCTCGCCGGACGAATTCATTTTGCCGGAGAACATCTTTCACAATGGTTCTCGTGGATGCAGGGCGCGTTGGATTCCGGTTTGCGCGCGGTCAAGGAGATCAACGAAACCGCGGAAGTTCGGCCGGCGGCGGCTCCGGAGAGGCTTTGGCGTTCGGCAGCCGCCTGATTATCCCTGGTACACTTCAGTTACCGATCGCGCTAATCAACTCGTGGGGCTGAACCGGTTTCGGCAGGAACATGTTGAAACCGGCCGAAAGGGCCCGGGCGCGGTCCTCGACGCGGACCAACGCCGTCAAAGCTAATCGCCTGGGCAAGTTTTCGTTCCCCGTTTTCGCGCGCCCGGATGGTTTGGATCGAGAATAGCCGTCATCCTCGGGCATCGCCAAATCCGACACGATCACATCCGCTTGAAAGCGATCGAGAACTTCGATGGCTTCTTTGGCTGAGGTGGCGCTACTTCGACTATCGCGCCCGCGTTCTTTCAAAGCCTCGGCTAACAGTCTTCAATCGTATTTTCATCGTCGTCTACCAGCAGGATTTGTTGGCCGGCAATCGAGGCCGGCGGAACGTCTTTTTCCGGCGGCTGGATCCGGCGCGAAGATTTTTCCCGGAGACTGCATCGGGTTCGCAGGATGGGGGAACCGAATTTGGCAGAGTAATCGTAAAAGGTCGCGCCTCGCTCTTCACCTTCGCTGTGCGCTTCGACGGTGCCACCGTGAAGTTCCACCAGATGACGAACAATCGATAGCCCCAGTCCCAGCCCGCCAAAATGCCGGGTCGGTGCCGGTGTCTGCCTGCCGAAAACGATCAAAACATAAACGGTACAAAGTCCGGATCGATACCCCGGCCCGTGTCCGAGACCGTTAGTTGAACGTCCGAGTCTTTTCGTTCCAAGGAAACATTGACGCGGCCGCTGGCCGGGGTGAGACTTGATCGCATTCGAGAGCAGGTTCCAAACGCACCTGTTGCAGCCGGCTGGCATCGCCGGAGATAGTGCCGGACGGCCGGATCAAGCGTGACCTCGATCTGAATTTCTTTGGACCGCGGCTGCCGGCTGCACGGAATCGATAGCGGCGTTGATGATCGAAGCAGCGTCGACCGGCCCAATGTTCAGCTTTAGTTTGCCGGTGATACAGCGCGAAACATCCAGAAGGTCTTCGACCAACTGGGCTTGCGCTTTAGCGTTGCGATCGATGGTCTCGATGGCCCGGCTGCCGGCGTCGTGGTCCAGCTTGCCGAGACGCAGCATCTGCGTCCAGCCGATGATGGCATTCAGCGGTGGCGTAACAGCAATACGTAACCGAACGAAGCAT
>ERZ1370068.6066-contig-5063_pt1 | contig 42659 bp, 70 predicted proteins | sample MGYA00561227_ERZ1370068 | MGnify/ENA primary metagenome ERZ1370068 (study PRJEB38410, sample SAMEA6850437) | metagenome | study: Metagenomic assessment of the ecological functions of the soil: analysis of the soil microbiota associated with the... | reverse complement strand
CCACAGCTGCTCAAGTTGCTTCCAGTCTTCCACGTCATGGCCGCATATCAGCATCTGCACCTTCGGTGCCGAGATTGTGCTCAACTGCGCCCCCATTTCAGACCCAACGCACATTGCTACTGAGTTGGCATGACCTGAGCAGCGAACAAAAAGCAAATACCGATTTATGGGAAGAGAATTGTCCCAGCGGTCCTGGCCTAACGCCTCAGGGATTTGACCCGCCCTCCCAGTCAATCCTGCGCATCGCGAATGCGCGCGGGTCAGACGCGCTCGGTCGCTAGGCCCTGTAATCATAAATCGAGTTTGATAAGCAGCGGTTGATCCATGTCCGCTTTGCGCCCAAAAGCAGGCATTCGTCAGCGCGGTTTGCACGTCCGCTAAGTGCCAGAAGCGACTCATTGCGGTGCCATCTCGCAAGCCATTGGCGCGCCGGATCGCCTCATAGTGACAACCCTTTGACACAAAATCCAAGCCTAACGGTACCTGGAGTGACAAGCATGAGCATGCCTCGAAAGTTTTCAAACGGCGTTTTTCCCGAATCGAAGGCATCCCCTCACCCTCGCCACCCTTATCGTAAGCATAGCGACCACGGCGCTGCTCGCGCTCGCGGTTCTCTCCCGATGTGCAAGCCCAGGAGAAGAAGCCCAACATTGTTATGCTAATGATGGACGATTGGCTGAGTGATTTCCTCGGTGCTTACGCAGGAGGCGGCAAGGCGCTTTTCGTTTGACAATTCTTCGTCATGTTACCCGAACTGCTATCCGTCGATTGCAACCGGTGGGCGAATCGAAGAGGATCGATTGACCTCAAGATCCTGGATGCGGTTCTTGATGCGACTTGGAACCACGGCGCAAAACTTCTGATTGTCGCCATTCCACGCGGTTCTTTTTGTCACAAAAGCCATGAAAAGAAACCTGTTCTGTGGTCAGCTGGAAAACCTGGCAGAAAACCATGTTCTGCGATGCTCGAGATAATTTTTGCTGCAGCCTGACGAACGCTCAAACCGTATCGTGGTCATTTGACCGCTTTTGGTCACGATGTGGCCGCTCGCTTCTGCGTGCCATCGCGTCACGTGTTCAACATGAGAAACTCTTGAACTAAGTTCCCACGGAGAGTAACCCCGTTTTGCGCATCACGGCTTCCCTAGCGTCCATATTGGCTAACACCGTTCAAAAGCCCGACGCGCCAGCCCCCACCAGACGCACCGGAACGAGCTTTTGGCTGTGCGGCAGGGTGGAGGTGTTCCACTGATTAGGCACTTTCCAAGGGCTGAATAGCTAATCTGACATTGTCAGCGATCCTACCAATGAATAGCTTCGGCGCATCCTGCAAGCCTCAATGAACCCTAGCGACTTTCCAACAACGCCAAGACATCATTTTTTCCATTCTTGATCGGAGCTGAGTGTCTTCTTCATGCGGATATTGATGCGGTTCATCTCGCACAAGAAGCTTTGCAACGAGGATCGCTGTCTGGTCTACGCAAACGGAAAGGCGCTTTATAAGGACAACGATCATCTGCGCGGCGGGTGCGGAATTCGTGCTGGAATTGAGCCGGTCTTTGCCGGCCGCGGCCTGCCCGTCCTCGCCGATATCACACCTGGTGTTGCCGTCCAGCATGAGTTCACCTGACGGGCCGTCAGCGGCCAAATTTGGGCCTCCTGGCGAATGTTGGCTCGGCAAGCCTCTTGCCCCATCTGGCGTATTTTGCATGTTGTTCGCTTTAGTTGGTAGTTACCCGCAACAACGGAAGTTGGGCAGCGCATCGAAGTTTGAGTTTCGGCTGTCGGTTTATGAGTTGGTTTGCTTCAACTCGATGAGTTTGCGGCCGAGTTTCTGAGACCAAGCTGGTCATGCCACAGCCTTATCGTCGTCTGGCATTGTCGGAAGTACCAGATACCCGTCTTCGCCCGTGTGCGGGCTGCTGTCGGATACCTCAGGGGCCTTCCACTTTGTACCTTCGAGGTTGCTGCCAACGCACCAGGGCGCGGCCTTCTCGATGTTGACCACTGTGCGGGGCTTATCTAATTTACAAGGCGTAAGAGGCTCGCCCGTCCTTCGGCGAATGACGAGCTTCAATCCGGACCACACGGGCGTCGATGGCAGCCACCTTGACATCGACGACGATCAAGCGCGAGGGCCTCGCCGCGAACAACGTCTTCGGTGACCTCGGTCGGGACTTTCGCCGCTTTTTTCGGCCAGGAACCCAATCTGCCGTATGGCTTAGCGCCTTCTGCAGCTTGATCAGAGTTGGCAGCGAGCTCAGCACGGCTTGTCGTGAAAGCATGGATCGCGTCGAAGGTCTTGGCGGAAAATTTCGTATCCCAACTGGTCCGGGGCTTGGACAGACTTTGGCGAAGAGGACGCATTCGGCGAAGCGACCCAGAAAGCCTCTGCCGGAAGAGCGATGAAGGCCGCATTCATGCCGGCCTTGAATCCAAGCTTTTTCCGGAAGAGACCCTGCCGGAATAGCCGTGGCGGAGCGAAGCGCCGCGACTACCTGCCATCACGCCAATCACACCCGCTCTTTCGGCTCGATATAGGCGATCTCGTTGGAGAGCGTGAGGCTATGCACGGGCGGTAGTCGAGGCGGACGCCGCGCGTCTGCGTAGTCCGCCCACGACAGAGTGTGCTTCATCCAGTTCACGTCGTCGCGCTTGGGAAGTCCTCGCGCGCATGCGCGCCGCGGCTCTCCTGCGCGGCTAGCGCGCCGGCCACGGTGACCGCCGCCTGCGACGATCAGATTGTCGAATTCGAGCGTCTCGATCAGGTCGGTGTTCCAGATCAGCGAGCGGTCGGTGACGCGGATGTCGTCGCTCGCCGTCCAGACGTCGCGTGATCTTGCGCACGCCCTCCTCCAGCACCTGGCCGGTGCGGAACACGGCGCAGTTGGTCTGCATGGTCTTCTGCATCTTGCAGGCGCAGCGTCGGCGGTCGGCGTGCCGCCGTTGGCGTAGCGGAAGCGGTCGAGCCGCGCGATGCGCATCTCGCCGGCGCCCTTCGGCAGCTCGGGCATGCGCTGCCGTCGCGCTCGATGCGTCTCGGCGCAGCGCAGCGCCGGCGGCGCGGCCGAACACGACGAGGTCGATCAGCGAGTTGGAGCCGAGCCGGTTGGCGCCGTGCACCGACACGCAGGCCGCCTCGCCGACGCGCCATCAGTCCCGGCACGACTGGCATCGGGGTCGCCGTCTCTGCGGGTCAGCACCTCGCCGTGATAGTTGGTGGGGATGCCGCCCATGTTGTAGTGCACGGTCGGCAGCACCGGGATCGGCTCGCGGTGCACGTCGACGCCGGCGAAGATGCGCGCCGATCTCGGTGATGCCCGGCAGCCGCTCGTGCGAGCATCGCTCGGATCGAGATGGTCGAGATGCAGATGGATGTGGTCCTTGTCGGGCCCGACGCCGCGGCCTTCGCGGATCTCGATGGTCATGGCGCGCGAGACCACGTCGCGCGAGGCGAGGTCCTTGGCGTGCGGCGCGTAGCGCTCCATGAAGCGCTCGCCTTCGGAATTGGTGAGGTAGCCGCCTTCGCCGCGCGCGCCTTCGGTGATCAGCACGCCGGCGCCATAGACGCCGGTCGGATGGAACTGCACGAACTCCATGTCCTGGAGCGGCAGGCCGGCGCGCAGCACCATGGCGTTGCCGTCGCCGGTGCAGGTGTGCGCCGAGGTGCAGGAGAAATAGGCGCGGCCGTAGCCGCCGGTGGCGAGGATCGTCTGATGCGCGCGGAAGCGGTGCAGCGTGCCGTCCTCGCATGGAGAGCGCGACCACGCCGCGGCAGCGCCCTCGTCGTCCATGATCAGGTCGATGGCGAAATACTCGATGAAGAACTCGGCCGAGTGGCGCAGCGCCTGGCCGTACATGGTGTGCAGCATGGCATGGCCGGTGCGGTCGGCGGCGGCGCAGGTGCGCTGCGCCGGTGCCCTTGCCGAAATTGCGTGGTCATGCCGCCGAAGGCGCGCTGGTAGATCTTGCCGTCCTCGGTGCGCGAGAAGGGCACGCCCCAGTGCTCGAGCTCGTAGACGGCCTCCGGCGCGTTGCGGCAGAGATATTCGATGGCGTCCTGGTCGCCGAGCCAGTCGGAGCCCTTCACCGTGTCGTACATGTGCCAGCGCCAGTCGTCCGGGCCCATGTTGCCGAGCGCCGCGGCGATGCCGCCTTGCGCCGCCACGGTGTGCGAGCGGGTCGGGAACACCTTGGTGATGCAGGCGGTGCGAAGCCCGCGCCTCGCTCGCGCCGACCACGGCGCGCAAGCCCGGCGCCGCCGGCGCCGATCACCACCACGTCGTAAGTGTGGTCGATGATCGGATAGGCGCGGCCGTTGATCGTTGCGGTGCGGTGATCTGGCGTGGCGTCTTGCGGCATGAGCATCTAGCTTCCGAGACTGATCTTCACGAGCGCAAGCGTGCAGGCAAGCCCGACGCCGACGGCGAAGAAGGTCGTGAGCAGGATGCGCGACGACTTTCGGCGCCTCGCCTTGCACATAGTCCTCGATGATCTCCTTCAGCCCGATGCGCATATGGATCGCGGCGGAGATCACCAGCGCAAGCAATGGCAATCGCGACGAGCGGGCCGCGCCAGATACGCCCGCACCGTCGTCATAGTCGGCGCCGATATGGGTGACGATCGACGAGGATGAGGAAGATGACCAGCGGCACGTTGGCGACAGCCGTCATCCTCTGGCGCCAGAAGGTCTCGGTGCCGCGATGGGCGGCCCCAGGCCGCGCGCTTGGCAAGTGGCGTGGCCATGATCAGGCGCCTCCTCAGCCAATAGCCGGCGATCCAGAGCAGCATGGTCGAGCGTGGTCGAGCCGATGATGGTCCCCAGGCGAAGATCTCGATGCTCACCTTGTCGAGCCCGCGCCCGGTGTCCCAGATCAGATGGCGGATGCCGCCGAGCATGTGGTGGATCAGGCGCCCAGCTGAACACGAAGCAGCAGGAAGCGGCCGACGATGCTGCGCGAAGAAGTCGATTGACCGTGGCGTAAGCCTCGGGCCCGCGAGCTGATGGCCACCAGCCACCAGGTGAGCAGGACGAAGCCGACCGCGTTGCCCACCCCGAGATGCGATGGGCGATCGACATCATCATGGTGAGCATCGGCCGGTAAATCTGGAGATGCGGCGAAAGCGGCCGCTGCGCTTGCATATTGCTGTTGCCCATGGGGATGCCTTGCCGGCCGGGACGTCATTGCTTCTCTGTCCACTCATAAACTACCGACCCCATCGGGGGCAATCAAACCGGCATGCGCGCGCTCTCTGTTCCGCCCGCCGCGCCCACGGGCGGCACCCTCTCACGGGAGGATGACCCGTGGCGGCTCAATCGTCCGCGTCGTCAGGAGCGCCACTCGGCGGATGCCGAGCGCGGAGTGCGAGCCGAAGGACTCACTCGGTGACCACGCCGCAGGCGATGCGGTCGCCGGCATTGCCGGCGGGATCGGTCTGGTAGTCGTCGGCAGCCGCATGGACGACGATGGCCGAGCCGTCCTCATCGAGCAGCGCAGGCTCGGCGTCGAGCGTCACCATCTCGTTCAGCACCTCGACCGTGAGCTTGCCGCTGTCGGGCACATGCAGATTCGGCATGTCGCCGGCGTGAGGACCTTCCGGCATTCATCAGCCCATGCTTGGTCTCGTCAGGATTGAAATGAGGCCCGGCGGACTTGAAATCGGGCGGCTCGCATTTGCCGATCGCATGGACATGGAAGGCGTGATCGCCGGCGGGTGATCGCCGTCGAGCGTGAGCCGTGATCAGCACGCCGCTCGGCGGTCGGGTGAGCTCGACCTTGCCGACCTCCTTGCCGTCCGTGTCCTTCAGCACGCGCCGAGGCCTTGTCGACGGCGAGCGCTGGCGAGGCAATGGCGAGCGTCATCGCAAGCAGCGCGGCGAAGGTGAATTTGCGGTCCATGGCAGTCCTCCTGATGACGGCAGAATAATCCATCTAAAGCGGTTGCGTTCCGTCATTCGCGCAAGCCGAAATCCAGAAGCCCTCATGCTGAGGAGCGCCCGAGGAGCGCCTGAAGCTGAGTCCAGCCTTCGAGACGGCCGCCTCCCTCATGGTGAGGTTTGCGCTACCGCGGCAACGCCACCCAGCAATCGAGGTCGAGCACCACGCCGTCCTCGTATGACTGCCGTCTGCCCGCTGCCGGGAAGTCGGCGCAGTTCCGGTCCTTCACCGCGAACAGCGCAGAGCGCAGCGCGCCCATGTCGGTGCGGCCGGGAAGCTCTGGCTTTGTCGGTGACCTCGCTCCAGGCATAGATGGTGTCGCCGGCGAAGCGACGGCGCCACGTGACGCCCGCCGTTGATGGCGGCGAGATGGAAGGCGTTGGCGAGGCCGTTGAAGCTCAACGCGCGCGCGATGGAAATCGACGTGGCCGCCATAGACGATGCGACGCTCGAATCGCCCTTGCGCCTCGATGTGCTGGTTGAAATGCACCCGCGCCGTGTTCTGGAACAGCCGCGTGGCGAGCTGATGCTCGGCCTCCTCGATGGTCTGGCCGTCGACATGGTCGATGCTGGTCGCCGACCTCGTAGTCGCCCCAGCGCTTGGCCGATCCGGCGAGCGCGTAGTCGTAGGCGCCGAGCTTCAGGCTCGGCAGTGCATGCGCCGAGCCGCGGCGGCTCGACTTCGGCGATCAGCTCGGGCACATGCGGCTCAGGCGCAGGCGCGTCTCGTCGCGCTTGTTCACCATCACCCAGCGCGCAGAAGGACAGCACCGGCTCGCCGCGCTGATTGCGCCCGGTCGAGCGCACATAGACCGTGCCGTTCTTGCGGTTTGAATTCTCCTTCAGCCGATGATCTCGGTCGTGGTCGAGAGCGTGTCGCCGGGATAGACCGGCCTGAGGAAGCGCATATCGGCGTAGCCGAGATTGGCGATGGCGTTCCGCGAAATGTCGGGCACGGTCTTGCCGATGCACGATGTGGAAGGTGAGCATGTCGTCGATCGGCGCGGTGCGGATAGCCGATACTATTGCGCAAAGGCGTCCGACGACTGCACGGCGAAGCGCGAGCCGTAAAGCGCGGTGAACAGGCTCACATCGCCGACCGTCACGGTGCGCGGCGTGGCATGCACGATCTCCTGGCCGAGCTTGAAGTCTTCGAAGAAATTGCCGGCGCTTTCGTTGGACATTGGGGGCGTCTTCGCGTCGTTCATGGTGCGGTGGCTTGCTTCCCGGTGTTGATGGGGCGCACCATAGAGTCGCGGGCGAAACTCTGTCATCCCGTCGCGTTCGCGCAAAGATGCGAGACGCCAGAAAACAGTGACGGCCCCGCTTTCGCGGAGGCCGTCACTTAGCAAACTCTACAATGATCGACGCTTGGAATTAAGCGCGGTCCAGCTCGGCCGGGAGGTAGCTCGTCACTTCCATGCCAGCCTCGGACTCGCGGTGATCTCGGGTTTCAGCCACTCTTTCATGGTCGTCTCCTTCGGTGAACTTACGTTGAGTGAATATGAGGGGAGGCCATGAGTACCGCATGACGCGTCCATGAAAACCGTCTGAATGCCACATTAAGAAATTCTGAACAGGAAGACTTGGCAATCTCTCGCGCCGCGCAGTGGGAGGGTCCCCGCTCGGCCGCAAGATATAGGCTTCCACGCTCTTGAGGACTGCCTATGAGGGGACGTTTCTCAGGCCCAGCAGCGCTTCACGGCCTCGCCTCCTGCCTTTCCTTGCGGGCTGCCGCGAGCACCTGGCGTGAGGCATCGGCGTTCAAAGCCGCAATTCGAGGCCGACAATCAAGTCAGGCCAGACTGACAGGGTGGCGGCCGTGAGCAGGCCAGCGGCGATGATGGCGACATTGGCGAGCACGTCGTTGCGGGCCGACAGAAAGGCGCGCGCGGGTAAGGCTGCCGCTGCGATGACGGAAGCGGCCGAGCAGAAAGGCGCAAGCGAAGTTCACGAGAAAGGCGCCGGCGCCGGTGAGCGTGAGCGGGACCGGCTGCGGCGGTACCGGCAAGGAGAATTTCTGCCACGCCGACCACAGCGTCGCCGCCACCGGCACGAGGATGACAGCGGCGAGAACCATGCCGAGGCGCGCGCGGTTCTCAGCGCTCCAGCCGAGCCCGACCGCGATCAGAAAATTGAGCGAGGCGTCCTCGAGGAAATCGACGCTGTCGGCGAACAGCGACACCGAGCCGATGGCAATGGCGACGGCGCAACTCGACGCCGAAATAAGCGAGATTGAGGAAGGCGACCAGAAGGGCGGTCTGGCGCAAGGTCATGGCTGCTCCCTCGCATCCGAGGGTCGGTCGCGCTCTAAGTGAAGAGCACCAGGGCCTTTGCAAGGTGATCCAGATGCCCCAGGCGAGCGGGATGCCCACGGCGGCCCAGGCGAGCAGGGCCCTGATGTCGAAGCCTCCGCTGCCCACGGCGGATGTCACCGCCTCGACCCTGCTCTTCAGCTTGGCCTGCAGCGCCGCCACCTCCTCCTCGCTCATGAACCATTTCTTGTCCAAGGGCCTGATCAGCAGATTGGCGATGAAGCCCGCCACCAGCAGCCCGGCCAGCACGTAGAAGATCGGGTGATAGATCTGGTTCGGCGGAACGCCCTGCGGCCACGCGGTTATCGTGCATGTAGTTGACGATCACCGGCCCGACGATGCCAGCCGTCGACCAGGCGGTCAGCAGGCGCCCATGAATGGCGCCCACATATTGCGTGCCGAAAATGTCGGCGAGATAGGCAGGGATGGTGGCGAAGCCGCCGCCATACATCGAGGCGATCAGGCAGAAGGCGGCGGCGAACACGCCGAGCATGCCGAGCGTGGCGAGCGTCGGCGCCGCCGCATAGCAGAGGAAGCCGAGCGTGAAGAAGGTGAAATAGGTCGCCTTCCGCCCGATCTTGTCCGACAGCGACGCCCAGAAGAAGCGGCCGGCGATGTTGAACAGCGAGAACAGGCCGACAAAGGCCGCGCCGACCAGCGCCGCTTGCGCCTTCTGCGCGTCGCTGAATTGGCGCAAAGCCCACGGAAGGATCGCCGAACAGCCTGCCGCCGAAGGTCTCCTGCAGCATGGGCGAGGCGGCTCCGATGATGCCGATGCCGGCCGAGACGTTGAGGCAGAGCACCGCCCAGATCAGCCAGAATTGCAGGGTCTTGTGCGCGTTCTTGAGATCGACGTTGCCGGTCGTGATCATGGCGTTGGAGTTGACCGGCGGCGTCCAGCCTTCGCGGCTTCCAGCCCAGCCGGCGGCAGCCGGTAGCCGAAGGCGCCGCCGAGCATGAACACGAAATAGATGAGGCCCATGGTGACGAAGGTCTCCCACACCCCGACCGAGGTTGGCGTGGCGTAATGGTTCATCAGCATGGTGGCGAGGGGCGAGCCGATCATGGCGCCGCCGCCGAAGCCCATGATGGCCATGCCGGTCGCCATGCCGCGGCGGTCGGGGAACCATTTGATCAGGGTCGAGACCGGCGAGATGTAGCCGAGGCCGAGGCCGCAGCCGCCGATGATGCCCGAGCCGAGCCACATCAGCCAAAGCTGGTGGATGTAGACGCCGACGTGCCGAAATCAGGAAGCCGCCGCACCAGCAGAAGCGCCGCGACCACGCCGGCCCTGCGCGGGCCCACGCGCTCGAGCCAGCCGCCCCAGATGGCGGCAGAGGTGCCGAGCAGCACGAAGAACAGCGTGTACATCCAGCCGAGATCGAACTGGGTCCAGTCGCAGCTCGTGGTGAAGAGCGCGTGCCGCGTCACGACGAGCTTGCTCGCCGAACGTGGTCGCGTCGCCGAGCAGACGATCGAGCCTGCCGTTGCCGTCGGCGACGCCAAGCGCGCGCCCGAGCGGCAGCCAGAACACGCTGAAGCCATAGGCCATGCCGATGCAGAGATGGATGGCGAGCGCTGCCGGCGGCACGAGCCAGCGGTTGTAGTTCAGCGGCGCAATGATGCGCTCTTTGTCCAGAAGTCCGACACGATCGTCCGCGGATGCCGCCCGGTCCATGCTCGTCATGGCGTCTCTCTCTCCGGGGTTCTTTAGGCACACCCCGTTGTCGCGGGCGGTAATCTGGACGGGCTTGGAGTTGATCGCAAGGGCTTAGCAAGCGCCCCCGCCAATCTGCCTCGGCATAGGATCATGGCGAGGGCCGGAGCCCCGGCGATTGGAATAGATTTGCGAAAGTTGCGTGACAGCGCGGTGACTGGATCCCGCGGCCGCTCAGCTCCGCTGCTTGGCCTTCTTCACCAGCACCGAGGCGATGAGCGCGGCGAAGCCAAACAGCTGGGCGAGGCCATTCGCCGCCTGCCCCCATTCCCACAAGGACCGCCAGTCAGCCCAGTTGTCCGGCACCGGCCCATTCACCCATTTGGCGAGCTCGACATTCACCGGATAGACGAGGACCCACCAGATCAGGAGCCCGATGGCGAACATCGCCGCGGCGGCGATGGTGAAGGCGAGACCGCCCGCGCCATGGCGGCGCAGCAGCAACGCGAGCACGATCAGCGCGACGATGGTCGCGACCTGGAGGAGCACGCCGAGCGGGCCGGACAGCGCGTAGGTCCCGCCCTGCACCGTCGACCCCACCCACAGATACTGGTCCCAGGCCATGCGCGCCGGAAGCTCCATGAGATGGCCGATGCCGACGCCGAGCGAGAGCGCCGCGAGCATGATGACCACGAAGCGAGCGAGTCCTGAATGCCATTGCTTCCCCTCTCGCCGGAGCCTAGGACTCCGCGCTGCTCGGCTCTCCGGCCGCCTCTTCGATGACCTTGAGGTGGCGCACCGTGAGGCTGTCGATCTCGACCTCGCGCAAGCGCGCTTTGCGGATTTCAAGTCCTGCCGATGGCGAGCGCCCCGATGGCAAGCGCGCCGATCGCCAGCGCGCCAATTGCCAGCGCTCCAGTGCATCTGCCAGCGGCGAGCGCTAGCCGATGCACCGCGGCGACGCCGGCACGCTGACCGGACGGCAGCGCGATCTGGCTCGAGGTCGAGGCGTGGCTACCGGCCCGCCACCGCCAGGCGCGATCGCGGCATCGCGGCCTTGAGCGCAAGCGCGCCGAGCGAGAAAGGCAAGAGGGCGCATGTCGCCTCCTAAACTGGCCTGCCCTTTCTCTACCCCATCCTTGCGCGGGAGTGAAATGGGCGCATAGTCGCATCACTCCGGCGGCCGCATCATGCGCTTGGAGGTGCCGGGCAGCGGCTCGCCGGTCTCAAGCAACGTCTTCAGGCTGGACAGCACCAGCGGCCAGCCCGCTGAAATTCCGGAGAGCATCGGTGAGTCAGGCTCGAGCTCTGAGTGAGTAACGGTCAGGCGCACTCCATTGCGATAGGTCTCGATGTCGAAGGTGACGCGGAGACCCTGTCAGGGTCCTGGCATCCTTCGGAGAGGCCCAGGTCAGCACGAGGTGCCGCGGCGGCGAGCTCTCGACGACGTGGCCGACGATGTCGACGAGGCTCCGCATCGTCATAGTCCTCGTGCCGCCACTCAGATCCCACCTGCCAGTCGGAAGCGTTCCGGTGATTGACCCAATATTTTCGTGTGAAGGCGGGGTCGGTCAGCGCCTGCCACACTCTTTCCGGCGTGCTGTCGATATAGGTGACATAGATGAAGCTCGGTCTACTTCACGCTTCCCTCCAACACTCGTTTCAACTCGCCGAGCGCCTTCAGCCGATGGCGCTCATATTTGCCGATCCACCGCTCGGCGATCTCGTTGATGGGGACGGGGTTGATGTAGTGAAGCTTCTCCCGCCCGCGCCGCCTCGCCACACACCAGATTGGCGCCCCCAAGGATCGCCAAATGCTTGGAGTCACCTTGCGTCATATCGAGGCCCCTGCACAGCTCGCCAAGCGTCTGGCGCGTTCTCGGCATGCAGCCGATCTAGCAATTGCCTGCGACTGGCATCGGCCAGCGCCTTGAAGACGGCGTCCATCGATGAGTTCTAAATACAACCCTCTGGTTGCCTGTCAAGTCGACATATCGGTACGTCGCCGGATGGCGCCGGAACGGCTAGTCCAGCGTCTTGCGGAAGCGGAACAGCGCGAGCCCCATGGCGGCGAACATGAAGATGGCGAGCGCCGCAACGTCCATCTGCATGTCGGCGAAGCCGTTGCCCTTCAGCATGATGCCGCGCGACGATGCGCATGAAATGGGTGAGCGGCAGCGCCTCGCCGATCCACTGCGCCCAATGCGGCATGCCGCGGAACGGGAACAGCGAAGCCCGACAGCAGGACATTCGGCAGGAAGAAGAAGAACGTCATCTGCACCGCCTGCAGCTGGTTCTGGGCGACGGTGGAGAAGGTGTAGCCGACGGCGAGGTTGGCGGCGGCGAACAGCGTCGACAGCGGCGATGAGGAGCGGCACGCTGCCGATGATCGGCACGCCGAAGACGTAATGCGCCGCGACGCAGGATGATCGTCATCTGCACGAAGCCGACCAGCACGAAGGGCGCGATCTTGCCGATCATGATCTCGACCGGCTTGATCGGCATCGACAACAGGCTCTCCATGGTGCCGCGCTCGATCTCGCGCGTCACGGCGAGCGCGGTGCATCATCATCATGGTCATGGTCGAGCACCACGCCGAGCAGGCCGGGCACGATGTTGTATTGGGTGATGCCCTCGGGGTTGTAGCGGCGCTGCAGCACGCAGCTCGAACGGCTGAGATGTTGTCCGTGACGGAGGCGTCCAGGCCCGCGCAGCTCCCGCCGCAGCGCCGTGTCGATCACGCCCTGCAGCGGCGGAGATGGCGGTGCCGGTCGCCACGGGGTCGGTGGCATCGGCGATCGACGAGCACTGACGGCTTGTCGCCGCGCCGCACGTCGCGGTCGAAGCTCGCCGGAATCTCGATGGCGAACTGCACCGTCCCTGACCTGACGCAGCCGGTCGAGCTCCTCCGACGAGCGCACCTGCTGGCGGAAGATCGAAATAGTCGGTGTTCTTCATGGCGCCGAGCACGGCGCGGGTGAGCGGCCCGTCGTCGCGCACGAGCACGGCCGTCGGCAAGTCCTTGGGGTCGGTGTTGATGGCGAAGCCGAACAGCGTGAGCTGCAAGATCGGCACGAACATCATGGTGGCGAAGGTCATGCGGTCGCGCCGCATCTGCACGAATTCCTTGACGATCATCGCCCACATGCGACCGATGAAGCCAGGATCGCGGCGCCGCCGGCGCCGTTATAGGTGGTGGCTGCGGTCACGCGTAATTGTCCTTGGACTTGTCCATCAGCAGGATGAACACGTCCTCAAGCGACGGCTCGCCACGCTTCCAGCGATGCGCGCCGTCCGCTTTCTTTGCATCGGCGATCGCGGCATCCAGCGCGCGCTTGTCGCGCCCGCTCACATGCAGCTCGGTGCCGAACGGCGCCACCATGTCGACGCCGTCGCACATCTGCAGCTGCAAGACGAGCCGGTGCAGGTCGGCGCCGGAGACGATCCAGGTGCTCAGGCCCGACTGCGCGATCACCTCGTTCGGCCGTGCCGCTGCGCGAGCAGCTCGCCGTAGGCGATATAGGCGATCTCGTGGCAGCGCTCGGCCTCGTCCATGTAGTGGGTCGAGACCAGCACGGTGATGCCCTCGCGCGGCGAGCGCGGTGGATCTCGTCCCAGAACTCGCGCCGCGCCTTGGGATCGACGCCGGCGGTCGGCTCGTCGAGCAGCAGCAGCTTGCGGCTCGTGCAGCATGCAGGCGCCGAGCGCGAGCCGCTGCTTCCAGCCGCCCGACAGCTGCGCCGGCAAGCTGGTCAGCGCGGCGCGTCGAGCCCGAGCCGGTCGATGCGCCTCGGCGCGCGCCCGTCGCGGATCGGGCACGCCATAGACGCGCGCGACGAATTCGAGGTTCTCGCGGATGGAGAGGTCCTCGTAGAGGCTGAAGCGCTGGGTCATGTAGCCGACCTCGCGCTTGATCTCGTCGCGCTCGCGTGAGGATGTCGTAGCCGAGGCAGGTGCCGCTGCCTGCGTCCGGCGTGAGCAGCCCGCACAGCATGCGGATGGTCGTGGTCTTGCCGCTGCCGTTCGGGCCGAGAAAGCCGTAGATCTCGCCCTTCGGCACCTTGCAGGGTCAGGTTGCGCTGACCACGACGCGGCCGCCGAAGCGACTTGGTCAGGCCCTCGACGTCGATGGCGATCTCCTTCGTATCGGTCATCGCTGCACCAATTGCGCGACCCGGCCCCAGGCTGACCGTCACCGGCTGGCCGGCGGTGAGGCGTCGCTGCGTTCGCCTGACGGCCTCGCCTCGACCAGGAACACGAGCTTCTGCCGCTGCTCCTGCGAGAAGATCACCGGCGGCGTGAACTCGGCCTCCCGCGCGATGAAGCTGATCGTGGCGGTGAGATCGGCGCGACAGCCGTCGCAAGCTGACTTTGACGATCTGGCCGGTGTGCAGGCTCGCCGCACCGGCTCGGCCACGAAGAAGCGCACCTTGAGGTTGCCCGGCGGCAGCAGCGCGATCACCGCCTGGCCCTCCTTCACCACCTCGCCGGGCCGGAAATAGACCTCTTCGACCGTCCGGTCGCTGGCGCGAACACCTTGCGCTTGGCGAGGCCTTTCTCGGCCTCGCTCCAGCGAATGCCGCGCGGTCTCGACCGAGGCCGCGGCGGCATCGATCAGATCAGGCGCGGTTCGGCAGCTTCGCCGCCGTCGATGCGCCGCTCGGCCTCGGCCACCGCGGCCTGGTTGCGGTCGTGCTGGGCGATGGCGTCGTCGAGCTGGGCCTTGCGCGATCCAACTTCTTGTCGAACAGCGTCTGCGTGCGGTCCAGCGTTGAGTCGCCATTTCGCCAGCATGGCCTTGGCCTGGGCGAGCGCGGCTTCGAGCACCTCGATCTCGCTCGGGCGCTGCATCTGCTGTCTTCGCGTCGGCAAGCCGCGCCTCGGCCTCGGTGACACGCGCGACCTGGCTGCCGCGACCTCGGCGCCTCCTGCTCGGTGCTTTCCAGCGTGAAGATCGGAGTCGCCTTGCTCGACGCTATCGCCCTCCTCGACGCTGACAGCGTCTCGACGCGGCCGCCTTGCTCGGAGCCGACCAGCACGAGGTCGGCTTCCATATAGCCCGGGAAAATCGGTCCGCGATTGGCCGGGAAGGTCGTCAGCAGCAGTGCGACGACGCCGGCGATCACGACAACGACAAGAAAGGCGATGAGGCGCTTCATCGCGCTTCCTTCGGCACCCTGGCGGGCAGGCGCCTGACGGCGCTCGATCAGCAGATCGATATTGGTGGCGAGCAGCCTGTCGGTGTCGAGGTGATGGTGGCGCTCGAACAGCGCGCGCCACAGGATCGCCATCAGCACCGGCGCCACGAGCAGCTGCGGATAGTCGCGCAAGGGTGTCGGCTTGAACTCGCCGCGCTCGATGCCGCGATCGATGAGGCGCGTCATCGTCTCGAGCCCGCGCGAGATGACGTTCTCGTAATAGAATTGCGGTGAGCTCGGGATGCTTGTAGCCCTCCGAGATCAGGAGCCGCACGATGAAGGCGCGGCGCGAGCCTGGACCAGCTCCTGGATGAAGGAGAGGAAAGGGCCTTTGAGGAATTCCTCGGTGGAGAGCTCGGTCGTCTCCATGCGCTCGCGGAGCACCTCGAAATGCGAGGTGATGACGCTGCGGATCACCGCCTTGAACAGCTCGACCTTGGTCTTGAAGTAGAGATAGGGAGGCCCTTGCTCACCTTGGCGCGGGCGGCGACATCCTCGAGCCTTGTCTCGGCAAAGCCCTTCTCGGCGAATTCCTCGAAGGCCGCGGCAACGATCTCCTGCGGGCGAACCTCCTTGTCGCGCCGCCGCTTCGCCTCTGGCCTGCTTCCGCTCGGCGGATTTGGTCTCTGCCATGGGATCTCGCCCTTGGGTTGCGCGCCGATCTTGGCGGCCAGGACCGTCTTTCGGCCTGACCCGGTCAATATAATGACTGACCGGTCAGTACCGCAATGGGCGAAGCGGGCAAAGCCCTAGTATTTTCGTAATGGTTGAGGCGGAGCAGCCTTGACCGGCATCAAGCCGGCGAGCGGGAGGAGACGGCGCTTTCGGCGAGAGCGGGGTCCGGCTACTTCTTCGCCGGGGCGTAAAACACGCTGTCGACCTCAACGATATCGTCGTCGAACAGCCGTTGGACCTCGACCATGGTCCGGGAGGATAGGGCGGGCCGCCCCACAGCTCGGCTTGCGCCTTGTCGACCATCGGCGCGTAGCGGTGGAGGTCGCTGACATAGACCGTGAGCCGCACGCAATCCTTGAGGCCCGCGCCCTCGGACTCCGCGATCAATTTGAGATTGCGGAAGGCTTGAACGATGCGCGCTTGCGGATCCTGCACCAAAGCTGTTGGTCGCGGGATCGACGCCCTGCATCCCGGCGACGAAGACAAAGTCTCCGGCTCTGCGCGCTCAAGCTCCAGGTCCCCTCGGCCTTGATCGCGCCGGGAGGATTGAGAGTCCTGACGCCGTTTGGCGACGTCGATTGCAGCAAAGCCGAGATCCGACGTCATGGCGACGGTCGCTATGCACAGAAGGGCAAAGGCGCGTCAGCATTTGAGTGATCCTATCAGGCCCTGGGTGGGCGCGGGCGTAGGTCTTCAGCAGAGAGCTCGCGGTCGACCTCGGTATAGCCTTGCGTGGTCGAGAGGCTCGCGTGGCCGAGCAGCTCCTGGATTGCGCGTAAGTCGGCGCCGGCACCGAGGAGATGCGTGGCGAAGGAGTGCCGCAGCGCATGCGGCGTCGCCGTGTCAGGCAAGCCCAGCGCGCCACGCGCCCTGCGCGATGACGAGCTGGATGATGCGGGGGAGAGCGGACCTCCGCGCACGCCGACGAACAGCGGATCGTCGGAGCCAAGCTCGATCGGGCAGAGCGCGAGATAGCGCTCGACCGCCTCGCGCACGATCGGCAGCACCGGCACCACCCGCGTCTTGTCGCCCTTGCCGGTGACGCGCAGCATGTCGCGGCCGCGGACCGGCGCGTCTTTGCGGGCAAGCGACAGCGCCTCCGAGATGCGCAAGCCTGAGCCGTAGAGCAGCGCGAGCACGGCGGTGTCCCGCGCCGTGATCCACTCGGCTGCGTCAGGCGTGGCGATATCGGCGCTCTCCACCAGCGCGCGCGCTTTGGGCGCGGTGAGAGGCTTCGGCACCGAATGCGGCAGCTTCGGCAGCGCCACGGCGCGCACCGCGTCGTTCTTGCCGAGCCCGCGCCGCTCGAGGAAGCGGAAGAACATGCGGAGCGCCGACAGCGTGCGCGACAGACTGCGGCTTCCCACCCCTTGCGCCCGGCGCGAGGCGAGAAAGGCACGGACGTCGCGGGCGGCGAGAGCCTTGAGCTGAGCAAGCGTCGGCAGGCGGTTCAGATGGCCGGCGAGAAAGGCGAGAAACTGGGAGATGTCGCGGGCATAGGCTTCCGACGTGTTGGCGGAAAGCTGGCGCTCGACCTCGAGATAGGTAAGCCAGGCCTCCGACCGCCCGCTTGAGGTCGGGCGCGGCGACGATCACGGTTTGCAGCTTCGGCTGTTTTGGCCAACGAGCTTTTCCCCATCTCGACCAGGGCGCCGCGCGCCCTTGCGCTACCATGGGATAGAACTCACTTCTCGACCCTTAACCGATTCGAGCCCGTCTTTGGCAAAATCGAAGCCAGTCACCGTCCCCGTGCTGCTGCCGCTCGCCCTTCCGGCGCCTTATGACTATGTCGTGCCGGAGGGGATGGAGGTGGCGCCGGGCCAGTTCGTGGTCGCGCCGCTCGCCACGGTGGACTATCTCGGCGTGGTCTGGCCGCGCGCCGAGGGCGAAGAGGCCCCGAAGCTCGACCCCAGAAGCTGCGCGAGATCATCGAGGTCGTCGACGACGTGCCGCCGCTGCCGCGCGTCTCGCTCGACTTCGCCGACTGGGTGGCGAGATACACGCTGACCTCGCCAGGCATGGTGCTGCGCATGATGATGAGCGCCGGCCGCGCCTTCTCGCCGCCGGCGCCCGCATTACGGCGTGCGGCCTCGATGGCAGCGCCCTCGCGCATGACGCCGGCGCGCGCCCGCGTGCTCGAGGTTGCGGCGAACGGGCATGACCTGGGTGAAGTCGGCGCTCGCCGAAGCCGCCGGCGTCAGCCCGGGCGTGATCGACGGCCTGGTCGATGCCGGCACGCTCATCACCGAAGAGCTTCCCGCCTGGGCGCCGCCGCAGCTCGACCTCTCCACGGCGCGGGCGCGGCTCACGCCTGAGCAGGCAGCGGCGCGCAAGCGAGCTGCTCGCCAATGTTGGCGACGGCTTCAGCGTGACCCTGCTCGACGGCGTCACCGGCTCCGGCAAGACCGAGGTCTATTTCGAGGCGATCGCCGCGACGCTCGCGCAAGGCAAGCAGGCGCTGGTGCTGATGCCCGAGATCGCGCTCACCAGCTCAGTTCATCGACCGCTGCCACGGGCGGTTCGGCTGCCAGCCGGCCGAGTGGCATTCGGGGCTCACCTCGCCGATGCGCGGCGCGCGTCTGGCGCGCGGTCGCCGAGAATCAGGCGAAGCTCGTGGTCGGCGCGCGCTCGGCGCTGTTCCTGCCCTTCACCGATCTCGGCCTCATCGTCGTCGATGAGGAGCACGACGCCGGCTACAAGCAGGAGGACGCGCGTCACCTATCAGGCGCGCGACATGGCGGTGGTGCGCGGATCGCTCGGCAGCTTCCCCGTCGTGCTGAGCTCGGCCACGCCCTCGATCGAGAGCCTGGTCAATGCCGCGCAAGGCCGCTACCGCCACGTCAAGCTCGCGCAGGCGCTACAAGGCGGCGCGCCTTCCCGGACATCGCCGCCATCGACATGCGCGCGAGACCCGCCGGAGCGCGGCAAGTGGCTGTCGCCGGTGCTGGTCGAGGCCGTCGCCGAGACGCTTGCAGCGCGGCGAGCAGGCGCTGCTGTTCCTGAACCGCCGCGGCTATGCGCCGGTCACCGTCTGCCGGAACTGCGGCTTCAAATTCGAATGCCCGCAACTGCTCGGCCTGGCTGGTCGAGCACCGCTTCCGCCGCCGCCTCGAATGCCACCATTGCGGCACCTTCGTGCCGATCCCCGAGACCTGCCCGAATTGCGGGGCCGAGCATTCGCTCGTGCCGTGCGGGCCAGGCATCGAGCGCATCGCCGAGGAGGTGGCCGCGCTCTTTCCCGAGGCGCGCCGCGTGCTTCTGTCGAGCGACCTCACGCCGTCGCGTGCAGCGATCTGCGCGAGACCTTGCGCGAGATCGAGGACCGGCGAGGTCGACATCGTCATCGGCACGCAGCTCGTGGCCAAGGGCCACCACTTCCCGGGCTTGGCACTGGTCGGCGTGGTCGACGCCGATCTCGGCCTCGCCCATGCCGACCCGCGCGCCGCCGAGCGCACCTTTCAGCTTCTCAATCAGGTGACCGGACGCGCCGGCCGCGAGGCCATTCCGGGCCGCGGCCTGATCCAGACCTATATGCCCGAGCATCCGGTGATCCAGGCGCTCGTCTCAGGCGACCGCGACGCGTTCCTCGCCCGCGAGATCGAGGCGCGCAAAGCCGCGATGCTGCCGCCCTTCGGGCGTCTCGCGTCGCTGCTGGTCAGCGCCGGCGCACGCGACGCCGCCGAGAGCTACGCGCGAAGCCTCGCCCGCGCGGCACCTCCTGCGCACAAGATCGAAGTGCTTGGCCCCGCCGAAGCGCCGCTCGCCGTGATCCGCGGCCGCTTCCGCTTTCGCCTGCTGGTGAAGGCCGCGCGCGAAGCAGACCTGCAGGCCTATCTGCGCCTCTGGCTCTCCGAAGCGCCAAAGCCAAAGGCGACGTCCGCCTCAACGTCGACGTCGACCCGTACAGTTTTTGTAGAGATCACGCCCGCGCACCCAGCTGCTGTTGCGCGACATCGACGGCGATGGCGAGCAACGCAAAGACGGCGATGACCACGGCGAAGATCTCCTCGGCGAAGCCCGGCGTTTCGACCGCCGACAGCAAGCCGATGCCGATCACCGGCAGCGACACGCCGGCATAGCAGAACATGAGATAGGTCGGAGACCATTTCAGCGCGGCGGTTGTCGGGTGCGATCTGGTTGACGATCTGCAGGCTGCCGCGATAGCCGAGCGCCGCCGCGCCACCGCCGAGCGCCGCCCCGATGAGAAGAAGCGGCAGCGAAGTGCGACTGGAACGCGACGACGAGAGCGACGAGCGACGGGATGAGCAGCGCGAGCCCGCACAGCATCGCGGCGCGCGCCGCGAGCCAATGGGTGAGCGCCAGCACCAGCACTGCTGCGGCATAGAGCTCGAAGATGACGGCCCCGCCGATGGCGTGGCTTTCCACCTGCAACGAGCGCTGCAGCAGGCTCGGCGCCAGCGCCGAATAGAAGCCGAGCAGTGCGAACGAGGCGAACACCGTCACCGCCGGCGCGACGAAGGCGCCGATGATGCGAGCGCGGCACGCCGATGCGCGGGCGCAAGGAGATCTGCGACCAGCCGCACCGGATGCTTCACCGTCTCGGGCAGGAGCCAGACGATGACGGCGGCGGCGAGCGCGAGCGAAAGCGAGCGCGACGAAGGGAAAGACCAGCGGCTCGGTCGAATATTCGGCGAGCAGACCTGAGATCAGCGCGCCGAGCCCGAGCCCGGCGAGGATCGCGCCCGCGCTCAAGCTCGCCGCCGTGCAGCGGTCTTCGCAGAGCTCGACGATCCAGGCGGTGCCGGCGCCTGAGGCGAGCGGGAGGGCAAGCCCGCTCAACAGCCTGCCGATGAACAGCATCGCGAGCGAGTCGGCGAAGATGAAAACGAAGCGATGCCACCGATGCTGATGGCGACTGCGGCGAGGATCGCCACGCGCCTGCCGATCTCGTCCGAGATGCGCCCGAGGAAGAAGGCGGTCGCCATCGCGCCGGCGAAATAGACGGCGTAGATCAGCGTCAGCGTGACTTGCGAGAAATGAAGCTCGTCGCGGTAGATGACGTAGAGCGGCGAGGGCAGCGTGGCGCCCATGAACAGGAGCGTCAGCACAAGGGCCGCGGCGTAGCTCGGCGAGCGTTCGCGCAGCTCAGCCGCTGCGCCGGCGCTCGCGGCCGTCGGACTTCTACGTGAGTCGGCAAGGGCCATGGCCCCCGCGCAACGCCAACGAGCGGGCCGAGGTTCAGCGGCACTCCTGCCAGACCGCGACCACTCAGAAGCCCTGGCTTAGACTGGCCAGAGCCTCTGTTAGGGAACGCAACGCGTTTAGGCGCTGCGAATATCCTGGGCGGCGCGGGCCAGGATCTCGACGATCCGGGTCTCGGCCTCGCCGTTTTGGCCCTCAAGCCGCTTGCGCCGCTGCCGCGCGCAAATTCTCAAGCGCGGCATCGACGAACTGCGGCACGCTTGCCTTCTCGTCTTCCTCCTCGTCGCGGCGGAAGCGGCGGCGCATGCGCGCCATCCTGGTGCCGATCGCCGCAAGCCGCGCGAGGATCATGTCGGCGATGTCGCGGTTCTCCTCGAGATAGGCGCGTCCCTCATCGGTGATGGTGTAGCGCTTCTTGGCGCCTTCGTCTCGGCAGTGACGTAGCCCGCCTCCTCGAGGAAGGTCAGCGTCGGATAGACCACGCCGGGGCTCGGGCTATAGCAATCGCTCGTCTTTCTCCTCGATGAGCTTGATCAGCTCATAGCCGTGGCGCGGCTGCTCGGCGATGAGCGCGAGCGCGAGCAGCATTGAGGTCGCCCTGCGCGAGCATGCGGCCCACGCGGAACCAATCGCCGCCTCCGCCTCTGCCGCCTCGCCCCCAGCCTCCCGGGCCTTCGCCCTGATGGCGGCCGAAGCGCCGGGCGGCCCTTAAGCCGCCGCAATGGCCGCCGTGATGTCCTAGTCCATGCATTGTTATTCTCCTGCTTGGATAAAAGATATATCGAAAGATAGGATATCCGGAGTGCTATCGCAAGATATATCTTTTAGCTTGGAAACCTCAATTTTCCCGGTGCCTTACGCGGTAAATGACGTAGCGCTCATCGGCCACGAACGCCTCCGGAAGCGCTTGATGGGCCTCGAAGGCAAAGTCTGGGGCCGTTGTCTGACGCCCAAGCCGATAGTCGTGGTTCACGATCAGATAGCCTTCGTTCTTCCCCTCAGCGGTCATGGCTTTGGTGGCGGCCGACCATCTCGTCTTTTCCGAGGAAATCTGCCCTCTCTTCGTTCCACACCACGTGGGTGCCGAAGCATTCAGCAGTCGAGATAATAGAGGGGTCGCTGCAAACAGCCTGCGACCGATGACGTGTGCCCAGTCCGGCGAGCCCTATGAGGAACCTTGTCTTCGAGGTGCATGGTCTCGATCCAGGTCGCGGCATTGCGGCTTTTGCGAGCAGGGGCGAAACTCCCAGGCGAGCGTCGTAAGACCGCCGACAGCGTTGATGACGAGCAGCGCGACCCATAGCGACGGTGCCGCGCGGCGCGGCGGCAAGGTCCTTCGCCACATCCAGACCGTGCCCACAAAGGCGACGAACAATATTCCGTAGTGACGCGGGCCTCCGGGAAATTGTCAAAGCTGCACGAACAGAAGCACCCGAAGTCAGGTGAGCGCGAATTCCGCCGTTCTCAGTGCATCGCGCACGATGGTGAAGCAGGCGACAATCGGCAGAGCGAGCACGGCCGCCTGGAGCAGCAGATTGCCCGAGCCGCCGCCGAGAATCAGGAAACAACTGACTGACCGGGTCCGTGACGAACGGTGAGGCAGCAAGATGCGCAGCCGCTCCCCAAATCTGTGCAGCACGTTACCGACAAAGGGCGAGAAGAACGGCACGAAAGCCCTGATCGCGAAGTGGAGAGGCATGTCGAACTGGCTGAACTCGGCGCTCGCCCGACCGCCAAAGTGAAATCCGGCGCCGGCACCATTGTCACGACGGCAAGGGCCGCAAGCGCGGCGTAGAGCGCCACACCGGGCAGCATGAGCCGCCACTCTTGGCGATTGCGCAACGCGTAGAACAGTCCAAGGCCGAACGACCAGATGGTTCCAAACACCGTGGTGTTGGCGAGCAGGCCGAGCAGCACCCATGGCCAGAAGCGCTGCTCGGGGCGGCGCGCTTGCAGCGCCGCAAAGCCGAAGCCGAGCAGCACCCCGAGCGCGTAGCCCCGGCTGACCACGAAATATTCCCAGAACAGGTAATAGCTGAGGAGGAGAAGCAGCTTCCCTACCGGCCGGAAGGGCGACAGGCGCCAGACCAGCACCCAGACGCCGAGCGCGATGACAAGATGCAACACCCGCATCGCCACCGGATCGGTGGTGAAGCGCGTGACCACCCACAACAGCAGGTGCCACAGCCCGGGATGGCCCTCATATTTGAGCTTGGCGAAGAGATCGAGCGGCGTGTTGCTGGCCGCAGCCACCATGAAGGCCTGCAGCTCGTCACGCCACATGGCGTGGCGGAACAACCTGATCACGTTGTAGACGGCGAGGAGGACAAACAGCAGATCGGGGAGCACCAGGCGGATCGGGGCAACGAAGCCCGCGCCCCTATCGGCGCCTGCGACGCGCGTGATCGACATTCGCCCTTACCCCGCTCCTTGCTCGTCCCCAATCGGCCGGTGCCCGCAAGGCCCAGGCGATCGGGCTTCGCCTTATTGCACCGCCGCAACCCTTATGTTACAGGCTCGGCGGGCCTTCCGGTGGGCCGTCGGCGGCTCATTTTCAGGCTGTTGACGCGGAAGCTCCAATCCCAGAATTGGCAGGTCCAGGGACGCGGCCGCGCTTGAAAAGCGCCCGTCCGGGAGGAAAGGCGTTAGTTTCGTGGCAGGCGAGAGCAGACACCCTTCAGGCGTCGCGGGCCGTTATGCCACCGCCCTGTTCGAGCTTGCGCTGGAAGAGAAGGCGCTTGAGACGGTCGAGCAGGATTTGAACCGCTTCGCTTCTGCGCTCGACGCCGTCGAGGATTTGCGCCGCCTGGTGAGGAGCCCGGTGTTCTCCGCCGAGGAGCAGCAGCGCGCTATCGCCGCCATCCTCGAACAAATGGAAATCGAAGGCCTGACCGCGAACTTCCTCAAGCTCATCGCCAGGAACCGCCGCCTGTTTGCCGCCCCCGACATGATCAAGGCTTTTCGCGCGCTGCTCGCGCGCCATCGCGGCCAGGCATCCGCCGAGGTCACCTCCGGCGCCTGCCGCTCACCGAGGGCCAACTGCGCGCGCTGCAGACCGCGCTGAACGCCGCACTGCGCAAGGACGTGCAGCTCGATCAGAAGGTTGATGCCACCCTCCTCGGCGGCCTCGTCGTCAAGGTCGGCAGCCGCATGGTCGACTCATCGCTGCGCACCAAGCTCAACAGTCTCAAGCAAACCATGAAAGAGGTTGGCTGATGGATATCAGGGCCGCCGAGATCTCCGCGATCCTCAAGGAGCAGATCAAGAATTTTGGCCAGGAGGCGGAAGTCTCCGAGATCGGCCAGGTGCTGTCGGTCGGCGACGGCATCGCCCGCGTCTATGGCCTCGACAATGTGCCAGGCCGGCGAGATGGTCGAGTTTCGCCGACGGCACGCGCGGCATGGCGCTGAACCTCGAGGTCGACAATGTCGGCATCGTGATCTTCGGCGACGACCGCCACATCAAGGAAGGCGACGTGGTCAAGCGCACCGGCGCCATCGTCGAGGTGCCGGTCGGCAAGGCGCTGCTTGGGCCGCGTGGTCGATGCGCTCGGCAACCCGATCGACGGCAAGGGCCCGATCGATGCGCAAGAGACGCGCGCGCGTCGACGTGAAGGCGCCCGGCATCATTCCGCGCCAATCGGTGCACGAGCCGATGGCAGACGGGCCTGAAGGCCATCGACGCGCTCATCCCCATCGGCCGCGGCCAGCGCGAGCTGATCATCGGCGACCGCCAGACCGGCAAGACCGCCATCATCCTCGACACCATCCTCAATCAGAAATCGATCAACGCGCGCGGCGACGAGAAGACCAAGCTCTATTGCGTCTACGTCGCCATCGGCCAGAAGCGCTCGACCGTCGCGCAATTCGTCAAGGTGCTCGAGGACAACGGCGCCATGGACTATTCCATCGTGGTCGCCGCCACCGCCTCCGACCCGGCGCCCATGCAGTATCTCGCGCCCTTCGCCGGCTGCACCATGGGCGAGTTCTTCCGCGACAACGGCATGCACGCGGTGATCTTCTACGACGACCTGTCCAAGCAGGCCGTCGCCTACCGCCAGATGTCGCTGCTGCTCCGCCGTCCGCCCGGCCGCGAGGCCTATCCCGGCGACGTGTTCTATCTGCATTCGCGCCTGCTCGAGCGCGCCGCCAAGCTCAACAAGGACAACGGCTCAGGCTCGCTGACGGCGCTGCCGGTGATCGAGACGCAGGCCAACGACGTGTCGGCCTATATCCCGACCAACGTCATCTCCATCACCGACGGCCAGATCTTTCTTGAGACCGACTTGTTCTATCAGGGCATCCGTCCTGCGGTGAATGTCGGCCTCTCGGTGTCGCCGCGTGGGCTCCGCCGCCCAGGTCAAGGCGATGAAGCAGGTCGCCGGCAAGATCAAAGGCGAGCTTGCCCAATATCGCGAGATGGCGGCCTTCGCTCAGTTCGGCTCCGACCTCGACGCCACCACCCAGCGCCTGCTCAACCGCGGCGCCCGCCTCACCGAGCTGCTGAAGCAGCCGCAATTCTCGCCGATGAAGGTCGAGGAGCAGGTCGTGGTGATCTATGCCGGCGTGAACGGCTATCTCGATCCGATCGCGGTCAAGGACGTGTCAGCGCTTCGAGGCCGAGCTCTTACGCTTCATGCGCGCCGAGCATCAGGACATCCTCGACGCCATCCGCGACCAGAAGGAAATCTCCAAGGAGACCGGCGACAAGCTGAAGGCCGCCGTCGACAAATTCGCCAAGGCCTTCGCGTAAGGATTAGCGGTCTTAACGCCCATGCCGTCGCTGAAAGACCTGCGCAATCGCATCGCCTCGGTGAAGGCGACGCAAAAGATCACCAAGGCCATGCAGATGGTGGCGGCGGCGAAGCTCAGGCGCGCGCAAAGCGCGGCTGAAGCGGCGAGGCCTTACGCCACGCGCATGGAGGCCGTGCTCGCCAACCTCGCCGCGGCGCTGCAAGGCCGCGAGGGCGGCTCGCCGCTGATGGTCGGCACCGGCAAGGATAAGGTGCATCTCCTCGTGGCTGTGCACCGCCGAGCGCGGACTGTGCGGCGCCTTCAACTCTTCCATCGTCAGGCTCACCCGCGATCACGCCTTTCGCCTGTTGAACGACGGCAAGGAGGTGAAGATCCTCTGCGTCGGCAAGAAGGGCTTCGACCAGCTCAAGCGTCTGTTCGCCTCGAGGATCGTCGAGGTGATCGAGCTCAGAGGCGTCAGGCAGCTCGGCTTCAACCACGCCGAGAGGATCGCCGAGAACGTCTTGGCGCGGTTCGCTGCCGGCGAATTCGACGTGGCAACCCTGTTCTTCTCGCGCTTCCGCTCGGTGATCAGCCAGATCCCCACCGCCTTGCGCATCATCCCTGCCGAGATCCCCAAGGAAGCCACCTCGGCGCAAGCCTCGCTCGGCGGCGCGGTCTATGAATACGAGCCCGACGAGGCCGATATCCTCGCCGATCTTCTGCCGCTCAACATCGCCACGCAAATCCTCCGCGCGTTGCTCGAGAACGCGGCGTCGGAGCAGGGCGCGCGCATGAGCGCCATGGACAACGCGACGCGCAATGCCGGCGACATGATCGGACGCCTGACGCTCAGATATAACCGCACGCGACAGGCCATGATCACCAAGGAGCTGATCGAGATCATTTCCGGCGCCGAGGCGCTTTAGTTTCGAGATGTAAGGAACGTTAGATATGGCACGTAAATCCCCCGTGATCGCCGAAACCAAGACGCAAGAGAAGCGGATCGCCGCAGGCAAAGGCGCCGAAAGGTCATGTGCGCCAAGTCATGGGCGCCGTGGTCGACGTGCAATTCGGCGAGCATCTGCCCGAAATCCTGAACGCGCTCGAGACCGACAATCAGGGCAACCGGCTCGTGCTCGAAGTCGCCCAGCATCTCGGCGAGAGCACGGTGCGCACCATCGCCATGGATTCCACCGAAGGCCTGGTGCGCGGCCAGGAGGTGGTCGACACCGGCGAGCCGATCGCGGTTCCGGTCGGCGACGAGACCTTGGGCCGCATCATGAACGTGGTCGGCGAGGCGGTCGACGAGGCTGGCCCGATCAAGACCGCCGAGAAGCGGCCGATCCACGCGCCGGCACCGTCCTACGTCGACCAGTCGACCGAGGCCGAGATCCTCGTCACCGGCATCAAGGTCGTCGATCTGCTGGCGCCTTACGCCAAGGGCGGCAAGATCGGCCTGTTCGGCGGCGCTGGCGTCGGCAAGACCGTGCTGATCATGGAGCTGATCAACAACGTGGCCAAGGCCCATGGCGGCTATTCGGTGTTCGCCGGCGTCGGCGAGCGCACGCGCGAGGGCAACGACCTCTATCACGAGATGATCGAGTCCGGCGTGAACAAGGACCCGCGCAAGGACGGCACGGCGGAAGGCTCGAAATGCGCGCTGGTCTACGGCCAGATGAATGAGCCGCCAGGCGCCCGCGCCCGCGTCGGCCTGTCGGGCCTCACCGTCGCCGAATATTTCCGCGACCAGGGCCAGGACGTGCTGTTCTTCGTCGACAACATCTTCCGCTTCACCCAGGCCGGCTCGGAAGTGTCGGCGCTGCTCGGCCGCATCCCTCGGCGGTGGGCTATCAGCCGACGCTCGCCACCGACATGGGCGCGCTGCAGGAGCGCATCACCACGACGCAGAAGGGCTCGATCACGCTCGGTGCAGGCGATCTATGTGCCGGCCGACGATCTGACCGATCCGGCGCCGGCGACCTCCTTCGCCCATCTCGACGCCACCACCGTGCTGTCGCGCGGCATCGCCGAGAAGGGCATCTATCCCGCCGTGGACCCGCTCGACTCGACCTCGCGCATGCTTTCGCCGCTGATCGTCGGCGAAGAGCATTACGCGGTGGCGCGGCGCGTGCAGGAGATCCTGCAACGCTACAAGGCGCTGCAGGACATCATCGCCATTCTCGGCATGGACGAGCTGTCGGAAGAGGACAAGATCGCCGTGGCGCGCGCCCGCAAGATCGAGCGCTTCCTGTCGCAGCCCTTCCACGTCGCCGAAGTGTTCACCGGCTCGCCCGGCAAGTTCGTCGACCTCGCCGACACCATCAAGGGCTTCAAGGGCCTGTGCGACGGCGAGTACGACCATCTGCCGGAGCAGGCCTTCTACATGGTCGGCACCATCGAGGAGGCCGGTGGCCAAGGCCGAGAAGCTCGCCGCCGAGGCCGCTTAAGCATGGCTGACACCTTCAAATTCGAGCTGGTCTCGCCTGAGCGGCTGCTCGTCTCCGGCGAGGTCGAGCAGGTTCTGGTGCCTGGGGTCCGAGGGCGACTTCACCATGCTCGCCCGTCATGCGCCCCGCTGCTCACGAGCCTCCGGCCTGGCCTGCTCGAAATCGTCTCGAGCGGCGCCGAGCGCCGGCGCTATTTCGTGCGCGGCGGCTTTGCCGAGGTCGGACCCTCAAGGCCTCACCGTGCTCGCCGAGACGGCCATCGACCTCGTCGAGCTCGACAGGCGACACGCTCGACCAGGCGATCAAGGACGCCGAGGAAGACATCGCCGACGCCAAGGACGAAGGCGGTGCGCGACCGCGCCAAGACCCAGCTCGATCACCTCCGCCAGGTGCAGACGACGCTCAGTCTTTAGCCGACCGCCTTCAGGTGCCGAGCACGAAGGGCTCGAATTCCCGGATCACGCCCTCATAGACCGGGCGCTTGAACGGCACGACGAGGTCTGGAAGCTCGCATGCGGCGCCCATCGCCAGGCGTCGAACTCGCGCTCATGGCCCGGCTTCGGCTCTAGATCGATCTCGCTGTCCTCGCCTTCGAATCTGGCGGCGAACCAGAGCTGCGTCTGGCCGCGATAGCGCCCATGCCAGGCGGTGCCCACCAACCCTTGCGGCAGATCGTAGCTGTACCATTGCCGTGTCCGGCCGAGGATGCTGGCGCTCGTCACCCCGGTCTCTTCCTCGAGTTCGCGCAGCGCCGCGGCTTCGGGGTCTTCACCCTCATCGAGGCCTCCTTGCGGCATCTGCCACCAATGCCCGGTCCCCTCCGGAGCGAAAGGCACGTCGGCGCGCTTGCCGACGAAGACATAGCCGTCGCGGTTGATGAGCATCACGCCGACGCAAAGCCGGTAGGGCAAATCTGCCGCTAAGGTCATTGGCAGGATCAGCTTTGCCGCTGCGAGCGGATCGCCGCGCTGACCGGGATGAGGATAATGCCTTTGCCTTGAAGCTGCCCGGCCCATTGGGAGATCTGCTTGATGGTTCCGGGCTTGGCGCTGGCGACGCCGATCGCCGAGCCCTTTTCCTTGGCGACAGCTTCGAGGCGGGCAAGTGCCTTGTTGATATCGTCAGGCGATGGGATGGCATCGATCTGGACGTCGGCGGCGGCATAGTCGAGGCCGATGGTGCCGGCGACTTGGGAGCCGGCCGAATCCTTCACCGTTCCGTCGTCGACGAACAGCAGCCCGCGCGCCTTGATCTCCTCGAGCATGGGCACGAGCGAAGCCTGCGTCGTCTCGAATTTCGCCCCCATCTGATTGGTGACGCCGACATAGCCGGTGAAGCGCGACATCAGCCATTGCAGGCGCTTCATGTTCTCCTCTGGCGGCAGCGACGTCAGCAGCGTGTGCGGTCCGGGATCGTTGGTCGGATAGTCGAGAGGCTCAAGCGGCACCTGCAACAGAACCTCATGCCCCGACGCCCCGCGCCCTCTCCACCCAGTCCTGAAGATTGCGGCCATAGGCGCCATAGGCCACGCTGATCGGCGCGGGCAACCCCTTGATCGCCTCGGCGGTGACCCCGTCGGACAGGCCCATGCCGTTGATCAGCACCGCGATGCGCGGCTTTTCGCCGGGCGCGGCCTTCTCCGCGTATTTTGACGGGCGCGCATAAACGTCAATGGGCCGCCTTCCGTCGGTAGCGACCTTGGGAAGCGGCCCATATTGAGATCCTCGACCAGCTCGGCGTACGGGGACCTGCACGAGCGTGATCGAAGCGGTTTCATCTTCAGGTGGCGGCGGCAGGGCCGGCGGCGGGCCGGGACGGCGCCGGAACTGGCAACGGTTTGGACAGTCGCCGGCTGACCTGGCGCCGGCGCTCCGAGCTGTGGCTGGTTCGCCGCCTGCTGCTGCTGAGAGGCTGGAGCTCCACCTGGGGCGGATTGCGGCTTCACCGGAGCGATGCCGAAACCCGGCGGCAGATCGATCGATGACCCTGGAGCTGCCGGCTGAAGCGGAGGGCGGCGGTGCCGGCGGCTTTGGCGGCGGCGGCGAAACCGCCACGGTGACCACGGGGTCTGCCAGCATCGCCAGGGAAGAAGGCAAGCCAACCAATACCGAGCAACAGCACCGCGAGCAGGATCGAAGCCGTGACGGTCAGCGCCTTCATCTAACCCTGTACCTCCCGCGACCAGGCCCCCGGGTCAGGGGGCCGATGCTCCTCCCGTTCGGCGGCCGATTAGTTGGCTTCAGCCTTCTTCTTCGCCTCGGTGTTGACCGTCTTGGTGCCGCGCAGGATCTCGAGCGCGTATTGCAGCTGGGTATCCTTGTCCTTCTCCGGCGCGACGTATGACGAGCTGCCGGACTCTTCCTCGTCCTTGGCGCGCCGTCTCATCCTCGTCCTCGCCCTTGAGGTGGCCGCGCAAATTCGCCTCGCCGCGCGTCGTCTGCTGCGTCGGCCTTCGCCTTCAGGTCCTCGGGCAGCTCCTCCTCGACCACCACCTCGGGCTCGATGCCCTTGGCCTGAATCGAGCGGCCCGACGGCGTGTAGTAGCGCGCCGTGGTGAGCCGCAGCGCGCCGTTCGAGCCGAGCGGAATGATGGTCTGCACCGAGCCCTTGCCGAAGGACCGCGTGCCGAGGATGGTCGCGCGATGGTGGTCCTGCAGCGCGCCGGCAACGATTTCCGACGCCGAGGCCGAGCCGCCATTGATCAGCACCACCATCTTCTGGCCGTCGGTGAGGTCGCCAGGCCGCGCATTCGACCGCTGCGTCTCTTCGAGATTGCGGCCCTTGGTCAGCACGATGGCGCCCTGATCGAGGAAGGCATCCGACACCGAGATCGCCTGATCGAGCAGGCCGCCCGGATTGTTACGCAGGTCGATGACAAAGCCCTTGAGCTTCGGACCGATCTCCTTCTTCAGATCCTCGACTCGCCTTCTGCAAGATTGGCCGTGGTCTGCTCGTTGAAGGTGGTGACCTGGATATAGCCGACGTCGTTCTCGGCGTTGTACTTCACCGGATTGATGTGGATCACGTCGCGGATCGACCTTCACGTCGAAGGGATCGTCGACGCCCTTGCGCACGATGGTCGAGCGTGATCGCGGAATTCACCGGCCCGCGCATCTTCTCCACGGCTTCCTGCAGGGTGAGGCCTTGGATCTGCTCCTTGTCGAGACGCGGTGATGAGATCGCCGCTCTGGATGCCCGCCTTCGCATGCCGGCGTGTCCTCGATCGGGGCGACGACCTTGACCACGCCGTTCTCCATGGTCACCTCGATGCCGAGGCCGCCGAACTCGCCGCGCGTCTGCACCTGCATGTCGCGGAAGTGCTTCGGATTGAGATAGGCGGAATGCGGATCGAGCGCCATCAGCATGCCGTTGATCGCGGATCTCGATCAGCTTGGCGTCCTCGGGTTTCTCGACATAGTCGGCGCGCACGCGCTCGAGCACCTCGCCGAACAGATCGAGCTGCCGGTAGATCTCCGAGTTGGCGGCCGAGGCCGTCTCGCTGCGCGCCAGGCCCACCATCGTCGAACCGGCAGCGAGCACGGCAAACACCAGAAGCGTCCATAGCGCGTATTCGGATTTCCGCATCATCCTTGCACCTTCTCGGAAGCCTCGGCCCACCATGGGCCGGGGTCAATTGGCCTGCCGTCCTTCCTGAACTCGACGTATAGGACGGGGCGCGAATTATCGTTGTTGCCTTGGCCTGCCTGGAGCACCGCGCCCATCACCGCGACCGGCTCGCCGGCTAAGACAAACTGGCCGAGGCTTACGTCTATGCGGCCCATTCCCGCAAGCAGAACATGATAGCCTCCGCCAGCATTGATGATCAATAGATTGCCATAGGACCTGGAAGGGCCCGGCATAGACCACCCAGCCGTCGGTTGGGCGCGATTATCCGTGCTTCTCCACGGGTTTGCAGGGAAATGCCCCTCAAGCGTGCCGCCGACGCCGTCAGCCTCGCCGAAGCGCTTCAGCCGCTTGCCCTGGGCTGGCAGAGGGCAAGGTCCCCTTGGTCAGCTCGAACGGCATCGCCGGCTTCAAGCGGGCAGGGCTGGCAAAGGCGATCTTGGTCGACTCGGGCTTGATCTCGATGACCTTCTCGTTACCCGGGGTGGCGAGCGCCTGCTGCTGCTCGCGGGCCCGCAACGCCTTCTCGGTGGCCACTTCAGCGTCGTATTGCGCGACCTCGGCCTTGGCGATCCGCTCGTCGAGCCGGGCGATCAGCGCGTTGAGCTCGGTCTCCTCCGCGGCTTGCTGCTCGGCCGCCTGGCGGGTCGCCGCAAGCTCGGCTTCGCTCTGGGCGAGCTTCGCCTTCTTTTCCTCGAGCAGCTTGTCGATGCGGCCGCGCTCGCCGGCAAGCCTGTCGTTCTCGCGCTTCTCGGCATCGCGCTGCTCGCGAATGCCGGTCTCCAATTTCACCAGTCCGTCGAGTTCCTGCGACAGATTGTCGGCCTGATATTTGAGCTCGGGAAACACCTGGGCCAGCAGCATGGCGCTCCGCACCACGGCAAGCGCATCGTCGCGGCGCGTGACCGAGCGCCGGCGGCGGCGTGCGGCCGATCCTCTGCATGGCCGAGAGCATCTTGACGATGGTTTCCTTCCGCTCGGTGATCGAATTGCGAATGACCGTGACCTGGTCGGTAAGCTCGGCGAGCTTCGCTTCGGTCTCCGACAATTTTGCTTCGCTCGCCTGCACCTGCTTTCCTGCTTCGATCAGATCGCTATTGAGCTTGGCCCGCGCCTCGGCGAGCGCCGCGATATCCTGAGCAGGCCCTGCTCCTGGGCGCGGCTCGATTGCAGCTTCGTGTGAGGTCTCGTCGAGTTTCTTCTGTGCCTCCTCGCGGGAGAGGTCATCCTCCGCCGCAACAGACAACGGGAAAGTGCTCAAGAGCCCCAGGAGGAGAAACCCGGTTGTGACGAACCGGAATGTCGGCTCAGGGGACCGATGGATTGGCGCCATCCTTCGTAACCAGCGTGCTCTTCCCCGTCCCGTCTCTTGCCCGCCGGCTTGAAGAGTTGGAACTCGAGCGAGCTGGAACGGAAGCGGAGCGATGAGGCAGAATCAAGGCGAATATGCTGAACAAACCTTAACCCTTCCCTCCACGCGGGGTGCGGAGGTCAGGCGCGGTGATAGGGGTGGCCGGCAAGAATGGTCGCCGCGCGATAGAGCTGCTCGGCGAGCACGATGCGGGCAAGCCCATGCGGCAAGGTGAGGGGCCCGAGCGAGAGCTTCAGATCGGCGCGGGCGAGCACCTCTGGCGCCAAGCCCTCAGCGCCGCCGACGAGAAAGGCAACGCCGGGGGCGCCGCGGTCGCGAAATCCGCTTATGGCTTTGGCGAACTCGGCGCTGCCGAGCTGATCGCCCTCGCGGTCGAGGCAAACCAATTTATGCGAGGGAGGCACCTTGCCGAGCATGACCATGGCTTCGGCGGCGGTGCGCGCGGCTGGCGTCGGCCCCCGCGACTCAGGGACCTCGATCACCGTCACCGGCGCAAGCCCGAGCTTGGTGCCGGCCATCTCGGTGCGGCCGAGATAATGCCTGAACAGGTCGCGTTCCGGGCCTTGCTTCAGCCTGCCCACGGCAGCAATGAGAAGCCGCATGGCGCGACCTTGTAAGGCCTAGACCCCCTGGAACGCTAGCGGCGGTTCAGACCACCATGCGCTCCATCGGGCGATCGGCGGACCACATCTTCTCCAGATTATAGAACTCCCGCACCTCTGGACGGAAAATGTGGACGATGACGTCGCCGGCGTCGATCAGCACCCAGTCGCAATGGGGAAGGCCTTCGACGCGAGCGCGTCCGAAGCCTTCGTCCTTGAGCTTCCTGATGAGGTGATCGGCAACGGCGCCGACATGCCGTTGCGAGCGCCCCGAGGCTACGACCATCTGGTCGCCGATCGAGGTCTTGCCCTTGATGTCGATGCATGACGACGGCCTCGGCCTTGGCGTCGTCGAGTGTGTCGAGCACGACGTTGAGCAAACGGTTCGGGTTTGCGCGAAATGACGCAAAGCCGGAGGGAGGCGTACCCTTAAGGGCACCCTCTCTTGGTGAGCGCATGTTTGTGGTGGATATCCTTCTGTCATTGCTCCTGCGGAAGCGGCTTGCTTGAGCCCTCGCTCCGGCTAAACGCCAAAGCCCGGCATTCGGTGCCGCTTCACCCCGAACATAGTCTGCGTCGCGGCAAAATTTCAATAGCTAGTGTCGTCATCGCTTTCTTCTTACTTTTCTTTGTGTCCTTCTTCGCCTGCTTGGCGTCCTTCTTCTTTTGCCGCTTGGCCACCTTCTCGGCCTTCTTCGCCAGCTTTCTTCACGACCTTCGCCGCCTTGCGCGTCTTGGCCCGCGGTGGCTCGGCCTCCTTGCCGCCCCTGAGCCGCGTTGAGGAGAGGCTCGACAGCGGCAGCGTGAGCAAGGTCCAGGCCGGCGGTTCCATGCCGGCAAGTCCACGCGCATCGGTCTCGTCGAGCGCGGCGAAGCGCAAAGCGCTGCGCGGCCCTGCTCGCCCGCGCCTTCAGCCGGTAGCCGGGGCGGTCGAGCACGGCGATGGGCACGAGGCCGAACAGCTCCTCCCAGGCGCGCCAACGATGGAACGAGGCGAGATTGTCGGCCCCCATCAGCCACACGAAGTCGACAGATGGGTAGCGCCGCTTGAGGAAGCGGATGGCATCGATGGTGTAGGCGCTCGGGCGAGCCGGCTTCGAAGCCGGTGACCACGATCTTTGGATGGCGGGCGACCGTGCGCGCCGCGGCGATGCGCGCTTCAAGGTCAGGTGCGTTGCCCGCGTCTTTGAGAGGATTGCCTGGGCTCACCAGCCACCACACCTGATCGAGCGCCAAGCCGCTTCAAGGCGGCGAGGCTGATATGGCGGTGCGCCGCGTGCGCCGGGTTGAACGAGCCGCCGAGCAGCCCGATGCGCATGTTGGGCGCCGCCATCGGCACCTTGAGATGCGGTCGGAAGGTAGAGCTTGTCGCTTTCCGCATGCTGCGCGTCAGACTCGCTCCATCCTCCCTTGCGGGGAGGGTCTGGGAAGCTCTGGCGTCGCTGGGGTGGGGCCTCTTAGCCAGAACTGGCTCCATCCAGCTGACCATCGTACGCGATGGCTCAGCGACCGTCGCCACAAGGGAGGCTTTGGCAACCACCGTCCCGTTCCGGAGAGGTCGATGCTCAAGGCCTGATCTGGCCTGAGCCGTGCACGACATATTTGAAGGTCGTGAGCTGCTCCAGCCCCACCGGCCCGCGGGCATGAAAGCGACCCGTGGCGATGCCGATCTCCGCGCCCATGCCGAACTCGCCGCCATCGGCGAACTGCGTCGAGGCGTTGTGCAGCACGATGGCGCTGTCCACGCGGGCGAGGAATTTCTCGGCGGCTGCCTTGTCCTCGGTGATGATGGCCTCGGTGTGCTGCGAGCCGTAGCGCGTCGATGTGGTCGATCGCTGCGTCGAGCCCGTCGACCACCTTCACCGCGATGATGGCGTCGAGATATTCGTTCGACCAATCCTCTTCGGTCGCGGGCTTGACGCGCGCATCGACTTTCTGCGTGTCGGCGATCGCCCCTCACCTCGCAGCCGGCCTCGATCAGCATCTTGACCAGCGGCGCAAGATGGGTCGGCGCCGCGGCGCGATCGACGAGCAAGCGTCTCCGCCGCGCCGCACACGCCGGTGCGCCGCATCTTGGCGTTGAGCACGATGGTCTTCGCCATGGCGGGGTCCGCAGGCTGATGCACATAGACGTGACAGACGCCTTCGAGATGCGCGAACACCGGCACCCGCGCCTCCTCCTGCACGCGGGCGACCAGGCTCTTGCCGCCGCGCGGCACGATCACGTCGATGGCGCCGCCAAGCCCCGCGAGCATGAAACCAACCGCCTGGCGGTCCACGGTCGGCACGAGCTGGATCGCCGCTTCCGGCAGGCCTGCCTCGGCGAGACCCTCGGTCAAGCGCGTTGCAGATCACGAGCGAGGTGAGAAAGCTCTCAGAGCCTGAGCGCAGGATCACCGCGTTCCCAGACTTGAGGCAAAGCCCGCCGGCGTCCGCCGTCACGTTCGGCCTCGACTCATAGATGATGCCGATCACGCCCAGCGGCACGCGCACGCGCGCGATCTGCAAGCCGTTCGGCCGCGTCCACGACGCGATCACCTCGCCGACCGGATCCGGCAGCGCGGCGATGTCGCGCAAGCCTCTTCGCCATGGCCGCGACGCGCGCCTCGTTCAGCGCCAGCCGGTCGACGAAGGCATCGTCGCGGCCCTTGCCGCGCGCGGCGTCGATGTCGTTCTTGTTGGCTTCGAGGATCGCGCCCGAGCGTGCCTCGAGCCGCTTGGCCATGGCTTCGAGCGCGGCGTTCTTCTGGCGCGGTCGAAGCAAGCGCAAGCGCCGCCGCGGCCTCGCGCGCCAAGCGCCCCATATAGAGCATCATCGGCTCGATGCTTGCCTGCGGCTGTCCGGCCAGAACCGACATCACTTTTCCTCAACCTCTCCGGTGCAGCACCATATCGTCGCGATGGATCAGCTCCGGGTCGCCACGGTAGCCGAGAATCTCCGGCAATTCACTGCTCTTGCGGCCGATGATGCGCTTCGCGTCCTCGTGGTCGTAGGCCGCAAGCCCGCGGCCGAGCTCGGCGCCTTCGCCGTTCCTGATCACCACGGCGTCGCCGCGCTCGAAGCTTCCTTCTATCTTGGTGACGCCGGCGGGCAACAGGCTCTTGCCGCGCGTGAGCGCGTCGGCGGCGCCCTTGTCGACGATCACCGCGCCCTTGGGCTCCAGCGTGCCGGCGATCCAGCGCTTGCGCGCCGCTACGGGGTCGGAGTGGGCGAGGAACCAGGTGCAGCCGCCGGGTCCGGCAAGCGCCTGAAGCGGATTGAGCACCTTGCCGCTGGCGATGGCCATATGCGTGCCGCCGGCGACGGCGATCTTCGCCGCCTCGATCTTGGTCACCATGCCGCCGCGTGACGGCTCAGAGCCGACGTCTCCGGCCATGGCCTCGATCTCCGGCGTGATGTCGCGGACTTCGTCCAGCCGCTTTGCGTCGGGCGCCGATCCGGGCGGCGCCGTATAGAAGCCGTCGACGTCGGACAGCAGCACCAGGCAGTCGGCGCTCATCATCGAGGCGACGCGCGCCGCGAGCCGGTCGTTGTCGCCATAGCGGATCTCGCTCGTCGCCACCGTGTCGTTCTCGTTGACCACCGGCACGGCGCCGAGCTTGAGCAGGGTCGTCATGGTGTTGCGCGCGTTGAGATAGCGCCGCCGCTCCTCGGTATCGCCAAGCGTGAGCAGCACCTGCGCCGCGACGATGCCGCGCGCGCGGAAGGCGTCCTCATAGGCGTGCGCGAGCGCGATCTGCCCGACCGCCGCCGCGGCCTGGCTGTCCTCGAGCTTGAGCGGACCCTTGGGCAGCTTCAGCACGTTGCGGCCGAGCGCGATGGCGCCGGACGACACGACGATGATCTCCTTGCCTTGCGCTTTGAGCTCGGCGATGTCGTCGCAGAGCGAGCCGAGCCACGTCGCTTTCAGCGCGCCGGTCGCGCTGTCCACGAGGAGCGACGAGCCGATCTTGACCACGAGCCGCTTGGCGCTTGCCCATTCCGCCCTCATGGCTGCCATCCGGCTTCGCGCTGGCTCAGGCGCGTTGCGCTTGGTCCGCGCCGCCTTGATCGATCGCGGCAAGCTCGCGCAACGCCGGCGTCATGCCGGCGCCGGTCACCGCCGAAAGGACGAGCGGCTTGCGGCCCGCCGCCTTGGCGAGCGACTTTGCCTTGCGCTTGAGCTCATCGGCAGGCACGGCGTCGGACTTCGACAGCGCCACGATCTCCGGCTTGTCCTCGAGCCCCGCGCCATAGGCTTCGAGCTCGCCGCGGATGATGCGATAGGCGTCGGCGGGATCGTCGAGGGTCGCGTCGACGAGATGCAGCAGCACGCGCGCAGCGCTCGACATGGCCGAGGAAGCGGTCGCCGATGCCGGCGCCTTCATGCGCGCCTTCGATCAGCCCGGGAATGTCGGCGAGCACGAAGTCGCGTGCCGTCCGACCCGCACCACGCCGAGATTGGGGTGGAGCGTGGTGAAGGGATAGTCGGCGATCTTCGGCTTCGCCGCGCTCACCGCGGCGAGGAAGGTCGACTTGCCGGCATTGGGCAGGCCGACGAGGCCGGCATCGGCGATCAGCTTCAGCCTGAGCCAGATGGTCATCTCCTCGCCGGGCTGGCCGGGATTGGCGCGGCGCGGCGCCTGATTGGTCGAGGACTTGAAGTGCGTATTGCCGAAGCCGCCATTGCCGCCGCGGAGCAGCACGCACGCGGTCGCCGGGCTTGACGAGATCGGCGATCAGCGTCTCGCCGTCCTCCTCGAAGACCTGCGTGCCGGCGGCACCTTCAGCACCACGTCGGCGCCGCCGGCGCCGGTGCGGTTCTGGCCCATGCCGTGGCCGCCCTTCTTGCGCCTTGAAGTGCTGCTGGTAGCGATAGTCGAGCAGCGTGTTGAGGTTCGCCACGCATTCGAGGATGACGTCGCCGCCCTTGCCGCCGTCGCCGCCGTCAGGGCCGCCGAACTCGATGAATTTCTCGCGGCGGAAGCCGATGCAGCCGTTGCCGCCGTCGCCGGAGCGCACATAAACCTTGGCTTCATCGAGGAACTGCATGGTTCGAGAGCTAAAGCAGCTTCCGCTTCAATAGAACAGAGCCGTCTTGAGGCGATAGCGTTGCAAGTCCCTAAGAAGCGGGAAACCTGCGAGCGCCCGCTCCGGTAGAGCCGATAGGTCAGGCAGCGGGACTTGGCGTTCCGTGCGGCGCAGTCGCGCAACACTTCACCGGAAGGCTCGAAGCCGAGCTTGGCGATCACCCGCGCCGAAGCCGGGTTTTCCTTGAAATGACCGACCGTGAGATAGTCGAAACGCTCCTTGTGAAAGGCATGCAGGATGAGCGCCCGCGCCGCCTCGGTGGCGTAGCCCATCCCCCAATAGGGCTTGCCGATCCAATATCCCATCTCGGCGTGGGTCTTCTCGGTGGCGCGATAGCCGACGCAGCCGATCAGCGCGCCGGCGCGGTCGATGGCGAAGGCGACGCCTTCTTCGCCGGCCTGCAGGCTTTGGATCCAATCGACCGCCATCTCCTCGCTATAGGGGTGCGGGATGGTTCCCGTCATGCTGGCGACCTCGTAGTCGCCGGCGAGCAGGCTGATGCCCGCCGCATCGGCGAGCACCGGCGCGCGCAACAGGAGTCTTTCGGTGCGGATGGCCACGAGGGCAGGATACGCGGGCGCGGCCTTCTTGTCATTGCCCAGCGACCGGGCGATCGGTAATCGCGACGCGTCAGTGATTACTGGATGCCGCCTTCGCGGGCATGACACGCGTAGAGTTAGTTGGGCTTCACCGAGACGTAGACGCGGCCCTTGGCCTTGGTCGCGAATTCCACGTCGCCCTCGCGGAGCGCGAACAGCGTGTGGTCGCGTGCCCATGCCGACGCCGTCGCCGGGATGCCATTTGGTGCCGCGCTGGCGCACGATGATGTTGCCGGGAATGACGCGCTGGCCGCCCGACTTCTTGACCCCGAGCCGCCTTCCGGCTGAGTCGCGGCCGTTACGGGATGAGCCACCGGCTTTCTTATGTGCCATGGTCTTAGTCCTTACTTCTTCTTCGCGGGCTTCGCCGCAGGCTTCTTGGCTGCAGCCTTGGCCGCTGGCTTCTTGGCCGCTGCCGCCTTTGCCGCAGGCTTCTTGGCAGGCGCGGCTTTCTTCTCAGGCGCAGCCTTCTTGGCCGCTGGTTTCTTCGCAGGTTTCGCCTTGGCCTTGGCTTCATCAGCCTCTGGCTTCTGGCTTCGACCTTCTTCGGCTCGGGACGCGCCACCTTGGTCTGCGACGGCTTCTTGCCGTCGGTGAGGATCTCGGTGATGCGGAGCAGCGTCAAATCCTGGCGATGGCCCTTCTTGCGGCGGTAGTTCTTGCGCCGCTTCTTCTTGAACACGATGATCTTGTCGCCGCGGCTCTGCTCCATCACTTCGGCGGCGACCAGCGCGCCGGCAATCAGCGGGCTGCCCGTCTTCGGGCTATCGCCGCCACAGCAGCAGCACCTCGCCGAGCTCGATGATGTCGCCGGGCTCGCCGGCGACGCGCTCGATCTCGATAATGTCGTTCGGCGCCACGCGATATTGCTTGCCGCCCGTGCGAATGACCGCGAACATGTCTCGCTCTCGTCTCTAACTCTTGGCTTGGAAAGCCGGCCTTGCTTGGGCCGCCTTGGCAGGGGCCAGAGAAATGGCGGGTTCAGAGGCTCAAGAGGCCGATCCCGCCAAGCGGCGCACTATATAAATCAACGACCATAAGTCAATCGGAGCGTTGAGCGGCGCGACATGAGCCGCCAGTTGCCGCAAAGGGGCGAGCACTATAAAGGTGCCGCTCCCGACTGCCATTGGCGCATGTTTAGAGCCTTCGGAGAGGTGCCAGAGTGGTCGAATGGGACGGTCTCGAAAACCGTTGTACGGGTAACCGTACCGTGGGTTCAGATCCCACCCTCTCCGCCAATTTTTACTTCGTGTCGGCCTAAATTCAAACTCGTCCACAGCGATGACTTCAACTCCCTCCTGGGCGTGATGAGGACGCGCAACATGGATTGCGAAAGACCCCTCCCAGATTCTGAAGTTGATTAAGGCTGCACAGTCCGCATGGAGATACGAGCGGGACAGCGCGTACTGAGTCCCCGAAGGCTTGCAAGTTCGTGACAGACGGTGTCATAACTCCAAATTACTTTGGTCACAAAAATCGTGGAGGTGTACCGTGGCGGGGAAATCATCGAAATCTGAAGCCGAGTTGGTCGACCCGAAGCCGCAGCGCAACTGGGCAACGGTCCGCTTCCTGGCGCCGAAGTCGTGGGCGTGGACAAGATCCGCGATCTACTGTTTGGCAACCAGATGCAAGACTACGATCGCCGCTTCTCCAAGCTGGAGGAGCGGTTTCTCCAGCGCTTCAAGGACATTGAGTCCGAGACGGCGCGCAATCTGAGCGCCTTCGAGATCGAACGCGAAGAAGCAGGTGGAGTCGCTCGCGGGCCAGCTCCGCGAAGAGAAGGACTTGCGCGCCGATGCCGACAAGGAGATCGAGCGGACGCTGCGCGAGCATAATCAGGCGCTGGAAAAACGGCTTCGCGCGACGTCGGACCAATTGAGCCAGCTCGAGCGCGACATGGCCGACCGCCTGACCCAGGAAGCGCAGTCGTTGCGCGAAGAGATCAAGCGCAAGAACGAGGATCTTCAGCACGCAATCGAGAAAATGTTCGCCGAGCTCAGCAACGTCAAGACCGATCGCAACCTGCCTGGCCGGGCTGTTCGTCGAGGTCGCCAAGTGCCTGAACCAGGACGCGGCGAGCGCCGGCAAAGGCGGGATCGAACCATCGCGTGGCCGGGCGGCCAGCTAGCGCGTGAGGTGAGCACCTCCCCGATATTCTCGAGGGGCTGCTTCGCTCGCCTCGGGCGATGACGCCATTGATCGGAAGGCGCTGGCGGGTCTGCTCGTCGAAATCGCGCAGAGCCTGAAGCCGGAGCTGCGCGCGCAGCAAACGGAGTGCACCCGGGCGATCTGCAGCTCGAGCAGCTGCGGACCTTGCTGGTCGGCCGCGAGATTGAGACGTTGTCGCGGCTCACCGGCGTGGTCGACGATCCCGAGCGCTTGCGCCGCTGCGATCGGGCGCATCTTGCCGACCGCGATCGCCCAGGCGACGAGCGATGACGCGGATGGGGCATGTGTTGGCGCCCGTCATGGAGAAGGCGGCGGAGAGCTCGATCCGCAGCGATCCCACAACGCTGGTCAACATCCTTTATCCGACGATCGTGCCGGCGATCCGCAAATCGATCGGCGAGACTATTGACGAGACGTTCCAGCGGCTCAATCAGACCCTGAAATACAGCCTCACCTGGCGGGGGCTCAAATGGCGCTGGGAAGCCTGGCGTACTGGAACGTCCTTCGCCGAGGTCGTGCTCAAGCATACGCTGGTCTACCAGGTCGAACACGTGTTTCTGGTCCACCGTCATACCGGGCTGTTGATCGCCCATGTGGCGGCCGAGAATGCGGTGAGCCAAGACCCGCAGCTCGTCTCTTCGATGCTGGTCGCAATCCAGGATTTTGTCCGCGATTCCTTCAGCGGCGCCGAGCACCAGGGGCTCGACTCCGGTGCGGCTGGGGGAGCTGCGGCTATGGTCCGAGCCGGGACCGTTCGCCGCGCTGGTCGCGGTGATCCGCGGCGATCCGCCGGAGGCTGCACGATACGATGCGCAACACCCTGTCGCGCATTCACGCCGAGCGACATCATGCGCTCGAGAACTTCAACGGCGACAGCGCCGGCCTCGGCGATGTCGAGGCGCGGCTGCGCGAACTGGTGGCGCTTGGCGAGCATGCGCCGCCCGCATCAGGCTGGCACGTATGGTCATTTGGGGCTTGGCGCTGCTTCTCACAGTCTTGGCGGCGACGGACGACGATGGTGGTGGAACAACCAACGGCTTTGGCAAGGCCGCTGGATGAAGCTGCGGGCGCAGCGATTGAAGCAATACGTAAC
>ERZ1370068.8134-contig-7012_pt1 | contig 42662 bp, 46 predicted proteins | sample MGYA00561227_ERZ1370068 | MGnify/ENA primary metagenome ERZ1370068 (study PRJEB38410, sample SAMEA6850437) | metagenome | study: Metagenomic assessment of the ecological functions of the soil: analysis of the soil microbiota associated with the... | reverse complement strand
GCAGCCAGCGCGGGCGCACGGAGCGCGATTGCCCCGAGTGATGACGAGCTTCAGCATTCGCGGCGGATTAACCCCAGGGTGGGAGCAGCGTCAACCGCGCGCCGCGGCACATCGCATGGCGCCCGCGACGGCGCGTCAGCGCGACGCGGCCAGTTATCGCGCGCCGCCGTCGACGCGTCGCCGGCGCTGCCGGGCTCGCGCACGTGGAACGCACGTTGCTCCGTCGTCCGGCATGCGGCGGCTGTGGTGGTGGATCGGTGGGGTGCTGTGCGTGCCGATGGCGACGGGGCGCTGGCGCGCGAGCTGCATCGCCCGCACCGTCCACAAGCCACGCGCACGCCGCGACAGCCGGCGGGCGGGTCTCCGGACGTACCGAACCCCGCGGCGAACGTGCACTTCGCCGACGATGGCCGATCGCGCTGCCCGGTCGCGGGCTCGCGATCGCGTGGTCGCCCGACGGGACGCGGGCTCGCGGTCGGCGGCCGCTTCCGCGAGTCGTCGACGGGGCTTCGCTACGACACGCGCATCGCGCGACGTGTCGGCGGAAGGCGCCTCGAGAAGAAGAGCTTCCTCGTGCCACTACTTCGTCGTCGCGACGGCGTGGACGGCGAACCCGTTCCCAAGGCCGTCGTCGCGTCGGGTGCCGGCGATCACGCGATCAAGCTGTGGATGCGGCCGCGCCGGGCAGCGTCACCTGCAAGCCCGGACAGCTGAACGCAGCCGACGGCGGAATGCGGCGCTCGGCGAGATCAACGGCTGGACGCTCGGTCTCGCGTTCTCGCCCGACGGGCGCTTCCTCGCCGGCGCGAGCCTGCGACCGCACGATCCGCGTCTGGTCGCTGCAGCCCGGCCCGAACCAGTTCCGCGTCGTGGGCGTGCTCTACGACAAGGACGCCGGCAACTTCGCGTCCGTCGCGTGCGCAGGCCGACGGTCGCGGCCTCGTCACCGGTGATCGGCGCGGCCACGTGAAGGCGTGACTTCGATCCGAGCGTCGACGGCTTCGATGCGGCGACGATCGCGACGTTCGCGACGACGCCTCCTACGAGGCGCAGCCGAGCTGGTGCCAGGCGAATCCGTCCGTCGCCGGTGCGCGCCGCGCTGAGCGCGATACGCGCGGACCGGATGGATCTGGAACGTGCGCGTCGCGCCCGACGGCACGCGAGCCGCGGCCGCGGGCAACGACGGCGCGCTCGCGATCTATGATCTCTGCGTCCGGCGCCGTCGTCAGTGCGCCGCCGGGCGCGCCGTCGGGCGCGGCGTTGCACGGGCTTCCGACTGAGCCCTGACGGCGCGCTCGTCGCCGTCGGGGGCGCGGACCACGTGGTCCACGTCTTCGACGCAGCGAGCGGTGCCGCGTACGATCGGCTCGAAGGTCACGCCGACGTCGTGAGCGCCGTCGCCTGGTCGCCCGACGGACACATGCTCTCGCGACTGACCGCCGGCGGCCGCGCGTGTCGCTCGCACTGCTCAACGTAACGACTGGGCCCGGACCTGGCGGTCCGGCTCTGGACTGCGCGTTGGGGAAGCCGACCCGAGCCCTGCGTCCTGGGTCAGGGTTGCCACGCGAGCGCCGGAAGGATGCGAGCGTACCTTGCCTTGCCGCCGCGCTGGCTTTGCCTGGTCATGGCAGGCGCGCTCGCGCGGATCACCGGGGGCCACATTCGAGTTCCCTCCGACCCAAGACGCAGTCTTGGGTCGGCTCCCTCGTTCCGGTTGCAGACCGCCCGGTGCTCCCAGGCCCCAGCCCGTGGTCAGGGCGGGGGCGACTGGACGCGATGGCGACGTCAGGCCGTGCGAAGCATGCCGACGGCCGGTGCCGAAGCCGCCGGGGCGTGCTCGCTCGGGCCTGCCGCGCGCGCCATCTCGCGCTTGCCGCAGGCGAAGCACCGTCCGCGGCCTGCAGCAGCTTGCGGGATCCGCAGCTCACGCAGGTGTCGACGCGCAGGCGGAGGCGATCCGAGCATGCGGGACAGACGAGCTTTCCTGACGCGCGACTGCGATGAACCTTGTGCCTTTGCGATGGCGGCACACCGTGCAGACTCCGGGCGGCTCATTGGGATCGCACTATAGCGCATCGCGATCGCCAGGCAAACGGCTTTCCCTCATGGTGAGGGGCCAGGAAAGCTCGCATAGCCCCAAGATACGTCGTGCGGCGCAGCCGGTTGGGGGTGGGTGGTGGCGGCGGCGCTGGTCACCGCGGTGCGTACAGCCTCACCCTGCGACGCTAGCTGGCATCGAGCTTCCGCGGACGAGGCGCGCCGCTCGCCCACATGGATCGGGCTCGCTCACGGGCAGGTCCCATCGTGATTTCACGTGGGGACGGGCCGGCGCTCTACTGGCTGCACGTGCCGGTGTTCGGCTGGTGGGGGCGTCCGTCACTACGGTCCGGGCTGGGCTCGCCATCGTCCATGCTGGCTGCGAAGCGCGCTGCTGGCGCGGCTGGCGATCACGTTCGGCGGGGGGGATGGGGGCGGTCGCCGTCCTTCTGCTGATTGCTTCTCTTTTCCCGCCGGTGGCGCCGAGCATCTGCGCCCCGGAGCGGCATCCCCTATCCGGGCCCGGTACGCGGACGCTCTCCGGGCTCATCGCCACCACCTAAGCTGCTCGGCGAGGCGGCGCGACCGGTCCTGCTCGTCGGCGTGCTGTGGGGGTCGTGCCCGCCTTCTGGGCAGAACACCGGGGTCCTCGGCCTGGCAGCGGCCGCGGAGTCGCGATCGTTCTCGCGGGCCGCGCGCGCGGAGGACGCGAGGTGCGGGCATCGGGGCAGCGATGGCGCTCGCCGTTGCTCGCCGGCGTCGTGCTGGTCTGCACGAGTTCTTGGACGGGCTTCTCGCTCTGGTCTTCGCTCGTGCCGCTTCTTCCGCTGGCGAGGAAGAGCGGCGCTCGTGCGGGCCTCGGAACGGGGCGGGGGTCGCGACCGGATCTCGTCCGCTGACTGGGAACCGGCTTTTGGCCGCCGCCGCCGGCGGCGTCGTCGGTGGTCGCGATCGCGCGGGCGGGTGCGTGCCACCCGGTGATACGACCGATCTCCTGCAGGTTTGCGGCACCGACACCCTCGGCGCCTACCACGCCGCCCACCCGACGCTCGCGGGCCTGACGGGCCAGCTTCGATGAGCAAGCCGGCACCGTCCGCGCCATCACCGCCTGAGCGCGCGGATGGTTCGCGATCTTTTCCGCCGTGCTGGCGGCGATGACGCTCGTCTGGCGGACAGGTGTCGCGGCTGGCGATCGTGCCGCGGCGGCGCCCTCGGCTACCCCGCGCGCTCTTCCCGCGCAGGCTGACTCCCTTCCCAGGGCACCTGCTGGCCGCTCGCGCCGGCGAATTTCTCGCGGTGGTGTGATGACGTCGCGGGGGCGCTCAGCCAGGTGGGCGTCGTACGCGTCCTCGCGCCGTTCCCATGGGGCGGCTTCGCCGCGCTGTCGGTCGCTTCCACCCCGACGCTGCTGGTATTCGTGCGCTTCGCCTTCGCTCGGCGAGGCGCGGCGTCACCACCGCCGATCGCGCGCGTGGACGCGCTGATCTCCTCCTCCGCGACGAGCGCTGCGGCGCTTCCGGAAGTCGTCGAGTTCAGTGACGCGGTGTCAGTGCGTGGCGGGGTTTCCGGCGCTGTCTCGCCAACTCGCGCTCGGCGAGCCGTCGCCCTGGCGGCAGACTACTTTTCCCGGTTGGCCGGCAGCCGACGAGGAGCAGGCCCTCGTCGCGGGCGACGGTGCGTACCCGCCTGAGGTGGTGGTCGCTCGACGCGCCGCGGCGGACCTTCATGACGCCGCGGCGGCAATACTCCTGCCATCGTCTCTGATGCTCGACTGAGCTTCGTGGAGGTCGCATCGGGCCGTATCGGATTCCGTGCCGAGGGGCCCCGTGGCGGTAAGCGACGCGGCGCGTGGGGGCGCTGTCGGGATCGGCACGGTCGTCATCGAGCGGCATCGCGTTCGTCGTCGCGCTGGTGCTCGCGCGAACGCTCACGCCGGAGACCTTCGGACGCTACGGCTACCTGCTCGCCGGAATGACCCTCGTCCACAGGTGATGGCCGATCAGGTATCGAGGTCGCCGCGGTGGCGGCCATGTTTGGCGGCGCCCGCGCGCATCGGGGAGATCCTTCGGCAAATCAGGTGGCGCTGCCCGCGCGCTCGTGTGGGAGTGGTCGCCGTGCCGGTCGGCTGGCTCCCCCGCCGGCATTCGCAGCCGACGGCGATGGTGGGATATGCTCGCGGGCGCCGGCTCTCGCGAGCCTGCTCGTGCTTCCTTCGGTGCATCTGCTGATGCAGTGCTACGCGCGCGGAGCGATGGGCGTGGCGGTTGGGCCAGATGTCGTCGCTGACGCGATCCCTTGCGGCTCTGCGGTGAGATCGCGGCCGCCCGCACGGGTGCAGGTCTGGCGGCTACATCTTCGTCGCGCACCGTGGCGGCGAGCGCGGTTGTGACGGCGGCTACTGCGCCGTCCCCGGACCAGACTGGCCGCCTCGTGGGACCGGGGCCGGCGAGACGCTCGGCTGGCTCCCAGCCCGGGTCGCCGCACCCTCGGCGGCAACGCCTCCGATTGCGATCCACACGCGCTGGTCACCTGGTCGCGATGATGGTCGCCGGCCCGCGGGTCGTCGGACTCCCTCGTGTCGTCGCGGCGCGACTGACCGAAGGCGTGATGGGCGTCCCTGCCGGCGGGGCGCTCCTGGCGCTCTTCCCGCGCATGGCGGCCAGCCCCGGCGAGGCCGCCGTGCGCTCGCCGCAGATGCCCGCGCGCCGCTCCGGCTGCGCTCACGCTGGGTGCGATCGTCGCGCTGGCGGTCGGCGCCACGCCGCTCGTGACGGCTCTCTTCGGCGGAGGCCTGCGCCGCCGTTTCACCGTCCGGCTGCCGGCGATCCTCGCCTGAATCTCGCTTCTGGCCGTGACCGGCGGCGTGACGCTGCATCGCGCGCTGGTGGCGCGCGGCGCCGAGCGCACGCTGCTCCCGGCGAACCTGGTCGCGGCGGGCGCGGGGAGTGGCGATGCAGTGTCGTGCTCGTGCGGGCGTTCGGGCTCGCCGGCGCTGCCGCGGCGACGCTCGCGTGACGGCCGCGCGCTCGCCAGATCGTCCTCGCGCTCTCGATGCCACCCGCGCGCCCCGTCGTCATCGCGGTGTGGCGGGCGGTCGCGCCGCTGGTCGTGCTTTCGCCGCCGCCGCCAGCCGTCGCACGGTCGCGTCGCTGCGCCGACGGATCGCTGGGGCGATTGCGGCCGCCGGCCGGCTGCGTGGGCATCGCCGCGGCGCTCGGGGCTGGATCGGCGCTGACGAACTGGCACGCGCTCCGCCAGGCGCGCTTCTGTCTCGACCGTCACGTGGTTGAGTCCGTCGCGCCGGACCCCTTCCGTCCCCTACACGCGAACGACGCTCGCGGCGCGACGCTCGCCGCCAGCGCGAGCGACCATCGCCTTCATGGAAGCCGCAGCGAATACCGGCGACGGCCCGTCGTCACGCCGCGCCGGCGCGCCGTCGCCGCGGTAGCGTGCTGTCAGCGGCGGCGCGCGCGGATACTGGGGTTCGTAGGCGTGACGCGCCGAGAAGCGCCGCGCGCCTTTCGGCCGACGCGCCAGCGGCGGTGGCGCGGAGGCGTTCGAGTGCCTGCGCTCGACGTTGCGACCGAGGGGCACGCGCACCACCGGGCGGGTTGCGTGCTGCGAGCGCCTCGGCGTCGGCGCTGAAGTCGCGCGCCGCCTTGAACGATGCCGAAGCTGTAGCCGGCTCCCGGAATCGGCACGTCGACTGAGATCGTCGGCGGTGAGCTGAACGACTGGCGACCGCCGCGGCACTCCCTTGTGGAGCTGGCCGGTCGCGTGCAGGAAGCGCGGCCCGTATCCGCACGTCGTCGCGATCCCGGGTTTCGCACGCGCGCGCGGAGCTCGGTCAGGAGCTTCGTGCGCCGTCCGTTCGGCGCCACGTACGCCGTGATCGGCGACGGTACCGCCTGGCGGTCGCCTGGCCGAGCGACGCGCCACACGAGCGCCGGGCAGCTCGGCGTCGAACGACGCGCCGTGGCGGGCGCGGCGCTCCGGCGGGCGGATCGACCAGCACGCGCGTGGTGCGCGTCCTTCGTGTCCTGCACGTTCGGGCTGATCGAATGCGTTCACCCCGAGGAGATGGCCGGCGACCGCGGTCGCGATCTCCCAGCGCACGAACTCGCCGGCCAGATCGTAGGCGTCGCTCGAGCGCACCGACACGACCGGATGGCCCGCGCGCGCGTGCGCCGGCGAGCGGACCGCCCGCCGCCGCTGCCGACGTGCATCGCGACGAACGGGCGGTCCTTGCCGTAGGCGGCCGGCGGTCGAGCGGCCTCGCCCGCGATCAGGCGACGATGCCGACGCCGCTGCTTGCCCGTCGACTCCGCGAGCGAGCTGCTCGGCCCAGTCGGCGAACGCCGGCGATCTTCTCGGCGGCGACGAACGTGAGCTTGTCGCGGCCGGCGCGCGCGGCCGCGGCCGAGGATCGCGCCCAGGCGGAGGCCCGGATTTGTCGCCGCGCGGACGACCGGGCCGCACGCCACGCAGCATCCGCGTGCGCGCGCCGAGCAGCTTCTCCGACGTCGTGTCCCTGCATGAGCGCCGCAGGGCACGAGGCCCGACCGAGCGAAGGCGCGAGTAGCGTCCGCCGATGTCGCGTCGGGTTCAGGAACACGCGCCGGAAGCGCGCGCTCATGCGCGAGCCGTCGAGGCGGTGCCGGTGTCGGTGATGGCGACGAAGTGCTCGCCGGCACGCTCGCCGACGAGGTGCTGCCGCACGCGATCCCAGAAGAAGGCGAACAGGACGCCTGCATCTCGGCGGTACGTGCCCGACTTCGACGAGAACAGGTACGAGCGTGCTGTGCCGGATCGCTGCGCTGCGGCGGCGGCGAGCACGGCCGCCGGATCCGTCGAGTCGAGGACGGCGAGGTCGAGGAAGCCGCGACGGACGCCGAGCGAGCGGCGCAGCGCGTCGGGCGCGAGCGACGAGCCGCCCATGCCGCAGAGGACGGCGTGGGTGAAGCCGGCCGCGCGCGCACCTCGTCCGGCGAACTGGACGAGCTCCGGTCGTCGTGCGGCGGCCATCGTGCGGTCAGACGTCGAGCCAGCCGAGGCTGCGCTGGACGATCGCGCCGCGCGTGCGGCATCGTCGTGCGCATTCCAGAGCCAGTCGTCCTTCTTCCAGAGCCGGGCGGGACGTCGGCCTCGCGTCGCGTGTCGAGCAGCCGGCGGCCGCGTCGACGGGCGCGCGAGCCGAGCCCAGGTGCCTCGGTCGTCGCGCTGCGCGACCAGCGCGCCGCCTCGCGTCGGAGCCGACCGGTCTCGACGAGCGCGCGATAGGACGCGACGAAGGCGGCGACGCCGTCCGTCTCGAGGCGCTCGGTCACGGCGGTCGAGGTCGATGCCCGTCTGTCGCGAGCTGCGTCAGCACCTCGCGTGCCCGGTCGACCGCGGCGTCGATGCGGCGCTCGGGATGCCCGTGGTCGAGGTAGGCATCGAGCGTCGCCGGCGGCATCGTGTTCGACCGTGTCGCGGCCCGACCAGCGCCTCGACGTAGTAGACGTCGGGGTAGGCCGGATTCTTGGTCGACGTGCTCGCCCACAGCGGCCGCTGCGGCCGCGCGCCTTCGCGCGCGAGGAGCGCGAAGTGCTCGTCGGCGAAGCGCTCGCGGAAGCGCGGCGTAGGCGAGCTTCGCGTTCGCGATCGCCGCCTTGCCGCGCAGCGCGCTCGATCGCGCGCGCGGTCGCCGGTCGCGCTGGCGGCGCGCTCGTCGAGCAGCTTGTCCGACCGCGGTGTCGACGCGGCTCACGAAGAAGCTCGCGACCGACGCGATCCGGTCGACGCGCGTGCCCGCTTCGAGCCGGCGGGTGAGGCCACGGACGTAGGCGTCCATCACCTCGCGCGTAGCGCGCGAGCGAAAGATCGAGCGTGACGTTCACGTTGATGCCCGCGGCGATCGCCTCCTCGATGGCCGCGACGCCCTCGCGCGTCGCGGGGATCTTCACCATGAGGTTCGGGCGGTTGACGGCGCGCCAGACGTCTGCCGCCTCGCGCATAGTTGCCGGCCGCGTCGTGCGCGAGCGTCGGGTCGACCTCGATGCTCACGTAGCCGTCGGCGCGCTTCGTGCGCCGCATAGAGCGGGCGCGAACACGTCCGCGGCGGCGCTGATGTCCTCGATCATGAGCGCGTCGACGATGGTCGGCGGCGGCTTCGCCGGCACGGACGCAGCGTCGGCGAGCGCGGCGTCGTAGTCGGCGCTGCTGGGCGACTGCCTGCTCGAAGATGCGTCGGGTTCGAGGTGAGCCCGCTCACGTGCGCCGGCGCGGACCATGCGCGGCAGCTTGCCCGGAGCGCAGCGAGGTCGCGCGTGATGTTGTCGAGCCAGGGCGACTGCCCGAGCCGCCGCGGAGCGTGTTCAGGGCGCACCATGCCGCTGCTCGATGCCGGCTGCGCGCGGGCCCGTCGCGAATCGCGTCGACGAAAACCACCGTCAGCGTAGGCGTCATCTTCCGACGCGATCGCCAGGTCGTCAACCGAGCTGCCTCCGGTGCGGTCGTGACGACGCGGTCGACCGAAGCCGAGTCACCGTGGCCACTTCGGGGCCCGGCGCCGACGCGCCGAAACGGATCGAGGTCGACGATCGCCGACCCGCGCGGCCGCAATCCCAGCGGATGCCAGCCGAGCGAGGCGTCCGGTCTCGACCGCGCGACGCGCGCGGTCGACGTCGGGCGGCAGCACCGCATCGCGGTAGCTCGCGGGCTGCTCGTCGAAGAGCTCCCAGCACGGCATCGAGACGAGCCGCGCGGCGTTCCCGCGCGCGGCGCAGCAGCTCCGCGGCCGCGACGATGTATTGCTACCTCCGAGCCGGTGGCGATGAGGAGCGACGTCGGGCTTCGTCGACGTCGGGATTGAGGACGTAGCGCGCCGCGGCCGAGGCCCTCGCCGGGGCGAAGCGCGCGCGGTCGAGGGTCGGGACGTTCTGCCGCGTGAAGCGCGAGGCAGGTCGGACGGTGCCGACTAGCCGACCGCGCGATGCGCCAGGCCTTCGACGGTCTCGTTGGCGTCGCACGGGCGGATGAATCGCAGGTCCGGAATGGCCCGCAGCGCCGCGTAGTGCTCGATCGGCTGGTGCGTCGGCCCGTCCTCGCCGACGCCGATGCCGTCGTGCGTGAAGACCCAGATGCTGCCGAGCTCCATCAGCGCGGAGAGCCGGATCGCGCGGGCGCATGTAGTCGGAGAAGACGAGGAAGGTCGCGCCGTACGGGATGACGCCGCCGTGCAGCGCCATGCCGTTCACCGCCGCGCCCATCGCGTGCTCGCGCACGCCGAAGTGGATGTTGCGGCCCGCGTAGCCCCAGCCGCCGCCGACGCGCCCTGCGACTCTCGTCGGCTGCGATGTCCGGCGGCTCGAAGTCGCCCGCGCCCTTGAGCCAGGTGAGCGTCGACGGATTCAGGTCGGCCGAGCCGCCGATGAGCTCCGGCAGGCGCTTGCCAGTGCCTTCGCAGCACGGTCTCCGCCGGCCTTGCGCGTGGCCAGCCCTTCGGCGTCGGCCGGGAAGGTCGGCAGCGCGGCGTCCCAGCCTCCGGGCAGCGTTCGCCGCGCAGGCGGCGCGCGAGGCTCCGCGGCCGGCTCGGGAAGCGCGGCGGCGTAGCGGTCGATGCGCCGTTCCCAGTCGCACGCCGGTCACGTCCGCGTCCAGGCGCGTCCGGAAGCACGGCCGAGCGCTCCGGCGGGATCCAGAACGACGGCTCCGCGCGGCCAGCCGAGCGTCTGCCTTGGCGGCACGCAGCTCGTCGGGCCCGAGCGGCGAGCCGTGCGCCTCGAACGTGTTCTGCCTTGTTGGGGCGCCGTAGCCGATGCAGGTGCGCACGCACGATGAGCGACGGGCCGGTCGGTCTGGCGCGCGCCGGCGGATCGCGCGCGTCGATCGCGCCGAGGTCGTTGCCGTCCGTCGACTTCGCAGCGACGTGCCAGCCATACGCCTCGAAGCGCGCGCCGACGTCCTCGGTGAACGTCAGGTCGCGTGCGTGCCGGCGAGCGTGATCCGGTTGTCGTCGTAGAGGACGATCGAGCTTGCCGAGCCGCAGATGGCCCGCCAGCGACGCAGGCCTCGCTGCGCTGATCCCTTCCATCAGGTCGCCGTCGCTCGCGAGCACGTAGGTCGGTGTGGTCGACGACCGTCGTGGCCGGGACGATTGAAGCGCGGCGGCCAGGTGCGCCTCGGCGATCGCCATGCCGACGCGCGTTCGCCGAGGCCCTGGCCGAGCGGGCCCGGTGGTCGCCTCGACGCCGGGCGTGAGGCCGTGCTCGGGGTGGCCGGGCGTTCGGCTGCCCCACTGGCGGAACTGCTGCAGGTCGTCGAGCGACAGGTCGTAGCCGGTCAGGTGGAGGCAGGGCGTAGAGCAGCATCGAGCCGTGGCCCGCCGACAGCACGAAGCGATCGCGGTCGGGCCACGTCGGGCTCGGCCGGATCGTGCGACAGATGGCGGGTCCAGAGCACGTACGCCATGGCGGCCGCGCCCATCGGCAGGCCGGGATGCCCCGAGTTGGCCGGCCTGCACCGCATCGGCGGCGAGAAAGCGGATCGTGTTGATCGCCAGCGTGTCGAGATCGACGACGCGCTCTTCCTGCCGGTCGTTGCCCCCACCTGATCCTCCGTCACAGTGCCCGTACGAAACGCCGTGAGTGTATGGCCGCCGGACCGGGCGAAGGGCAAAGCGCGGTGCACGCAACGGCGGGAGTTGTCAAATCGCCTGCCGTTGGGCATAGCCGCGCGTCGGATGAGCGCGCGCACGAGCTCACCACGGCGGCATTCGTGCGCGCACGTCCGCATCCGATCTACTTCGCCGGATCGCGGGATGCGGTGGCGTTCGTCGGCGTCGATGGCGACGGCACTCGTCATCCGGCACAACGACCTGACGGCTGCGGGCAACTGGCGGGCGTCGGTTGGGGCGCGCTGGCAGCCATCGCGGGGATCGTGGGCCCGGTCCTGCGCTGGCTCGAACGTCGATCGAGCTCGACGCGACAGGCGCTCGCTGCTCGACCGGCATCGTGTGGCGATCGAGCGTCGACGTGACGCTCGACCGCGATGCGCGCAGATGTCGGTCGAGCAGGCTACCTGGGCCGGCAGCTCGGCTACGGTCATCCGCGCATCGTCGAGCGGCGCGGGGACGACGCACTGTTGCCGCCGGTCGGCGACGTGGCGGTCTGGCAAGCCGCCATGTCGAGCGCGCGACGCGTCGCGCGTCTGGCCGCGCCGAGGCTAGCCCACCACGGCGGGGAGAGGCCCGCACCGCGCGATCTCGATTCCCGCGCGGTGCGTCGAGAGGGAACGAGGCGTCGCGGCGCCGGACCTCGCGGCGCCACGACGCAACGACGTCGACTAGATCTCAGGCGCGCGCGCGACGCCGCTCGCTCTTGCCGCCAGCCTCGCGCTGGAGCTTCTCCTCGGAGCGCCTTCACGACGAACTCCATCACGAGACGTCTGACTTCACGCAATGCAGCTTGAGCTCACGATGGAGATGCTTGGGGATCGTGTTGCGAGCTGGACCCACACTTCACCTTCGGTTGGCATACGTTGTCCTTCCTCCGCGGACGCGGAATTGTCAGGGTGCTACGTATCTAACCGGTCATCCGCTTATGTTCAACATCCCGTGAAGGGGGACGCGCGAAGCACGCGAGCAAGATGGCATGCGAGTGGTCGACTCAACGGAGAATTGCCCGAAAGTATTAGGGGCGTCGCGCCGCTGCTGGCGCCGCGACGGCGATCCGCGCGAACGCTGGCGCACCGATCCGGCGCGGGCAGCATTCCGCGGATAACTTTTCATCCCAACGGGCCATTGCTATAGGGCACGGGGACACCGGTGGTGCCCCCACAACGACGCGCACGGCGTGGCGCAAGGAGGCTTCCATGAGGCTCGGAGTCTTGATGATCGCTGGATTGCTGGTCGCGGCGGCGCGACGGCTGGCCGGGCGGAGATCAACTGCAAGTTCGTGCTGAAGAACCTCTCGCTCCCAGGCCGGACGGTGCAGAGCGTCGCCGAGACCATGTCGATCAGCGAGGACGACGTGGAAGAAGTGCCAGGAACAGCAGGCGGCGGGCGGCGGCGAGCAGAAGCCCGAGGCTGACGGCGAAGCCGGCCGGCGAGGCAAGTAGCACGGGACGATCAATCGGCGCGGCGACGCTCGCGGGGTCGCCGCGCCGCGATCCAAGCTGGACGACGCTCGAGCTCATGCGGGCGGCGCTTCGAGGAAGCGCGGCGCGCAGGAGCGCGCAGGGGAAGTCCCGGTCGGTGCGCTGCGATCGCGGTCGACGAGGCCGCATCGTGGCGCGGTCGGGCAACGCCGGCATCCGCCCCCGATCCGACCGGTCACGCGGAGATCCACGCGCTTCGGCGCGCCGCGCGACGCATCGGTGGCTATCGCCTCCACCGACGCGACCTGTCGTCGTGACGCTCGAGCCGTGCCTCATGTGCATGGGCGCGATGGTTCAGGCTCCGAATCCGCCGACTCGTGTTCGGAGCCTACGATCCGAAGGCGCGGAGCGGCCGTCTCGCTGTATCGAATCGGCGAGGATCCGCGGCTCAACGCATCGGTTCCCCGTCGTCGGCGGCGTCGACGCGGACGGAGTGCGCGACGCTGCTGCGTGCCTTCTTCCATCCGACGTCGCAGAGTGCGCCGAACGCTAGGCTCCGTGAGGACCCTATGCTGGAACGAGCGGACTGGTCTGGAGAGGTGCGTGAGTCCGGTTGAAACGGCACGACTCGAAATCGTGTGTGCCCTCGTGGTACCGGGGGTTCGAATCCCCCCTCCGTCTCGCTGCATGACATCGACATCGAAGCGGACCGGCCGACGACGCCTAGATCGGCCGGCCTGGCGACGTCCGGCGCTCCTGGAGAGGTGACCGAGTGGTCGAAGGTGCACGCCTGGAGAGCGTGTGTAGGCGTCACACGCTACCGAGGGTTCGAATCCCTCCCTCTCCGCTTGCGCCGGGCGCCGCGGCCGTCGCGCCGTACGACGTCGCAGATCGCGATCGCGCCGCGCGGGCCGTCGGGCGGTGGTGGCTAGGTCCTGCGCAAGACGGCGTCGCGAACCCCGTCAGGTCCGGAAGGAAGCAGCGGTACCGAATGTCCTTCTGTGCCGCAGGGAAGCCTAGCCATCACCGCCGGACGCCTCGGCGCGCGGTGCCGCCGCAATGACACTATCAGGTCCTCGCCCGGCGGCTGCGGCCGCAGCGCTTCGACGACGTCGTCGGCCAGGAGCACGTGACGCGCGACGCTCCAGGCGGCGATCGCGCGCCGGCCGCGTCGCGCACGCGTTCCTCTTCACCGGGCCCGCGCGGCGTCGGCAAGACCACGACGGCGCGCATCCTCGCGAAGGCGCTCAACTGCGAGCGCGGGCCCGACCGCCGAGCCGTGCAACGCGTGCTCGAACTGCCGCGAGATCGCCGACGGCATCGCCTTCGACGTGCTCGAGATCGACGGCGCGTCGCACACGCAGGTCGACAAGATGCGCGACCTGATGGAGACGGTCGCGCACCGGCCGATCAAGAGCCGGTTCAAGATCTACATCATCGACGAAGTGCACATGCTCTCGCAGCACTCGTTCAACGCGCTGCTGAAGACGCTCGAGGAGCCGCCGCCGCACGTGAAGTTCATCTTCGCGACCACCGATCCGCACAAGGTGCTGGCCGACGGTCGTCTCGCGCTGCCAGCGCTACGACCTCCGCCGCATCGCGCCTCGGCGAGCTGCGTCGCGCACCTCGAGCGCACGGTCGACGCCGAGAGGAGCGATCAGCCGCTCCGGCGGCGCTCGCGCTGATCGCGCGCGAGGCCGACGGCAGCCTCCGCGACGCGCAGTCGCTGCTCGAGCAGGTGCTTGGCGGCCGGCGGCGCCGCGATCGACGACGCCGGTCGGTGCGCGAGGTGCTCGGCGGCGCCGACCGGCGGCCTCGTGCTCGCGGTCGCCGACGCCGTCGCTCGACGGCGATGCCGCGCCGTGTCGTGCGGGCGCTCGGATCGCTCCACGCGCACGGCTACGACGCGCGACGCTTCTGCCGCGATCTGCTCGAGCACTTCCGCCACCTGGCCGTGCTCGCGCCACCGGCGATCGTACGGCTCCTCGCGCGGGCTGCCGGAGGCCGAGGTCGAGGCGCTCGTGCGCGCAGGCGGCGAAGCGCTCGGCGGACGACCTGCAGCGCGCCTTCCGGCTGCTGCTCGACGCCGACGAAGCGATCGCCGCGCCGGCCCGCACGATCGATCCGCAGCTCGTGCTCGAGATGGCCGTCCTGCGGCTCGCCACGCTGCGCGCCGCTCGTGCCGGTCGACGAGCATCGCCGCAGCGGCTCGAGGCGCTCGCGCGCCGGCGGCGCGGCGACGCCGGCAGGCCGGCGGCGCGCGTCGGCACGACCGCGCGGACGCGCCGCCGCGCACGTCGACGGCGACCAGCGCGGCGCCGCCGCGGCCGTCGGGCGCCGCCGGCGACGCGCGCGGCGTCTGGGACGCGCTGCTTGCGCGGGTGCAGGCGGAGCGCGTCTCGCTCTACATGGCGCTCGTCCGGCGCGACGCCGCTCGGGCTCGACGGCGACGCGCTGCGGATCGGCGTCGAGAACGAGGCGATGCCGGCGCGATCTGCACGCGCAAGGAGTCGCTCGACGTGCTGCGCGACGATCGCGAGCGAGATCGCCGGGCGCGCCGCTCGCAGTCGAGATCGGGCCGCTGCCCGGCCGGAGCACGCGCACGAGCACGCCGCGGCGCAGGCCGAAGCGGCGCACCGAGGAGACGCTGGCCGATCCGCTCGTGCAGGCGGCCGTCGAGATCTTCGGCGGCCGAGGTGCGCGGCGTTCGCGATCGGCCGGCGTGAGGAGACGACTCATGGCGGAGCAGCTTCGATCTCGGCGGTCTCTTGCAGCAGGCCCAGGCGCTGCAGGAGCGGCTCGCCGCCGCGCAGGAGGAGCTCGGCGAAGCGCACCGTCGAAGGCACCGCGGGCGGCGGCATGGTGACGGTGCGTCGTGAACGGCAAGCTCGAGGTGGTGAGCGTGCACATCGACCCGACGCTGCTCGAGGCAGCCCGATCGCGAGATGCTGCAGGACCTCGGTCGTCGCCGCGGTGAACGACGGCATCCGCGCGGCGCAGCGGATGGTGGGCGAAGAGATGGGCAAGCTGACGGGCGGCCTCGGGCTCAAGCTGCCCGGGGATGGGCTGAGGCGATGGCGCGCACGCCCGTCGATGGCGCGTCTGGTCGAGCAGCTCACGCGGCTGCCCGGCATCGGCGAGAAGACAGCGACGCCGGCTGGCGTTCCACATCCTGCGCGCCGACCGCGAGTACGCGCAGCGCGCTGGCCGAGGCGCTGCTCGCCGTGAAGGACGACACGCAGCTCTGCTCGCGCTGCTTCGCGCTGACCGAGGCGGACCCGTGCCGGCTCTGCACCGACCGCGAGCGCGGCGGGCGACGTCATCTGCGTCGTCGAGGAGCCGGCCGACCTTCTTGCGGTCGAGCGCGCCGGCGAGTTTCCGCGGGCGCTACCACGTGCTGCACGGGACGCTCGCACCGCTCGACGGCATCGGCCCCGACGATCTCGAAGATCCAGCCGCTCCTGGTCCGCCTCCAGCAGCGCGACGTGCGCGAGGTCATCCTCGCGACCAACCCGACGGCCGAGGGCGAGGCGACGGCGATCTACCTCGCGCAGCTCCTGAAGCCGCTCGGCGTGCGCGTGACGCGGATCGCGCACGGCATCCCGGTCGGCGGCGACCTCGAGTACGCCGACGTCATGACCGTCGGCCGCGCGCTCGAGGGCCGGCGCGAGATGTGACGTGGATTGCGACCCGGTAGCCGCGTTCGCTATAAGCCCGCGTTCCCCGGTAGCTCAGTTGGTAGAGCAATCGGCTGTGGCGTACCGCAGCCTCACCGGGAAACTGGTGAGTGAAAAGCGGGTGAATTCAGGGAAGCCTACGTGCAAGGCGAAGCGAGCATATGGTAACCCTGAGCCAAGCCCTCCGAGATACGCAGGGCGGAGGGAAGGTGCAGAGACTAGGGAGTGACGGAAGAATAAACTCCCCTCGAGCGCCCGCCACCTACAGGCCGTCAGAGGCCCATGGTGATGAGATAGTCCACCCCGTCGGAAACGGCGGGACACGGTGTAACCGATTGGTCGCTGGTTCGAGACCGGCCCGGGGAGCCTGAAAGAAGCCGTCGGAGCGATTGCTCCGGCGGCTTCGTCCATTCCGGGTCGCGGTTTTCGGTCGACCAGCGTCGACGATGTGACGCTCGTCGGCCCGGACGGCCTGCCAGTGCGGCAGCGTTGCGCGACGGCATGCGCCTTGCTCCTCCCCACAGAAGCTCCCAGGTCCCGGCCTGGGGATGTCGGCGGAGGCCGAAGTCGTGGATGTCGCAGGTGGGACAGCGAAGGCGGCACGACGCAGCCGACGGTCGATCAGCCAGGCGCTGCGCGAGCACGTTCAGAGCACGCTCACGCGCCTGTCGCGCACCGGGCGAGCTGCCGGCGCTGCCGGCCGCGGCGGCCGCCGCGGCGCTCGCGATCGCGCGCGACCCCGAGGCCGGCGTGGAATCGCCTCTGCCCAGGTCATCCGCGACCGACGTCGGTGCTCTCGCGCGCATCCTGCGGCGGCCAACTCGGCCGCCTACGCGCGCGCGTGCCGGCCCGCACGCTCGCCGAAGCGGTGCTGACGCTCGGCCTCCAGCCGCACCTGCGATCTCCTGCGTCGCGGCCGGCGTCCGCCAGCTCTTCCATCGCGTGCCGCGCTGCGCGGAGCGCACTGCGGAACCACGCGCTCGCGACGGCGCTCGTCGGCGAGGAGATCGCGCGCGCGACCGGCGCCGTCGATCCGCACCTCGTCTTCCTGCCGGGCCTCTTCCACGACGTCGGCCGCATCGCGTTCCTGCTGCGGACGACGCACGCGTTCGGCGTCGTCGACGCGTCAGGTCGATCGGCGGCGCAAGAAGCGGCCGGACGCCGAGCGGGCCTGGTACGGCTTCGACCATGCCGAGGCGGGTGCGATCCTGGCCGAGGACTGGGGCTCGTGCACGAGCAGGTCGACGCGATCCGCTGGCACCACCAGCCGGGGCAGGCCGATCAGGGACGGCGTGCCTCGCCGCCGTCCTGAACGTCGGCCGACGCGGGCGCGCTACGCGCATGGGCTTCGGCGGCGGCGCGGTGGCGCCGGTCGACTGGCGCGGGTCGCGAGCTGCTGCTCGGACATCGACGGACGGAGCGCTCTGGCGACGTGGCGCGGGGCGCAGCGTTCGCGATGCACACCACGACCTCTTCGGCTGACCGCTTGCGGCCCGGGCCCGCCGGGCGATAGGCAGCGCCCGGTGTCGCACGGCCTTCGCTGGGCGTCCTGTGCGGCGTCGGCGCCGCGCACCTCGTCGCGTACTACGGCGGGCGATCGCGCGATCGCGGGCGTGCTCGAAGTCAGCTGCCCGATGCTGCTCGCTCGCGGGGATCGGTCGCGCGCGGGGGAGCCGTCGCAGGCGCTGGCTGCTCGTCGGCGTCGGCGCTCGATGCGTGCTCTCGCGTCCGTCGGCGACGTCTGCCTGCGTCTTTCCGTCGGGCTTCCTGTTCGGGCTCGGCGCGTTCCTGCTCGGCGCACTGCTGCTACGTCGGCGCGTTCGCGGGCGGCGGCCGTCATCGACCGAGCGCGTGCTCGCGGGCGTCGGTCGTCGCCGCGTCGCCGCGGGCATCGATGCTCGCGCCATCTCTGGCCGCACGTGCGCACGAGCTGGCTGCGCTGGCCGGTCGTCGTCTACGCGGCGCGATCTCGCGCGATGGCGTGGTGCGCGATCGCGCGCGCCGACCCGCCGGCGCGGCCGCCGGCGGACGGCCGCAGGCGCGATCGGCGCGGTCGCGTTCCTGGTCTCGGACAGCGTCGCTCGCGGTCGAATCGCTTCGCGCGCCCGTTCGCCGGCGCGCACGCCGTCGTCATGGTGACGTACTACGCGGCGCCAGATGCTGATCGCGCGCGCCGCGCTCTGACGCCTGCCGCGACGGCGCCTACCAGACGTCGGGCTCGAACATCTTGATCCTGCCGTCGCGCGCGCGGCGCTGAGGATCTCGCGCTGCTCGGGGTGCGTGAGGACGTAGAGGTCGTTCCGGTCGATCGCGCGCGACGACGCGCCGCGCCGACCTCGTCGGGCTGGATCACGCTGCCGACCATCGTGCCGGCCTCGATGTCGGGCGGCGCGTCGGTGTGGCCGGGGTTCCGCAGCGTCGGCGGGCCGCATGCGGAGCGAGTTCGCGTTGATGTTCGTCTCGACGATCATCGGGCAGAGGACCGACGACGCCGATTCCGTGCGGCGCGAGCTCGCGGTTGAGCGCCTCGGTCAGGCCGACGACGGCGAACTTCGACGCGCAGTAGACGCCGAGCCACTGCATGCCGACCAGGCCCGCCATCGACGCGGTGTTGACGATGTGGCCGCCCTGCTTCTGCGCGATGAGGCGCGGCACGAACGCCTCGACGCCGTGCACGACGCCCCAGAGTTCACGCGCATCGGTGTACTCCCAGTCGTCGTGCGTCGCGCTCGCGGCGATCTCGCCGAAGAGCGCGATGCCGGCGTTGTTGCAGACGACGTGCACGGCGCCGTAGTCGGCGGATCGTCGTCGTCCGCGAGGGCGCTGCACCGAGGCCAGGTCGCCGACGTCGGCGCGGACGCCGTGCGCGGTCGCGCCGCGCTTGCGAGCTCGTCGACGGCGCGCTCGAGCGCGGCCTCGTCCATGTCGGCGAGGACGAGCTTCGCGCCGCGCGCGGCGAACGCGCGCGCGCATGGCCATGCCGATGCCGCCGGCGCCGCCCGTGATCGACCGCGACGCGACCGGAGAAGGGATCCATGCGCCCGCTTACACCGCCAGCGCGCGCAGGCGACCACACCAGTGCGTTCGCCTGACGGCGGACATCGCCGACTCGTGCGCGCGGCGTCAATCGACTGCGCGTCCGATGGTGCCTCGACGGCGCGCGTCCTCCCGGCTGGACTCGGCGTGCGACGCGGTGCGCGTCGATCGACATGAGCAGGACCGCGGCGACCGCCGCCCCGAAGGGGAAGCGTCTCATCCTGCCGTTCCTGCGGTTGCCGAAGCAGGGCGAGCCGTATCTCGCCGGGCCAGCGCTGCGGCGGGTGCGGCGCCGTCTACCTCGGGCAACCGGCTCGCGTGCTGCGAGAAGTGCCCCGGGCGCGGGCCGTTCACCGAGGATCCCGCTGTCGAAGACGCGGCGAGCTCTACGTCTGGTCGATCGTGCACCAGTCGTTTCCGGGGTGCCGGTGCCGTACGTCGTCGGCGTCGTCGATCTGCCCGAGGGCGTGTCGGTGCGCTGCAACCTGATCGACGTCGAGCCCGACCCGAAGGCGCTCCGCTTCGGGATGAAGCGTCGAGATGACGACCGGCGTGTCGCCAGCAGGACCGCGAGGGCAACGACGTCGTGGCGTTCTACTTCCGCCCGGCGCGGCGCACGGATCCAGAGGAGCGACGCCATGGGCGAAGTCATTCGTCGCCGGCGTCGAGCATGCTGCAGTTCGGTCGCTACAAGGACCGCGACGTCACCGACCTCGGCGGCGAGGCCGTGCCTCCAGGCGCTCGACGACGCGGGCTCACGCATGCGCGACGTCGAGTACATGGCCGCGGGCTGCCTCTTGCAGGCGAACGCCATGGTCGGCCAGCGCATCCTCCACGAGATCGGGCAGACCGGCATCCCGGTCGTCAACGTCGCGAACGCGTGCGCGACCGGCTCGACGGCGTTCCGCGAGGCCTAGCTCGCGGTCGCGTCGGGCGAGCACGACGTCGCGCTCGCCGTCGGCGTCGAGCAGATGGGCAAGGCGGGCTGCTCGGCGGCGGGGCGGCGGCTCGGGCATCCCGCACCGAGGGCGTGCGTCGGCTAGCGGCCTCATGCCGGCGGTGTTCGGCCAGGCGGGCATGGAGCACATGCGGAAGTACGGCACGACCTGCGAGCAGTTCGCGAAGGTCGCCGGTGAAGAACCACCAGCACTCGACGATGAACCCGCAGTCGCAGTACCAGATCGAGACGCCGCTCGAGCACGGTGATGGACGCGCGCGATGGTCGCCTATCCGAACACGCTGCTCATGTGCTGCCGCGAACGTGCGACGGCGCGGCGGCGGCGGTGCTCGTGTCGCGAGAAGAAGGCGCGCGAGCTCGGCTGCGAAGCGTCGCGGTCGCGTGCAGGCCTCGGTCCTGCACGTCGCGATCCGTGGCAGCGAGCGCGACCTCACGCATGCCCGACGTGAACACGCTGCACGCGCAACGCCGCCAGCGAAGGCCTACGAGATGGCCGGCGTCGGTCCCGAGCGACCTCGACCTCGTCGAGCTGCACGACTGCTTCGCGACCGCCGAGATCCTCCACTACGAGAACCTCGGCCTGTGCAAGGACGGCGAGGCCGGCCGCATGATCGACGAGGGCGAGACGACGCACGGCGGCCGCGTCCCGGTGAACGTCTCCGGGCGGCCTGCTCTCGAAGGGCCACCCGCTCGGCGCGACCGGCGTCGCCGAACATCTACGAGGTCGTCGACGCACCTGCGCGGCGAGGCCGGCGAGCGCCAGGTGCCGAAGGCGCAAGGTCGGCCTCGCGCACGTGATCGGCCTCGGCTCCGCCTGCACGATCAACGTCCTGTCGGCGTAGCCGCCTGAACTGGGGCGGGTCCAGCTAACGTCGTCGGCGTGCGCGGCGGCTCGGTGACCCGCCGCCCTCGGCGCTCCAGCTCGCTCATCGCGCCGCGTAACTTGGGGCGCCGCGTACCGGGAGCCACTGCGCGCGGCGCGCGAGTCGCGCCTGACCCGCGGGACGTCTACAGCATGCGACTGCGACGAATCGGTCGTGCAGACGCAAAGGACGACGCGAGCGCGGACGCGTCTTCGCGAGCGGTCGCACGTTCGCGAAGACCCGGCGGGCGGCGACGGGAGGCCGTCAGCGCGACTCCGAGCCAGGCACAATGCAGCTCTTCGTTTGCCGCTGCGATCTACGCGGCGCGACGAGCGAGCTGCCGAGACCTCCCGTCGCCGCCCGCACCGACCGAACGGCGCGCCTCGGCCAGCTCGGCATCGTCCGCCGCTGCGGCGTCGACCGCGGCGTACCGATAGCGGTTCAAGAAGTTCAGGCCCGAGGACGCCGTCGAGCTGCGGCCCGACCGCGTCGATGCACGATCGCCTGCACGTCGTGCGCGCGCGTCCCGTCCGAGCTGCGAGGGAACGTCAGGCCGGACGACCGGGGCGCTGGACCTGCGCCGTTCGCGGCGAAGCAGCGGTCGCGAAGCTGCCCGTCGGGGGCAGGGCGAGCTCGCGCGCCTTGAGGAGGCTCCGGCAGCGATCACGCGGTAGCTCGCTCGCCGTGTCGAGGAGGAGAGCGCCGCCGCGCGGCCGTTGGAAGTCGTCGCCTCGCACCGTCGAGCCAGCTCGTGCCGTCCGCACAGCGCAGCACGGGCGCGCGATATCCGGCGATCCACTCGGCCCGCGCCGGCGCGATCGCGACCGCCGGCGCGAGGGCCGGAACGCCCAGCAGCGCGCGCGCATCACCCGACGGCGGGTGAGTCCCGTACGTGACGAGCTTCCGCTCCGCGGGTGCAGGGCGGATCTTTCCCGCGCTGAGGTCCTGCCCGCTGAACGGCTTCGTGATGTAGTTGGTTCGCGCCGGGCGCGGAAGGCCATCTCGGCGGCATCCGCCGGCGACGACTTCGCGGTGAGGAAGATGACCGGCAGCGTCGCCGTCACCGAGGTCGCACCGCGCGGATCTGAACCGCGGCACCTCGTAGCCGTCGACGTCCGGCATCATGATGTCGAGGATCACCGCGTCGAACTGCTCGGCCGACAGCGCCGCCAGCGCGCCTCGCGGCCCCCGGTACGCACAGCGTCGGCGTCATGCCCTCGATCCGCAGCCGCGTCTCGACCAGCTCCGCGATCGGCGGGTGGTCCTCGACGATGAAGGACGCGCGTGGCTTCGTGGGCGTGTCCATCGATGGCGCTCTCCGATCTGCTGCGGGGCGTGGCGGTCGGGATCACCGTCCGGATCTGCGTGCCGAGTCGCGACGCAGCGTGAGCACCACGCCCAGCGCGAGCGTGCCGAGAAGGATCCACGCTCGATCGCGCCTTGGCCACGGCCCTCGTCCCGCCTCGCTGCCGATCGTCCGCCGTCACGTCGTGGTCCTCACGCGATCCCGTAGCGATCGAGCTTCCGACGGTACATCGCGTCGCGACAGCCCCAGCAGCCGGGCGCCTCGATGCGTTTTCGCACCGAGGCGCCTGCAGCGCGCGCAGGATCTGCTTCGTCGCGCTCGGCCGCCTCCAGCGACAGCTCCGGCAGCCGCGGTTGCCGTCGCTGCGCGCCGCCACGGCCGGCGGCCTCGAACAGGTGCGGCGGCAGGTGCTCGGGCAGGATCACGCTGCCCTTGCGCGACGACCATGCGCGCGCTCGATCACGTTGGCGAGCTCGCGCACGTTGCCCGGCCACGGATAGCGCATGAAGGATCGTCGAGCACCTGCGGGCGTCACGCCGGCGACCGATGCGCCCGAGCTTCTCGTTGCAGATGCTCGATGAAGTGGCCGCACCAGCGGCTCGATGTCCTCGGGCCGCTCGCGCAGCGGCGGCGAGGTGGATCGCGCCGACGTTCAGCCGGTAGTAGAGGTCGTCGCGGAAGGTGCCCTGCGGCGACCATCGTCGGCGAGGTCGCGGTTGGTCGCCGCGATCACGCGGATGTCGACGTCGGATCGGCTCGGGCGAGCCGACGCGCTTGATCTCGCGGTTCTCGAGCACGCGCAGCAGCTTCACCTGCACGCCGAGCGGCAGCTCGCCGATCTCGTCGAGGAAGATCGTGCCGCCGTCGGCCGCCTCGAAGAGCCCTTGCGGTCGCGGTCGGCGCCCGTGAACGCGCCGCGCACGTGGCCGAAGAGCTCGCTCTCGAGCAGCGTCGGCGCGAGCGTCGTGCAGTTGCAGATGACGAACGGGCTGGTCGCGCGAGCGGCGACAGGTCGTGGAGCGCGCGCGCGACCGAGCTCCTTGCCGGTGCCGCTCTCGCCGGTGATCAGCGCGGTCGTGGGATAGCGCGCGAGGCGCTCGATGAACGCGAACATCTCGAGCATCTGCTGCGTGCGCGCGACCATGCCCTCGAACGTGACGACGCCCTGCAGGCGCTGCTCGAGGATGCGCGTGCTGGTGCTGCGAGCGCCGCTTCTCGAGCACGGTCTGCGAGCACGCGCTCGAGCCGCCGGAAGTCGATCGGCTTCTCGACGTAGTCGGCCGCGCCGAGCTGGATCGCCTCGACGGCGTCGCGCACGCGACGAGTACGCGCTCATGAGCACGAGCTGCGATCTCGGGATCGCGCTCCTTCACGGTGGCGCAGCAGCTCGAGCCCGTCATGCCCGGCATGCGGACGTCGGAGAGGATCAGGTCGACGGGCTCCTCGCCGAGCAGCTCGAGCGCGCGCTGGCGCCGATCTCGGCGACCTTCACGTTGAAGCCCTTGTCGCCCAGGAAGACGGCGAGGATCGCGCGGATGTCGGGATCGTCCTCGACCACGAGGACCTTCGCCTGGTCGCGTGCTCGGCGCTGGGTGCCGGTCGTCGATCTGCGGTGTGTCATGGCGCGGTCGGTGGCTCGGGTGTGTCAGCCGCTGACGCAAAGCTGCGTGCCGAGGCCAGTGCCGGAAGTGCACGCTGCGTGACCGGCGACCGAAAACACGCTCGACGCGTCGTTCGGAACAGGCGCGTGGCGCGTCCCGCAGATGGCTCCGAGATCGCGTGCGCAGCGACACGGATGTGCCAGACGTCGCGGTGCGGCGGTCCCGCGAGACGTTCCGTCGCCGAGCGCGCGAGCTCGGACCGACGCACGCCGTGTAGCGCGGCGCACTGGCGCATCGAAGCGGCTGTCCCGTCGCGCGAGGAGGCGGCGACGCGCTACTCGACGCGACGTGCGCGGTGCGGTGCGCGAGGCGGAGCGTGCGGATCCGCGGGGCGACGGCGTCGGCCACGGCACGCCGACGTCGTCGACTGTGGCAGAGCCGAAGGCGACCTCAGGTCGGCCGAGACGTCAGTTCTCGAGAGCGGCGCGAGCGACGTCGTCGGGAGCCCGCGCTTGCGCGCGAGATCCTGGATCGCCTTCCAGGCGAGCTTGCTCGGCTCGGCGTGCGCGTTCTCCCAGCGGTTCACGGTCGAGACCGTGACGGCGATCTCGTGCGCGAACTCTTCCTGAGTCATGCCGAGCTTCTGCCGAAGGCCGCGGATCAGGTTGCCAGCGTTCTCTTCCATTGACGGTTCCTCTCAGCGTGCTGCGTGTAGCGCGCGCGTCGGCGCGGAGCGGCAGCAACTGACGTGCCACCGGCGCATGCAGAAAACGCGCGGCATCTCTCGGCGGTTCGGCTGTGCCGCCTGCGTCGAAAATGTGAGCGGTGCGGCAGCGCGAGTCGTCACCGCCTTCCGCACCGGCCCGGAGCCTGTGCTAGAGCGCTCGCGGCATGCGGTTCGTGCCGGCGGCGCTGCTGCTGGCGACGCTCGCCGTCCGTCGCGCGTCGCGCTCGCATCCGAGGACAGCCCCGAGGACGACGCTGCAGGCGCTATCTCGCGCGCGCTCAAGGACAACAAGCCGGCGGCGGCGCTACGACGCTCATCTCGAAGGCCATGCGGCAAGGCAAGGACGAAGGAAGTCTGGGTCGAAGGAGCAGCAGGCGCTGATGGCAGTCGCCGACGTGAAGATCTTCGACTTCACGGTCTACCCGGGCAAGGTCGAGGGCGACACGGCGCAGGTGCCGAACGTCCTCGAGTCGCAGGACAAGTTCGTCAACACGCTCGGCCTGACCGAGCACGAGCTCTACACGCTCGTCCAGGAGGACGGGAGCTGGAAGGTCGACTCAGCAGATCCTGCTCGAGCCGACCGAGATCGCGAAGTGGTTCCCCGAGGAAGAAGGCCGGCCGACGACTCGCGCTCGCCATCCCCATTGACACTTCGAAGGCGGGTTTGTTATCGGCCGGCGCATCGACGGGGGTCCGTACCGCATCTCGGTCCCCAGGAAGGGGCTAGCATGCGTCGCGTCGGTCGATCCCGCTCGGGCTCACGCTCTGCGCGCTCGCGCTCGGCTGTCATCACGAGGTCGAGATGATCCCGCTGGTCGAGCGCACGATCTACGTCACCGACAAGTTCTACGACGTGCAGGCGCTCGTCCAAGGACCGCGCGTTCGTCGTCGGCTACGGCGGCAAGATCCTCGAGACCACGAACGGCGGCTCGACCTGGGACGTCGGCCGAGCGGCATCGAGCACGGCGCTCTACGGCCATCCGCATGGTCGACGAGCAAGCACGGCTGGATCGTCGGGCCAGGACGGGCTCATCCTGCACACGCGCCGACGGCGGCAAGACCTGGCAGACGCAGGAGTCGAACGCGACCTTCGAGGACACCGACGGCGCGTCAGAAGCGCGCGCTACCTCTTCGCGCTCGACGCGCTCGACGCGAACACGCGCCTGTGCGCGGTCGGCGACCGCTCGATCCTCGCCATCGACGACCGACGGCGGCAAGACCTGGACGGCGAGCAAGGTCAAGATGGAGCTCGACACGTCCGGGCGGCGAGAGCGCTCGCGGCGGCGCGATCCGATCTTCTACGACGTCAGGTTCACCGATCGCGCAGCACGGCTGGATCGTCGGCGAGTTCGGCAAGATCATGTACACGGCCGACGGCGGCGCAGACCTGGAACGAGCAGGAGAAGACGCTCCATGGAGGGAGCGGCTTCTTCGACCTCCTCGACCTGCCGACGCCTCTTCGGCATGCACGTGACCGACGGCCAGCAGGCGGTCGCCGTCGGGCTCGAGGGCCACATCGCGCGGACGACCGACGGCGGCGCGCGCTGGACGTTCGACAAGATCGACGCGGGCGACGTACCGCTCGTCGACCCGATCTACGACGTCGTGCGAGCTCCCGGACGGCACGGGATGGGCGCGTCGGCGCGGCCGGCGAGGTCGTCCGCACGGCGCCGGCGCGACGCGGCATGGACGCGCGCGAAGATCGGCCAGGACGTCCTCACCTGGCTGCGCGCGCATCAACTTCTCCGATCCGCAGCACGGCTGGATGGTCGGCGGCTTCGGGCTCATCTTCCGGACGACGGACGGCGGCAAGACCTGGCTGCCGTCGCAGGGCTGAGCGACGCGAGGAGGAGACACCCATGAGCAGTGGAAGACATCAGCGAGCAGGACAAAAAGGCGCTCTACTGGCTGGGCGAGCGGCTGATCGACTACCGGCACCCGATCATGATCGTGGTGCTCGCTCGTCACCGGGCTGTTCGCGCTACTGGGCCTTCCAGCTGAAGCTCGAGACGAGCTTCGGCGACCTGCTGCCGCAGAGCCATCCGTTCGTCCAGATCCACAACAGGTACGCGCGGCACGTTCGGCGGCGCGAACAACATCCAGCTGATGGTCGAGGTGAAGGAGGGCCACATCTTCACCGTCCCGACCCTCGCCCGCATCTACAAGATCACCGAGGCGGTCGACCAGGTCTACGGCGTGAACCACAACCAGATCGACTCGATCGGCCACCGCACGACGCGCTACCTGCCGCGCGCAGTCGGGCGGCTTCCTCCGCGCCGAGCCGGTCGATGATCGGCTTGCCGAAGACGGCCGGACGACGCCGCCAACATCCGGCGCATCGTCCACAACACCGGAGAGCGTCTACGGCATCCTGGTCTCGCTCGACGACACGGGCGGCGCTCGTGCGCGCCAACTTCATCGAGGGTCGCCTCGACCACCGGCGGACGTTCACCGAGATCAACGAGCGCGTGATCGCGCCGTTCGAGAAGGGCTGGATCGGCGCGCTCATCAAGGGCAAGGACCCCTCAAGCCCGACGAGGTCTCGCCGGCGGTGGTCGAGGTCGTCTATCGCGGCACGCCGGCGGGCGACGCCGAGCTCAAGGCCGGCGACGTCATCACGTCGGTCAACGGCGACGCCGACGCACCGACCGCGTCGCGCATGGCGCCAGATCTCGAAGTACCAGCCGGGCGACCGAGCGTCGACGCTCGGCTACAAGCGCGGCGACGAGACCGAGGACGGCCAGATCACGATCCCGACGCCGGACATCGACATCTTCGTCGCCGGCGAGCCGCGGCTCTACGGCTGGGTCTACAACTACGCGGGCGACGTCTTCTTGATCTTCACCGTCACCTACTGCATCGAGTGGATCCTCCGCTGGATGTACTTCCACGACTGGCGCGGCGCGCTCCGGCCGACGCTCACCGGGCGTCATCGCCGCGTTCTGGGGACTCGGCTTCATCCACCTGATCGGCTTCGCGCTCGACCCGCTCATCCTGGTGATGCCGTTCCTCATCACCGCGCGCGCCGTGAGTCACGCGATCCAGATGCACGACCGCTACTACGAGGAATTCGAGCGGCACAACTGGGACCAGCGGCAGGCGATCGTCGCGGCGTTCGCGCGAGCTCTTCGTGCCGACGTTCTCGGGCATCCTGACCGACGCCTTCGGCGTGCTCGTCGTGATGCTGGTGCCGATCGTCATGCTGCGGAAGCTCGCGATCGTCGGCCTCGTGGTGGATCCTCGCGATCACGATCTCGGAGATGCTGCTGAACCCGATCGTCTACTACTATCTCCGCGCCCCCGACCCCGAGCGTCGTGCTCGCGCGCGAGAAGGGCTGGTACCGCAGCGCTCATCAACCGCGTCACCGACTGGAACCTGTCGCCGGCCGGGCAAGGTCGGTCGACGCTGGTCGTTCTGGGTCGCTGCTCACGCTGTGGCGAGGTCACTTCGATGCGCGGGCCTGATCGTCGGCGATCCGACCGTCGGCGTCGCCGCTCGCTGTTCGAGGACTCGCCGTACAACGTCTCGCACGCGCGCATCAGGAGAAGTTCGGCGGCGTCGAGCCGCTCATCATCGTGGCCGAGGGCCACGACCGCGACGCGATGAAGGAGCCGCAGACGCTCCGCACGATGGAGAAGTTCCAGCGCTACCTCGAGCGCGACCGGGACGTCGGCTACAGCTTCTCGCTCACCGACATCCTCCGCACGCGTGAACATGGTGTTCCACGAGCTCGAGCCGAAGTGGGGCGTCATCCCGAACAGCGTGCGCGACGTCGGCGCAGACTGTTCTTCATCTTCTTCGCCGAGCTCGCCGCCGACCGAGACCGTCGAAGTACGTGACGCCGGACTACCAGACCGCGCACGTCACGTTCTTCTGCCAGCAACCACAAGGGCGACAACATCGCGCCGCATCATCGAGTACGCGAAGCAGTTCATCGCCGCAGAACCCGATGGAGAAGGCGCAGTTCAAGCTCGCCGGCGGTCTGATCGGCGTGCTCGCCGCCGCGAACGACGAGCTCGTGCGGAACGACCTCATGATGAACGCGCCTCGGCTTCGGGACGATGTTCATGATCGTGTCTCTTCACCTACCGCTCGGCGATGGCGGGCATCATCCTGCTGCTCGCCGCTCTTCATCTCGAACGTCGTGATCAACGGCCTGCATGGCGACTCATGGGCATCGGCATCAACATCAACACGCTGCCGCTCGTGACCGTCGGCGTCGGCTTCGGCATCGACTACGGCCTCTACATCCTGTAGCCGCGATCATCGAGGAGATCCGCGTGAACGGCGACCTCGACGATGCCGATCCGGACGGCGCTCTGCACGTCCGGCAAGGCCGTGAGCTTCACGGCCGTCTGCATGATCGTGGGCACGGCGCTGTGGACGTATCTCGAACATCCGCTTCAACGCCGTCATGGGCGGTCTCCTCGCGGTCTGGATGGGCATCAGCTTCGTCGGCGTCCGAGACGCTGCTGCCGGTCATCATCGGCTTCTTCCGACCGGCGTTCATCATGAAGGAGGCCGCGCGCGGCCACCGTCGGAAGACCATCAACCGGCCGCGGCCGCGGCGGCGAGCTAGGAGCGACCATGCAGCTCGGGACTCTGGGAGACGATCGGCCTCATGATCGGTTTCTCGGTTCTCGTCATCGTCATGGACGAGATCATCCACGCCCGCCGCCGCAAGGCGAAGACGGCACGGGCACCGCCGAGACGGCTCGGGTCGGTCGGCGCGATGGGCGTCTGGACAGCGCGGCGTGGTGCCGCGGCCGGGGATCCGCGCGGCCGGCATGATCGAGGTCGAGCATCTCACGAAGTGCTACGGCGCGCTGCCGCGCCGTGGACGACGTCATCGTTCGAGGTCGAGCGCGGCGAGATGGTCGCGCTGCTCGGCCCGAACGGGTCGGGGAAGAGCACGCTCATGCGGCTGCCTGATCGGCTTCTTCTCGCCGACCGGCGGGACGCGTGCGCGTGATCGGCGGCGTCGACGTGGCGGAGCGCCCGATCGCGGCCGCGCCGCCAGCATCGGCTACCTGCCCGGAGCAGGTGACGCTCTACCCGGAGCTGACGGTGCGGCGGTATCTGCAGCTTCGTGGCCGGCGTGAAGGGGCTCAGCGGCGCGGCGCGGCGCGCTGCGGTCGACGAGGTCGATCGCGCAGTGCGGCCTCGCGGAGGTGGCGGATCGGCCGACGGGAACGCTCTCGAAGGGCTACCGCCAGCGCGTCGGCCTCGCGCAGGCGCTCCTCGGCGATCCCGAGGTGCTCGTGCTCGACGAGCCGACGGTCGGGCTCGACCCGGTGCAGACGGTCGAGCTGCGCGAGCTCGCTGCGCGGGCTTCGCGGGCCGGACGGTGCTGCTCTCGACGCACATCCTGTCCGAGGCGGCGTCGCTCTGCTCGCGCGTCGTCATCCTGAAGCACGGGCGGCTCGTCGCGGTCGACACGCCCGACGAGCTCGCGCCGGCTCGCGGCGAGGCCGGGCGCATCGTGGTGCCGGATCGACGGGCCGGTCGCGGACGTCGCGCGGACGCGCTTGCGCCGCGCTGCCGGCGTCGACGGCGGTGGACGCATCGCGGCGACGAGCCGGGCGCCGGGTGCGCTGTTCCGCCTGGTGCGTCGTGGACCTCGAGCCGGCGCAGCGGGCGCTCGCGCGCGCGATCGTCGCGCGGGCTGGACGCTGCTCGAGATGCGGGCCGAGGCGCCGACGCTCGAGGAGCTCTTCGTGCGCCTGGTCGGGTGAACGGACGATGCGGGCGTTTCGCGCGCTCCTCGCGGAAGGAGCTGCAGGTCTACTTCGGCATCGCCGCTCGTCTACCTCGTGGCCGCGGCGTTCCTCGCCTACACGGGCTACTACTTCCACTCCGACCTCGTCTACTTCCTCAACTTCGGGTTCGGCATGAACATCATGGAGAACCTCTGGCAGCTCGTGTTCATGGACATCCGGCTCGTCCTGATCCTGTCGGTGCCGCTGCTCACGATGCGGCTGCTCGCCGAGGAGCGCCGTCTCGGCACGCTCGAGCTGCTCGTCACGTATCCGGTGCTCCGACCGCGCGATCGTCGCGGCGAAGCTCGCCGCCTGCCTCGTCGTCGTCGACGCTGCTGATCGCGCGCGACGGCGCTCTATCCCGTGTGGGTCTATCGCGTGCAGCCGTTCGACCCGACGCCGCTCGTCGCGGGCTACCTGGGACTCTGGCTGCTCCTGCGACCGCGTGCGCGTCGTACGGGCTCTTCGTGTCGTCGCTCACGGACAGCCAGGTGCTCGCCGGCTTCCTCACAGCGATGCCGCTCCTGCTGCTCTGGCTGCTCTCGTGGAACGAGGCGGCGAGCGCCGATGCGCACGGTGCCCGTGCTGCGCGCCCTGTCGCTCTTCGACCACTTCCAGCCGTTCGCGGTCGGCGTCGTCGAGGTGCGCGACGTCTTCTACTTCCTGATGCTCGCCGGCGCCTTCGTCTGGGGCGACGCTGCGCGTGCTGGAGGCGCGGCAGTGGCGCGGGCGGCGCTGACGCGCCGGCGGGCAGCGCCTGCGGATCGTCGCGGCGATCCCGGCGCTGGTCGCGATCTTCTTCCTCGGCCAGGGCGTGCTCGATCGCCGCGCCTGGCGGCTCGATCTCACGCCGGAGCGCACGCTACACGCTCTCCGACCACGCCGAGCGGCGTCCTCGGCGACGCTCACGCGCCGACGTCCGCATCCTCGCGTTCCTCCGCAGCCAGGACCCGCGCAATCGTGATCATCCGAGACCTGCTGCGACAGTTCGAGCTGCGATCGTCCGCGCGTGCAGCGTCGATACCGTCGACGTCAACCGGAGCCCGTCGCTGGCCCGCGAGTACGACGTCGCGCTCGTATGGCGCGCTCGTCGTCGAGTCGGGCGGACGGCGCCGGGTGGTCACGAGCCCGCACGAGGACGTGCTCGATCGCCGCCATCCTGCAGGTGACGCGACAGGAGCGCCGGACCGATCGGCTGGGTGCTCGGGCACGGCGAGGGCGATCTCACGAGCATCGATCGCACACCGCGGGCTACAGCACCGCGCGGCGCGTGCTCGAGGACGAGTACTACGACGTGATGCCCGGTCTCGCTGCTCGGCGGCGACGTGCCGGTCGGCACGTCGGCGCTCGTCATCGCCGGACCGCCGAAGGACCTCCTGCCCGAGGAGCTGGCGGCGCTCGATCGCTACCTCGCAGCGCCCGGGCCAGGTGCTCGTGCTGCTCGATCCCTATCAGGCGCCGGCGCTCGCGGCCGTTCCTCGAGCGCTACCACCTGCGGCTCGAGCCGCGGACGTCGTCGTCGATCCGGACGCGCGCCTCTACGGCGGCGAGTACCTGACGATGCAGCTCGACATACGACCGCGGCTGCGCATCCGATCCTCGCGCCGCTCACGGCGGCGCCGCTCTTCTCCCGCCCGCGCTCGGTCGAGGTGCTGACCGCGGACGGCCGCGACACGCCGGTCGTCGGTCTTCCTGCGCACGCGGCGACGAGAGCTGGACGACGCGTGACGCGAGGCGTGACGCGCGTCGCCGTCCCAGCCTTCGTGCAGGGCCGCGACCGTCGCGGGCCGATCGGCGTCGGCGCCGAGGTGGCCTTCCGGACGCCGGTGCTGCCCGGCGAGGCGCCGCGCCAGGGGCGGATCGTCGCCTACGGCAACGCGCAGTTCGCGAACAACTTCTTCATCGAGTTCCTCGGCAACAAGGACCTGTTCGCGAACTCCGTCGCGTGGCTGGTGCGCGATCCGGAAGGCGTCGGCGCATCGCGACCCCAAGCCAGCTGCCCGGCATCAACCAGTTCTTCGTGTCGGAGGAGGACGGCGCAGCGTCTCTTCTGGACGAGCGCCGTCGGCTTGCCGGCGGCGTTCGCCGCCGGTCGGCATCGGCGCTCGCCATGCGCCGGCGGTGGAGCGTGCTGATGCGGTGGCGGCAGGTGGCTCCTCTTGTACGCGGTCGCGGCCGTTGCTCGCGGTCGACTACTTCCGCGGCCGCACGAGCCGGCTTCGGAGCCGGCGGCGACCGCACGGCGCGGCGTCCGCGGTGCTCGCGCTCGACCCGGCGACCATCTGAGCGAGGTCGCGATCGAGCACGCGGGCGCGCCGGGTCGTCGCGCGGCGCGACGGCGAGGGCTGGTCGCATCGAGGAGCCCGCCGGCGGCGAGCGTGCCGAGCGACCTCGTGCAGGCCTTCGTCGCGACGGCTCGCTCGAGCGCCGAGGAGATCGAGCGCGTCGGCTCGGCCGACGATCTGGCGCGACGTTCGGCCTCGACGACGGCGCCGACGCGCGTGGAGCTGCGGCCGGTCGGGCGGGCCGCCGGAGACGCTCTGGCTCGGCGGACCGAACCCGTCCGGCACGGCCGTGTACGCGCGACGGCTGGGGACGACCGACGTCATCCTCGTCGGCCGCACGCTGCGCTACTACGAGGAGCTGATTCTGCAGGCGCTGCCGCAGCCGGCGGTGCCGGCCGACACGCGACGGCGGACACTCGGCCGTCTACCGAGCCGTTGACCTCCCGACGAAGGCCGGTGTAGGGATCGATCATCGCGTTCAGTTCTGACCGCGGTTCGTCTTACCGTCTGAAGGAGAGGGAATCATGGCGACCAGACCTACCTTGTGGTGCGCCCTGGTTGGCGCCGCCGTGCTTGCGCTCGCCGGGTCGGTACCCGCCGCGCGCGGACGTCTCGCCAGGCGACAAGATCGACCGACACGAACATGGACAAGGTGAAGGACCTCGTCTCGCCCGGCATGGAGTGGTGCATCAAGCGCGGCTGGCCGATCACGATCGGCGAGACCAAGCGCATCGAGTGGCCGAAGGCGTACAAGGAGGCCACCGAGAAGTACGCGAGCCCAGGTGAAGCTCACGCCCGACGGCCTCGACGTGAAGAACTACGTCGCCGGCTTGCCGTTCCCGAACCTCGATCCGAAGGATCCGCAGCTCGCGCTCAAGATCATGTGGAACTACAGCTACCAGTTCCTCACGACCGACGACGTCGATCTCCGGAACTTCGACGCCGACACCGGCAGCATCGCCGACCACGGGCCGATGTCGGTCGAGCGCCACTTCCTCCTCGACCACTTCCGCCGGCTCTTCTGGACCGGCCGCCTCTACGTCGATCCGAAGCCGGAGAAGCCGAATCCGAACGGCTACCGCGCGCAGCAGGGCCTCTATCCGATCCTCGAGCCGTTCGACCTGAAGGGCGTCGGCGCGCTCGGCAACCGCTACGTCGACTCCGCGAAGCAGGACGACTCGTGGCTGTACCTGCCGTCGCTCCGCGCGCGTCCGCGCGTCTCTCGACGGCGCAGCGCTCGGACGCGCTCTTCGGCCAGGACACCGACGTCGACAGCTACTACGGCTACGCCGGCCACGTCGCGTGGATGGAGTGGAAGTACCTCGGCGAGAAGGACGTCATCGCCGCGTTCCACGCGAAGAACTACCCGGTCAAGTGGAACGAGAAGGTCGACTGGGCGTTCGACGACGTGTGGGAGAAGCGCAAGGTCTACGTGGTGGAAGGCGTCTCGAAGCTTCCCCAGTACGCCTACTCGAAGCGCGTTCTCTACATCGACAAGGAAGGCTGGGTGATGCCCTTCACGGACATCTACGACCGGTCGGGCGAGCTGTGGAAGATCTGGATCAACGACTTCAGCTTCCGGAATTCGGTGCCGGGCGCCGGCGCGATCACGTATCCCGACGAGATGGGCTTCGTCCCGTCGATCGTGATGGTCGACATGCAGCTCGAGCACGCGACGCGCGCGTCGCTCCCGAGCCCGCGTTTCCCCGGCGAGCAGGGCTGGTACTTCAACCAGGGTGAGCGCGCCGGCATCGCCGACGACTGGTTCACGGTCGCCGCGCTCGTCGCCGCCGGGCACTGATCCGCTTTCGTCACTGCGCGTCATGCGAGGCCGCCGGTGGACGCCGGCGGCCTCGTTGCGTTCAGGGGCGCCGCGATCGGCTCGGGTTGTCTCGCGAAAGGGATTTTAGTAGTCGACCTGGGTTCGGGTCCGTTCTCGCGCCGCGTATTTTCGAGGCGCGGCGGTCACGACGAGAGGGACGACACGATGGATTTCGGCTTCAGCGAAGAGCAGGACATGCTGCGCAACTCGGCGCGCGACTTCCTCGCGAAGGAAGCGCCGATGACCTACGTCCGGAAGATGATGGAGGACGATCGGGGCTTCACCGACGACGCTCTGGCGGAAGATGGCCGAGCTCGGCTGGATGGGCCTCATCCTGCCCGAGGAGCACGGCGGCTCGGGCCTCGACTTCGTCGACATGGTCGTCGTCCTCGAGGAGATGGGCCGCGTCGTCCTGCCCGGGCCGTTCTTCTCGACGGTCATCCTCGCGGGCGTCGCGATCGCGGAAGCCGGATCGGCGGCGCAGAAGAAGGCGTACCTGCCGAAGATCGCCGACGGCTCCCTCAAGGCGACCGTCGCGCAGCTCGAGCCGTCGGGCCGCTGGGATGCCGACGGCATCCAGCGCGACGGCGAAGTCCGAAGGCGGCGGCTACGTCATCGACGGCACGAAGCTCTTCGTCCCCGACGCCAACGTCGCGGACCTCTTCGTCGTCGCGGCGCGCGCGCCGGGCTCGAAAGGCGCGGAGGGCGTGAGCCTCTTCCTCGTCGACGCGAAGACGGCGGGCGTGACCATCACGATGCTGAAGACGATGGACCAGACGCGGAAGCTCGGCGAGGTCGCGCTGAAGGGCGTCAAGGTCGGCGCGGACGCGCTCCTCGGAACGGCGGGCGGCGGCTGGAAGCTGCTCGAGCGCGTCGTCGACCGCGGCAGAGTCGGGCCTCGCCGCCGAGATGTGCGGCGGCGCGCAGAAGGTCCTCGAGATGAGCGTCGAGTACGCGAAGGTCCGCGAGCAGTTCGGGAAGCCGATCGGCAGCTTCCAGGCGATCCAGCACAAGTGCGCCAACATGCTGGTCGAGGTCGAGAGCTCGAAGTCGATCACGTACTACGCGGCCTGGGCGGTCGCGAACGACGTCGCCGGAGGCGCCGCTCGCCGCGCGCGATGGCGAAGGCCTACACGTCGGACGCCTATCGGCACACGGCCGGCGAGGGCATCCAGATCCACGGCGGCATCGGGTTCACGTGGGAGCACGACATGCACATCTTCTTCAAGCGTGCGAAGAGCTCCGGAGGTGACCTTCGGCGACGCGACGTGGAACCGCGAGCTGGTCGCCCAGCATATCAACCTCTAGGGGCCCGTCCGATGCTCGCGCGCTGCGCGCGCTGCGCTTCTCCGATACCCCCCTAGGACCCCGTCGCCGCAGCCGCGGGCGCGCAGCTCCCAGCTGTTGTACTCGCGCTGGCGCGCGCATCGAGTCGCAGTGCGCGAGGCGAAGCCTGCGCGGCATACTTGGAGAGGCACCTGATGGCTGAGATCGACCGGTCGTTGCTCGGCGTGTGGGGCCGAGCCTCGACGATGAAGATCGAGTACGGGAAGATCCGGGAGTTCGCGAAGGCGGTGAAGGACGCGAATCCGGCGTACGCCGACGAGGCGTCGTGCGTGGCGCCGCCGACGTTCCTGATGACGATCGCGCATTGGATCGGGCGACCTGGGGACGACGCGTTCGGCCGTCAAGCTCGACTTCCGGCGGCTGCTGCATGGGGAGCAGGACTTCGAGTACCTGAAGCCCATCCGGCCCGGCGACACGCTCGCGTTCCGGTCGCGCACCAAGGACGTCTTCGAGAAGGACGGCAAGCGCGGCGGCAAGATGCTGTTCGTCATCGGCGAGACCGAGTTCACGAACCAGCGCGGCGAGGTCGTGCGCGTACATGCGCAATACCGCCATCGAGACCTCGGGCGCCGTGCAGGGTGAGACCATGGCGGCACGGCATTTCGAGGACGTGAAGGAAGGCGACGCGATTCCCGCCGTTCGTGGTGGAGACGCTCACGCGGACCGATCTCGTGAAGTACGCGGGCGCATCCGGCGACTTCAACCCGATCCATCACGACGAGGAGTTCGCGCGCTCGGCCGGCAACCCGACCGTGTTCGGGCACGGCATGCTCACGGCCGGCTTCGTCGCCCGCTGCGTCACCGACTTCGTCGGCATCGGGAATCTGCGGCGCTACAAGGTCCGCTTTGCGACCCGCGTGTGGCCGGGCGACACCATCACCTGCCAGGGCAAGGTGACGCGCCGGTACGAGCAGGACGGCGAAGGCCGCATCGACGGTGAGGTGGCGGCCGTCAACCAGAAGGGCGAGACCGCGGTCGCCGGCACGTTCATCGCGGCATTGCCGCGCCGCGGCTAGGACCGGGCCTGGACAATAATCGTGACCGGCGGGTGACGCACCCGCGACGGTCGGCCCGCGAGTTTCGGCGCCAGCTACGGCTTTCGTCGTCGGCACGCTGCGTGCTTCTCTGCCGCAGGCTCCCCAAGGACATGCGGATGATGAGGACGACGGTATATCAGGTGGGCGATCGAGTGGTTCCGGTGGATCTTCCCCGGCGGCTGGTCTGTCAGGTCGAGTCACGCGGACGAGGTGGCGCTCGGCGGACGGGCGAGTCCGGACAGATCCTCACGCTGCGTCCGCTCGACGGGTCCGTGGGAGCAAGGCACGACCCTCGTCCGTCTCGACGACGGCCGTGCGTCCTGCCGGTCGCCACGCGCCGAGCCGGACGCACCGTCCGCCGAGCGTGACCGTCGCGCGGTGTTGAACGCCGAGCGCATCGAGGCGCACGTGCGCCGCGTAGTGGCCCGGCAGCTCGGCGTGCCGCCGCGCGTGCTCGAGCCGGGCGTGTCCTTGCGCAACGACCTTGCGGCCGACGCGCACGCGCGTCGAGGCCGTCGTCCTGGCGGTCGAGGCACGGCTCGGCGTCCGGATGGCGGAGCACGTGCTCGACGAGGTCGCGAGCTACGGCGAGCTCGTTCGCGCCACGCTCGACGCCGTGCGGGCGAGCCGGGAGCGGATGGCCGACGCCGGGCGCGAGGCGCCGCGCGGCCGCGTGCGGATCGTGGGAGCCGGCGGGCTCGTCGTCGAGCGCTCGGGCGAGCTCACCTCCTACGTCCTCGAAGGCATCGAAGCCGACGCACGGCGCTCGGGACCAGGCAGCCGCCTGATGGTGACGACCGCGCCGGCGGCGACGGATGCACAGCTCGCATGGCTCCGGAGCGGCTCGCCGGCCTGTCGCGCCTGCGCGTCGCGGTCGAGGTCACGCGCAGGGACCGACGGCTCGCCGCTCCTCAGAACAAGCTCGTGAGGATCGTCCCCAGGAGGGACATCGGCGCTTGATCCTCGAGCGACTGCGCGGCCCGGCCAGCCGTGCGGAGCGTTTGCTGCGCGTCGGTGTAGAGGGAGTCGTCGGTGAGCGCGCGGCCGAGCGATGCCTTCGCCCGAGCGGAGCGACGCGGTGATCTCCTGCGCGTCGGAGGCGGCCTTGCCGAGGTCGTCGACGGTGTCACGGAGCTGCGTGTAGAGACCGTCGTCACGGCTCACGAGCTTCCCGAGCGTGCCCTGGCCCTCGGCGAGCCGTCGCGTGATCGTGCCGAGATCGGCGGCCGACGCCTGCACCTCGCCGACGGTCGCGTTCACGCGATCGTAGAGCGCCGGATCGTTGACGAGACGTCCGCAGCGTACCGATCCCCGCGTCGAGCTTCGCGGTGATCGAGGCCAGGTGCTGGGTCAGCGCCGTCAGCTCCTGACGGTTGTCCTCGACGAGGTCGCCGAGCGTCCCGAGCACCCGGCCCGCATCGGTGTCGAGACGCGTGGTCAGATCGTTGACCGAAGCGGCCACCGCCGCGAGCCGGTCGACCGCCGTCTCCGAGACCCGCGGGTGTGCTGCCCGCGAGCACGTCGCCGGGGCTCGGCGAGCGGCGCGGACGGCGAGCCCGGCGACAGACGCGACGAAGCGCTCACCGCTGAGCGCACGGAAGTCGAGCCGGGCCGTCGCGTCGCGATGCGGGACGAGGTCGGCATCGACGGCCATGGTGACGTCGACGCGATCGCCGTCGAGCCGGACGTCGGTCACGCGGCCCGCGCGGATGCCGGCGAGGCGGACCTCGGCGCCGCGGTCGAGACCCTGGACGTCGTCGAAGCGCGCGTGCAGCGTGACCCGGCGGCCGAAGAGGCCGATGCCGGCGGTGAGCTCGATCGCGACGACGAGAAGCGCCGTCGCGCACACGACGAAGAGCCCGATGCGTTGCTCGTGGGTCAGCACGTGGCCTCCTTCGCGTCGCGCGCGAAGGTGGCGGCGCGCACGAACGCGTGCGTGAACGGATGGTGGCTCTGCAGAGATCGCGGCGGGCGGGCCCGACTCGACGATACGGCCGTCGTCGAGGACGGCGATCCGGTCCGCGAGCTCGCAGGCGAGCGGCAGATGGTGCGTGACGAGGATCTGGGTCGCGCGCCGCTCGTCGCGCAGGTCGGCGCACGAGGAGCGCCGATCTGCTCGGTGAGGATCGGGTCGAGGTCGGCGGTCGGCTCGTCGTAGAGGATCAGCTCCGGCTCGGCGACGAGCGCACGTGCGATGGCGGCGCGCTTCCGCATCCCGCCCGAGAGCTCGGCCGGCCGCTTGTCCGCGGCGTCGGCGAGCTCGACGCGCTCGACGCGCTCTCGACCCGCGCGGCGGTACCTCGTCGGGCGGCCGCCCGTCCTCCTGGAGCCGGAGCGCCGACGTTCTCCGCCGACCGTGGAGTGCGCCCCGGAGAGCGCCGCGTTCTGGAAGACGCACCGCCATCCGGAACGGCTTCTGCTCCGGCGGGGTCGCCCGATACGTCGCGGCGTCGACGCCCGCGCAGCAGGATGCGGCCCGCATCGACGCGGCTCGAGGCCGGCGATGAGACGCAGCAGCACGGACTTGCCCGGCCGCTCTGGCCGACGATCGCAAGCAGCTCGCCCGGTCGGACGGTCGAGGTCGACGCCCCGGCAGGACGGGCACTGCCGTCGTATCGCTTGCGTCAGCGCCCCGCAGCTCGACGCCGACGCCATCCTTCACGTCGTCCACCACGAACGATCCCGCGGACGATGAGGAAGTCGAAGACGAGGATCAGGACGAAGCTCCAGACGACGGCGGCGGTCGTCGAGACGGCGATGCGGTCGGCGCCACCGCGCGCGTGCGCAGGCCCAACGTGCAGGGCAGGAGCGCTGCGACCAGGCCGAAGACGGCGCCCTTCCCGAGACCGATCAGCGACGTCGCTGCAGGTGGACCCATTCGAGCATGCGCGCGACGAACTCGTCGGGGGAGATCTTGATCGCCGGGATCGATCCACACGACGAGCGCGCCGCCGCGCGATCCCGACGAAGTCGGCGTAGAGGATGAGGAGAGGCAGGGCGCGATCGTCGCAGCGAGGACGCGCGGCTGCACGAGGAAGCGCACCGGGTCGACGTCGAGCGTCCGGAGCGCCGCGATCTCGTCGTAGCACTGCCATCGCAGCCGAGCTCCGCGGCGATCGCCGAGCCCGCGCGGCCCGCGAGCAGGAACGCCATCATCGTCGGGACCGAGCTCTTTCGTCATCGCGAGGCCGACGATCGGCCCGAGGATCGCCCTGGCTCACCTCGGCGCACCTGATCCGCCGCCTGCACCACCAGCACCATGCCGACGAACAGCAGAGCAGCGCCGCGATCGGGAGCGTCTCGGTGCCGATGCGGACTGAGCTGCCCGGCGAGCCGGTCGAGGTCCGCGCGACGGAAGCGCAGCTGGCGGATCGTCGCCGCGAGGAGCACCGTGGGCTTCGCCGAGCACCTGCAGGACGTCGAGCGCGAGGGACGCCGATGCCGAGCGAGCAGCGGCGCGCGGCGCGGACGGGCGGCTCGCCTCAGCGCTCGTCACGATGCACGTACCACAGGCCGTGCAGGCGGCCGCGGCGCCGGCCGACCAGCCCGAAGAGGACGCTCAATCGGTGCCGCGCTCGTCGTCGGCCCACTGCACGAGCGCCGTCATGGGCGCCCAGAGCGCACGCACGCCGCGCGCATAGGGGCACGAGGCTGTCGAACGGCGCGGGCACCTGGCCGTAGGTCCGGCCGTCGGCCTCGTCGATCCGCCAGAGCCCGACGAGCGTCGAGAGCACCTGGTGCGCCCGCTCGCGTCGTCCCAGCTCACGCTCGCTGCGCCACAGGATGAGCATCGCATCCCGCCGGCGAAAGTGGAAGGTCTCCTGGTCCTGCACGAGCGTCCGGAACGCGGGCCAGAGGGTAGAACCGGCGCTCGATGCCGTCGCGGCTCGCGCGCCCGTAGGCCGGAAACAGCCGCCACGTGTCGTCAGGCGTCCGCGCCGAGCGCGCGCTCGCGGACGACGAGCGGCCAGGGACTCCCGATCATCTCGTGCCGCGCCGGCGATCGATCGAATGGATCCAGCCGACGAGCCCGTAGCCGCGCGTCGTCCGTTCGGGGCCGTCGATCGTCGCGAGCGCCGGAAGTAGACGCGGCGTCGCTCTGACGCCGGCCGGCGTCGTGCGGTCGTCCCACGTGACGAACGGCCAGAGCGCGAACCCCGACGACTCGCCATCGGCGATCGTGGTCTCGCCGTAGAACGGGAAGGCGGCGAAGCCGCGTGCCGCCGGTCCGTCGACGATCGAGACGAGCGGGAACGGCATCCAGGTCCGCCGGGCATCCGCGTCCTCGAGCGCGAGGTAGAGCGGGAACGCGATCGCCCGCACGCGCGACCAGCCGAGGACGTCGCGGGAGGTCCAGGTAGAAGGGCAGGAGGCCCATCTCGCGGGCGCCGCCCACCGCCTCGCGGTAGAACACGAACGGGAAGAGCGCGAAGCGTGCGCGGCGAATCCGGCGACGCCGGTCCGAGCTGCCGGCGGGTCGAGAGCAGGGAGGAAGCGCGCCCACCACTCGTCGGGTCGCCACTCCGCCGCCGCGATCGGGTACAGCACGTCGATTCGCTCGCTGCGATCGTGAGCGTCCCCCTGCAGCCAGAGAAGCGGCCGGATCGCGAGCTCGCGGCGGCCCGCGGTCCGGCGGTACTCGACGAGCGGGCCGAGCGCGGACCATGGACGTCGCCGCTCTCGGGATCGCTCGCATACGCGAAGAGCGGCCAGCAGCCGATCTCGAGGGCCGCCGACGGGCGCGGCAGGAGCGCCACCGACCAGAGCGAGGAGCCGCGACGGCGGCACGCACGGCGGGCTCAGCGCGCAGCTCGACGCTCCGGAGATCGCGCGCGCGGATCTGGAACGCGCCGCTCGGCATCTGGCCGTAGAACGTCGTCGAGCTGCGGAGCGCCACCGTCACCGGCGCGCCCTCGCGGAGCGTGACGGTCGCGCGCAGGCGGTCGCGGTCGTCGCCGCCGGCCGCCAGCTCGATGCGGGCGATCCGCTCGAGCGGGATGCGCAACCGGCCGCGTCCGACGTCGCCAGCGTCGAGCGTGGTCTCGCCGCCGATCGTGAGATGCGAGACGTCGGTCTGGGTGCCGTCGACGTCGACGAGCCGGGCCGCACGGACGCTCGATCAGCGGTGCCGACGCGTCGCGCCCGCCGCCGAGCGCGCCCATTCCGAGGATGCCGAGCACCAGCGGGATTCCTGCCGCGAAGCGAAGCGGCCGGCGGAGCGCGCCCTGCATCGTGGAGGCCCCTAGTCGGCTTGCCCGTGGGGGATCAACCGGGCAGAAGAGCGTCGTGCCCTCCCGCGTGCGCGCCGTGTGCATCCACGGGCACTCACTACCAGCCGCCGCGCGAGCATCCGTGGCTCGGCGTGATGGAGCCCGAGCCGACGGCCGCGCCCGATCGCGACTTGAACGTGCGCATCCTGCGCGAATGCTACGCGCCGAATGCCGACGCGCGGATCCTCGATGCGCACGGGCGGCTGCGCGCCGTCGCGTTCGAATTACGCGTGGACGAGCTTCAACGTCGGCCCGACGCTCGACGCGTGGCTCGCGACGCACGCACCGGCGCTCGTGGACGCGCTCGTCGACGCCGACGGGCGGAGCCGCGAGCGGACCGGCTACGGAAACGCCTGGGCGTCAGGCCTACAACCACACGATCCTCCCGCTCACCTCCGCCCGCGACGTCCGCACGCAGGTCGCGTGGGGCACGCGCGCCTTCGAGCGCCGCTATGGCCGCCGTCCGGAGGGCATGTGGCTCCCGGAGATGGCCGTCGACGTGCCGGCGCTGGAGGCGCTCGCCGCGTGCCGGCATCACGCTGACGATGCTGTCGCCCCATCAGGTCCGTCGGGTGCGGCTGATGGACGGCGGCGCGCATGGCGCGACGTCTCCGCGGAGACGCTGGTTACGTCCGCCGGCCGTATCGCTGCCGCCCGCCGAGCGGCGCGTGGGTGGACGTCGTCTTCCGCGACGCGACGGTGTCGCAGGCGCTCGCGTTCGGCGACGTGCTCCGCGACGAGCGGCTTGGGCTCGCCGAAGCAAGCCTGCTGCGGTGACGCGCTCGGGGAGGCAGAACGGCGCGGCCATGATCACGATCGCGACCGACGGCAGACCTTCGGGCATCACCATCGATTCGGC